>JAAUYH010030320.1_pt1 | contig 38124 bp, 25 predicted proteins | sample 7278061 | NCBI WGS metagenome assembly JAAUYH01 (sample SAMN14350203, study PRJNA611818) | marine sediment metagenome | isolation source: surface marine sediment (0.6m) | place: French Polynesia: Moorea | collected 2018-08
ATGGCCTCTAATACTTGCTTCACACATCAGGTATGTGTACTGTAAAAGAAAAGTGTTCTACTGCCGAATATCATTCAAACTGACTATTTCGATACAGCTTTCAAAGAAATGGATTAATTATTTTTGTACGATTCAGTCAAATTTATGAACTTTAGGATCCCGTATCAATTATGTTTTATAGATTAATTGATTTTCGAATTATCAAATAGCCTATTGATTGATTTTAGAATCCCATTCGAAATGTAATTTCGAGGTTTATCGTATCGCAAATTCAAGGAGAGCTTTCGAAATAATAAAGGTGAACAAGTTCAAAATTAGACTTCATCCAAATCAGGTTAATTTCTGCAACTGGATTATGTCTTAAAACATGTATACGGAAAAGTTTCCTGTGGAATCTTTCCGTTCTATCTGATTCACTTCGAATATGAACTCATCAATTCCATCTATATCCGATTAATTCCAGTTATTGCCATCCTAATTGTTAAATATCAGGATTGGTTCCGCATAGCGCATTAGATTCGTTAACTTCTATAATATTTTGCATTCCATGTAGTTGCAATTGAACAGGAATTGGTCAACATTTGCACGTGTTCTCTAGATACACAATTCTTTTAAATTCGAAATCGTCCGTAAAGAGTTTGAAATAATCCTGTTTCGAGCTGAATTCATTCGGTAGCCCCATTGGAATGATGTAAATATTCTAACCGGAGCATTATTGTATAAAGACTTGATAATAATCTACGAATCAAAATTAGCTGTTCAACCAAAGAGTTCAATATTACTACCGAAGATCAGCATTTTGCTGAATTCATTTCACCGCGTCAGTTGATCTCCAGCTCCTCTCTTTTACGACAGTCTTAGTTCTGTATTTAAGGCAAGTGTGACTGTTTGCTAGTCAGGAAGCCTCTGCGGACCTGTAGAATTGAAGAACTAAAAATAAACTAATACTAAAAAAAGAACGCTACAACACTAATTCATGTTCAGTTTTGTGATTTACTACAATTCAATTAGTGCACTACGTGCGTACGGGCAACATGCCAGCCAATTCGTCAGCGAGCTTGAGGACTTTCTTCTTCACCTCGGGGTCGCCGAACAAGTTGAGCTGATTCAAGTATTGATACAGTTCATAGAGGCGTGCACGGCTTTCGAAACCGGCTTGCTTCGGCACACGTTCGAAGTAGGCAGCCCAGAATTCCTCGGTGTACCCACCGAACATTCGAGGCAACGCGAGGTCGAATTCCGAATGTCCGTAGAACGAGGCCGGGTCAAAAATCACGGGCCTGTCATCCTTCGTGGCACCCACATTGCCAATCCACAAATCGCCATGAAGCAAGCTGGGTTGGACCTCGCATCCCTCGAAGTACACGTCCATCCCATGAACGATGCGCTGCGCCACCGCTTTCAGTTCGCCGTCCTCTTTATTCGATAGCGGCGCACGGCCGTACGGCTTGTCCTCGAATGCCGCAGAAACCTGCTGTGCGAGACGACGGGCGAAGAAGGCGGGCCACGAACGAGTCCATTCATTATCCATCGGAGTCAATGCGAGATAATTCGACGTGGGAAACCCAAATCGTTGTTCATGTACCTTCGAACAGTCGGCGGTATGCAGCTCGGCCAGCATTTCACCGAGGGCTCGTTGCATGCCTCGGCGTTGCCCGCCGAACGGCGCCAAGTCATACCATTCCAATAGCATAAACGCGCCAGGTCCGTATTCACCAACCCGTGGGAGTCGACCTACATGTAGGGGCCGAGGCGCAGTGACATTCTCGCTTGCATTGAGCAATGCGGTGAGACTGAGTGCTTCGCTCATAAACACGGAGGGGTCTTCTACACGATTCAATTTCGCGAACAGTCTCTTTCCATCCGCGAGGTCGATACGAAACGCTTCATTGCCATTCCACCGAGTGTCAAGTAGTTCCAAATCTGTCACTTTGCCACCTTTCGGAAGCGTGGCCACTGCAGCTACTATCGGATCATCTGGTGATATTTTGGGCATGTAGCGCACTGGGCCGTCCGAGGCGTCCGGTAACGTACATCGAGGAGTTGTTTTGGGATGTCTTCGGGATTGAATCCTCTGGAGTCTTGAACGGGTTAACACTGGCACCGCTGAGATGAAGGTCAAAGTCATCGTAGGTGTTCAGGTCGAGGGCAATATCTGAGCTCATACAGTAGAATTTATGACACAAATGACAAAGTTGCTTCGCAGTCAAAAAGATTGCAAGCGCATTTCGATTCGTCGACTTTTGATTTACCGCCCGTCATGCTTGTTGCGCTGAAGATGCGGTGTTCGTCGTATCCTCGCGACGCAGGCGCTGCGCGTCATCGTATTTGCGCAATCTCCCTAGGCGTGCGTTTACCGCAGTAAGAGTTCGTTTCGTTCGCATGAGCGATTCCTTGCACTCGGTGAGTCGTTTGCGTACGTGCCCACTCACGCCAAACTGCCCGAGAGTGCTCGTGATACGCTCCATCTCATCGCAAATCGCTCGCAACTCCTTCTCAAGTTCGACTTGGGTTGACTCCACGTTACTCATCGCTGGGCCCAATTCTCGCTCAACCGCCGCGGATCCCTCCGTCAGCAACTTGTCCAACACTTTGCTTGTAGCTCCCTCCATCGACAACGTCGCAGGACTACCGGGGTCACTCATCGCGCGTGCGTTTGTCGGCAACGACTACCCCTCACGCCGTGGCTGAGAACGAAAATAACGAAAGCAACGAATCAAATGTAATCATAAACGAGGCCCTCATTTTTGATCCGAGACCTCGCGCATCGTAGGGTTCAGTAATGGCGTACAGATTCCGCGGCCTCGACGTGCTTTTCTCCTCCACATGGGCGCCAATAAGGACGCGAAGCTTTTTCGATTCGTTTAGGCCAACTTCGCGATGTATGCATTCGCTGTTTCTCCACAGAGCCAGTCGCCGGGTGATGCCCACCGCCCAATATCGGTATCACAGCGGTGGCGGCCGACGACCGTACGGGAGAACCGACCATGTGAAAATAGCTTACTCGGAGCTGAACGAACTGAGCAGCCATCTTCTCCATCCATTCTCGGACAAGCTCACGCTCGCGACCGCGATGGCACACAGGTCATTGACGGGCGAAAAGTCGGAACATAAGGTGTTCGCGGAAGTACGACCGATGGTGATACTGCGTTTAACCGAGCACAACGAGAAGCTAGAATTCCTCGGGGATCGAGTACTGGGCCTTTTAGTGGCGCAGCATTTGCTTCAAAAGTACGAGAATCTGACTGAGGGCCAACTCGCGCAGGCGATGAGTCAAATCGTGTCAAACAAGGCGTTCTCGCGGTATTGCCGAACACTACGTCTGGAAAACTTCCTTATCACGGCACACAACGTGCGCGTGGTGCGCAACTCTTCGCAGCCCGGCAACTTCTTCGAGGCAATCTTCGGTGCCCTCTACAAGGACGGCGGCTTGCCCGCGGCACAACTGTTTTTCGATGCAAAGGTAGTACCGCTGCTCGAGTTGAAATACCGTGTGGGGAGCGTCGACGATTCGAAACGCCTCTTACAAGAGCATCTCGTGGCGTACGGTCTCCCCGGCAGCAACCTCGAAGACCGCTTACAATACGTCCAAGTAACCCACCAACAAGGCGCTGGGAAACAGAGTTTCACCCAGGCCGTTCACTTACTTGGTAAACGGTTGAGTACTGGCACTGCCCCGTCGCGAACTCGTGCCGACCAAATCGCAGCGGCACGGCTCTTGCAAAACTTGAAAAAGCACAATAGCACTGCTTGTGTGCTCATTCGACTAGCGCGTGCTGCTCAGGATGACGTGGTGTTGCAGAAAGCGCAAGAGGTGCGCAAGCGGGAAACCACTAACTCTGAACAATAACATTAAAATTTTGTTTGGTAGAGTCCAGTCTACCTCACGATAATCCGAGCGAATTCTTCGACTTGCTTCGACAGAACGTTTATGAATACAATTAATAAGAGACCACCGTACTGAATTGTTGTCAACTTTCTTCGCACTCCTTAAATGAACAAGACAATCTCGCATTTGAGATGAATTATTTTGGCACGTACCTCATTCAGAATGTTATTGCGTCTTATCATTGCGCTGCATCACGATAATGCGTTGTCGTACTTGTGCGATTTCTTTCCGCGAACTTTCGAGCGCAGTAAGATGTGCGTCGATACTTTGTAGTTTCTCTTCGGTAAATGATGCGAATGGCATCATCGCATCGCGAACGCGCGTGACATGAGACACCACATGTTCGTCCACCCTATTTTCCAGGTCCTTCTGTAGCCGCGTCCGCAAGGTGCCAATACGAGAACGAAGCTCCCGTCGAAGCGCGAGTCGACGTCGGGGTAATACAACCAGACCTGCAGACGCCAGCACTCCAGTTGATGTCACACCTGTAACATCGAGGGAAGATGTACCCATTAGGACACCGAGTAGTCCCATAGCACCGACCTCAAGTGACAGGGCAGTGCGCACAGATGAAGAAATGTCTGCAGCTATACGTTGGCCATCGTTCAGCGCGTCATAGTTGGCAGCAAGATCGGAAACCGCTGCAGATAAACCAGAAATGAGTGTGTCTTCTGCATGCACCCATTCCATCTCATGAGAGGTATGGGAAAGTGACATTGCAGCTGGCACCGCAATAGCTCGCAACTCGAGCCCACGTCGTCCCATTCGTCGTGCAAATGTTGCGCTAGTTTCCGATATACTTCGAGAACTCATCTCGGTGAGCCATTCCGCCATGGCTTCAGATTGTCGAGCAACAGTTTTCGTCGTATTCGCGATGACCTCAGTTTCAAAACTGTGTTTCAACTGTTCATTTTGAAGGAGATTCTGTACATTCGAAATACGAATATGCGTATCGAAAAAGATGTCCGCGCGGTCGAGCATGTGAAGCAGCGCGTTGTCAACACGCGCATACTGTGCGCCAAACCCTTTTCGCACTCGGTCCGCATATCTTTCCAAGGCTTCATTGATTTCCGCTATAGCGCGTGTGTCTTCCTCGATAACGCTTTTCGCCGCCTGGAGAAACTTCGCGTACTTATCAATAATGGTCTTCCCAACGGAAGATGACGCTTGCAGCTTCACCGAGAATTTCTCTTTCGAGTCGAGCGTCTCTTTCATGTAGCTTTCAAGCGGCGTGAGTCCTGATTTTTTCAATTCTTTGGCACTTCCTTTCTCATTCTGCTTGGCATCCAACGCGAGCCGAGATGACACCGGAAATACAAACGGCTTGCTTCCAAGTAGTGATTTCGCTGCGGACGTAACAAATTCTACAACTTGAATCGCTGCTGTGGGATCTGATGCGAGTAGGTCCATTTTGTTGATAACCAATACAACCTTTTTCCTGTGTACAATGAAAGAGAGCGGAACGCTAATGTCAGTGAACAGAAATTATTCCAAGCGCGAAAGATAGCTTACCCCCATTGTCGAATGCTTTCGAGGAATAGACGTTCGCTCTCACTGAAAGGTCTATCGGCAGAAGTTACGAACAGCACCAGGTCACATAGTGGGATGTAGTCACGAGTAAGCGATTCATGGGCGCGGTCGATAGCGTTTGTTCCTGGGGTATCGACAATTTGTAATCGATTGGAAAGAATAGAAATAGGCTCGCCGAGGACGAGAACTCCGTTATCACCGTTCGCCTGACCTTCAAAACTGTTTTCCGAATACTTGAGCTTCGTCACCTGCGCAGTCGTCGGGGTTGGTCCTTCATCAAGAACCTTACGCCCGGCAAGTGCATTGATGAGACTTGACTTTCCCGAATTGTACTCACCCGCAACAACAAGCAGAAAGAAACCATCGCCTAAGCGAGCGATTTCCTCGCGAAGCAGTTCGACGTCGCGTGATGATACTTCTTCAATATTCTGCACCGTAGATAATACGCTTCGAAGCGCTTCTCGTTGCAGATCAATAATGCGATGCTCTGTTGGCGTCAGATGAAAAGTAGGCTCGGCGTTCGCTTTTGGCTTCACTCGATTCTGAGTTGAAAGCATCGCGCCTTGTGAAATTCTTCCCTCAGTTTCACTTGGTATTGAGGCCCTCCCCATCGGACTCCTTGCAGTTGATATTAACCGTACATTGCTTCCGGAGATCCGCGATGATAACGCTCTCGGAATCGACAATAGCATCCGTGAACTTGTGCGAACGCGACTCAGCATTTTTCTTCGATATCTCGACGAATGGCCGCAACAAACGCTCGCCCGCAGTGTCAAAAAGACAGTCAAACGAAACTGTTTGTTCGACGCTCACTTCCCGCAATGTTGGATCAACCCATAGCGATAATTACTGAATTCCTGTGAGCCAATGAATTCCCAGTCTGAATCATTTCAGACAATTTAGGATGTTGTAGCTGTACCTTCGATGCTTTCAAAGGACCTCAGACATGATGTAATAGAATAAGTGAGTAATCGAAATGGCTTCTTGAATTGTGATTGCAAGCGCGGTACAGATTTGTCAAATATTGATAATGCTGATTTCTTACACTCAGCTCCATCACTTGTCGACGTGAGAATCCTGCTTTCGATTCACGATGCATGCATGGACAGGAGGTAACAGGTACGTCGTACACCTTGTTGCCCTTCCCAATGGAAAGAACAATGACTAACCACAGCGACGAACCCACAGGCGCAGAACTTCTGTACAACGTCGCGATGTGGTGGCGCAACAGCGCAGTTACTTCGCTCGCAGACGTGATGAGCGATTGCAACTGCAAGCTCAACAACGCGGACAGCCTGGGCCTTCTCGGGTACAGAATCCTACTGATCCAGCTCAATTAAGTGCACTGATGAGCGAACGGAGTCGAAATAACAACATAAGGAACACGAGAAACCGCCGTCATATCGGACGTCCGAAAGAGAGGAAACGAAAGAGTGAGATGGGAGGTGAGATTTCTGCTATGGGAAGCCTTTTTGACAATGAGGTTTTTGAGAATGTTCTTCTTCAAGAGCGACCAACTAAGAAACGGCGCAAAGAGAAACACAAGTCAAAGAAGAAGCGGAAGAAGGAAGAACCGCCACGAATGCAAGTAGAGCGCACGCATGTGCTCAATGAAGAAACGAACACGCATACTATCTACGAGGACGGCGAGGAGAAATGGCGTGACCAAACCAAAGGACAAGAAGTTCAGCGTACAATGGTAATTGATGCGGAGACTGATACCCTTACTGTGTACGAAAACGAAAAGGAAGTGGTTGTCGCTGCCGAAAGACCTCAAGCTAATCGACGCAAAGAGAATGCTCAGCCACGCAACATCTCAACGAAGCCTGGAGGAAAGCGACACCGTTCTCCGAATGCATTCAGTCCTCGTCGTAGGAAGCATCGTTCGGTTCTGGAGTCCCACGAGCCGTCTCGTGTCGAGATAGAACCCAAACGCCCATCTGTGGCTGATACTTTCGCGATTCGTTATAGTGATGCTGTCGATGAACCCGTTCTGACTCCGGAAATTCCAAGCAAGAAACAGGAATACCGTCCGAGAGACCCTCGACTACCTTTGAGAACATCGTTGCGGCGTCGGCGAGAAAGTTCCGAACCTGCAAGTGACCCAATACAAAGTCCAAACTGGTCAGTCGATGGTGAACCAACTCGGAAGCCCATCTCTCGGCGCCGTATTGGAAAAGAAAGCGTGTTCAAATGGCCAAACAAGGACTTATCTTGGATGGGACCAATGAAAGCGGAAGACTTCAATCCTGAGATAGCAGCGATGGAGCGCCGACTATTCACACCAGACAAGACCACGGGTTTGTTCAGTTGTCCACCGAAGAGAGCTTCCACTCCTCGGCGTTCAATGGCTCGTTTGTCACCCAAAGCAGACACCGTGAACCCGGGGCCGACTCAACGACCGGCATCAACAAAAACCAGTTGCGAACAGAAATTGTCCAACGAAAGTGATGAGAAGAAGTCGACAGTTGAAATTTCATGTAAGATGCAATCGGTCAACAAGGAGGACAAGGGTGTGAAACCTATTGAAGCTGATAATCTGACCTTGGTCGACGACCTGATAATCATTGAAGAGTCGGAATGATGTATATATTCGCAACTGTTATTGAACACATACGGCAGTGTGTTAATGGTCGGGCTTATACAAGTGGTCAGACTACTGCTGAGGCGAATCGAATCTTATTCCGCAGACATTTGACTAATGCAGTACGTGATGTCACGAAGACGAACATTGCTACCGGTTGCATCCGTTCGCCCATAAGTCGATTCTAAAGATTCGTGATGTCTGTTAGACTTTACCTTGAGCGCATCGAAAAGATAGGAGTAAGCAGTTAGGAGAAGCAAACCAAGAGTAGAACTTGTGATACAAAATTCCTGTGATTCATTCCCAGTGTTTCATGTAATAGTCGATAGCAGTGCTGAAAGCAGCGATAGTCGCGCACCCTGTCGCCATTTGAATGGCACGGGCTTTTGCTGGAATAGGCGTGGTTGGTTGTGACGCTAGGACAGCCCCCGTTGCGCAGCCTGCCAATGCAGGGTTGTAAAGATCATTCCGAGCACGCACTTTCTCGATAACGCATTCAGAACCGGCATAAACAGCTCCGAACAATGCAAAATGTCGAGCAGAGGTCGACATAGCGCGCCCTGCTTCTTTGAATCCGATACGTAACTTCGTACCCACCGGAGCTTCCATTTCCACGGCTTTGTCTACAGCCTGCGAATAACCACCGAAGAGCAAACCGCAGAACATTCCTAAGCCATATCCCATGACACCCGATATCGCTGTTTTAAAAATGCATGACTCTTGAGGTGCTGTCGTCACGAATTGCAACCATGCAGGCGGCTTCTGATATCCCGGAGGCAATGGTGGCCAGACCAAAGGTGGTCGTTCATCACTTGGCACGATATTCGAATCATCACCCTCCATTCGTGGTCACCTGCGCCGGTGAACGCCGACGACAATATGTGGATGAGGGATTCACTCCAGAACTGTGATACGCCGACGAATTCTATTGGTCCTTGAATGTAAATTCACATTTCCAATTTTAAGTCACCTAAAAATGGGAAACTCATGGTTTCCTGTATTCTCGGCACTGACCGTGCAAGCGAGGAGGCCTAATGAAGGTTCATAATGCGAAATGCTATCTACCGCTAGTCAAGAATTTACTATCTCTACGAATTCTATTTGAATTGGCATTATGATTAACATGGTGGAAACGTAAAAGAATTATTAGGTCCTTGTTACTAATGATATTCAAGTAGATATTAAATATAGAGCTCAAAATCGTGTCGGAAAAGAATCCAAAAAGGCTTAGACTTCGCAGTCTATTAATTGAATTACATGAACACTAAGGGCAGAAGTGAACTCTAGAAATATGCAGCTCTACTTGCCACAAAAATAATTTGCTTGTACTACCAGTAAACCTAGAATTCTTTGAGCAGTAATATTGAGGAATTCCTTTCAGTTTTGCTGGTTTCAAAAGACTCGTTACGTGGTTACATTGTAGCACCTTAACACGCTTTTAATACACTGACTTGAATTTACTTGAAAACTAAACCTCTAACTCTAACGGTGATAATCTGCAAGACTTCATAAGATTACAAAAGGAATTTTTATTATTATCTTGAAAATGTCTTTAATTACATATTTTTTGAGATTAATTGGAAGCAATTAAAAACTGAGGCTGATATCAGTCTATGAAGAATATGTTTGTTCGAAATACAAAGCAAGGATACCTGCACAAACGTAAGTTTATTCAGTAAGCAATGGTTATGACATCTTGTTTCTAATATTTAAAATTTTGATTCGCTTTAGTTTTAATACCAAAAGAAAAGCGCAAGAAATAATCAAGATCACACCTTTCTTGATCTTCAACTTATTCTCTTGAAATTTATCTTGTCTTTTTCGTCTCTCTTTCCTTATTTTGTCCCAGTACTTTCGAAATCCTTTATCTTTATGCAACTGTTTCACTTGTTCCCAAATAGCGCATTCTTTATCCTTATCACTATGTATAGAAGGCATCACAATATTCAAAACATGAATGCCTACTTTGTGTGAAGACCAAAAATGGTTGTGGTGATCTTCGATTTGCGCATGGAGAGAAAGACAAACAGCATCCTCATACTTTGGGTTGTATGTTCCTCGTGCAAAAATTCTGTACGCATGCACTGCATACTCGTTTCGACCTTCAATACGGGAGCTACTGCTAGACAACAAGTATGGTAAAGCCCAATCAGCAGCTCTGCATAGACGAGTAGATTTAAATACATTAGTATTGCCTATACGATCAGCTATGTTGGCCAAGTAAGCGTTTGCTAGCAAGGTATACCATAAGTAGTGCCCTGGATCTGCTCGATGAATTTCGTACTTCAGCATGCCTGACTCATCGATTTGATTTTCAACTCGTCCAAGAATACAAAATCCATGGTCGCTGCAATCAGAAGTTCCATTTACACTCTGAATTATTTCTGTTTCTCCGCCCAATGTTGCCCATGATAGTAACGTAACATCGTAATATGCACCATGGTTGTTCTTCATTAAGCTTTCTCTTACTACCTCATTGTTCTCGTATAGATATCGAGAGAAAGTAGATGCCCATTGTCTCATTTTTCTTCGGTCATACCAGGTCCAGAATCGTTCGACTCCAGGAGTTTGTTGTAATAATTGAATGGCATCAATGAATCCTCTTCCAGAAAAGTACATGTCCATACATGCTGATGCTTTTCCTGAAAATTTCCCAGGAATTCCTTGTCCAAAACGCAGGGAAGGACGCATACTAGTGTCGGTGTTAATGAACCATGTACGCAGAACTTTTGCAGCTTCTTCTGATAGCTCTAAATCATCAAAAATGTACCCAGATAGGGACAATCTTATCACTACGTGCATCATTTCTTCCAGCCTATGCCTGTCCGTAAGGTGCGCCGTTCCTCTATTTATCTGGTAGGAGAAAACGTTAAGATTAATGCAATTTTTGATTAACTGTAACTTACCTTTCCATCACAAATAGCCCATGGAAGTCCTTGAGCCGAGCAATTTCCGGAGAATTCGTTTCCCTCATAATCTATACAGCCATCGGGCAGTTTATTACAAGGAAATGCGTAAGGGACTATCGATGAATAGTACGATTTATCACCATTCGCTCCGTCAACAGTTTCATTCTTATCATGTACACTAGGATATCCATTTTTCCTGAGATTCTCAATATCATTCTTCGATTCTCTCCATATTTGCAAAATAGAAGCAGATAAAGAACGTGGTCTTATTGGTTTGTGTTTTTGCTTCTCTCGAACCCTCTCTATCGCTTCTCCATCCCACGAAAAGAGGCTAAGACTGGCATACGAATAAGTACATGATAATGCTAGAAGTATAAAAATCAATCGAATCATTGATTACTCTCCAGTTTATATGTGAGGGCCTAAATTGATTGAAAAAGGGTGAAAAGAAAATAAGACAATCCTTTTTACTATCGCACTGACTTGAAGCGAAGTCATATATGCGATACAATATGGATATTCTTTCTTTGATGAATTGCTTAATGTTTTCTTTTAATTTTCAATCTGAGAAATTCATTTTGGCTTCCAACTATTATCGGTAATACCTGGCCCCAATAGAGTATCATTTCTCAAAGATTGAAAATTTTATTTTATTTTACACAATTCCAATGTTCTCTAAGACTCTACTATGAAACAGGACCACATCAAAAATTTTCTAACGAGCCATCGTACAAATTACGTGATAAATATGGCATACATAGTTATATCTGCAAAAAATGATACTAACATTATGATACAAAACCAGCCTGAATAAATATGAGTAGTGTCTCAGACATTCAATTTTGCAATTGTACAGACTAGTCATCTGCAGCTGTACTCTAAATTATAATTTACGGTTAGGACTGTTTGAAAAAACTAGGTACTTACATTTGAACAGTATGTACTACTTGTAATTAATAAAATGAAATCGATTCAGAATGAAAACCCAAAATGATCTTGGTACTCTAGACATTGATCAATTTGTTGAATAAACACTATTGAAGTAAAAGCAGAAATAAATCAATGAAGAGTTTGATTCAATAATTTGACATTGTTTATTGCCAAATTTGAATCTCCTTATGTAAAATAAAGTACTGTGGCTATCATTACCATCGTCATCTTCGCCATTGATAAACTATAACACAGGTATGTTTCTCGGAAGCAGGCTTTCACTTTCGAAATTATTTTAGCAGAAAACTGAATTCGCTTCTATTTCCATTTAGTTTAAACGGATTCAACAAACAGCAACGTTTCCGTTTCCGACTAGATTTGTTCTTTCCTGGGTTCCGATTCCAGCCGGAAATGGGATCCGAAATTTCTCTTGGGTGTTTTAAAATTCTGTTTAGTTCGTAAGACTGGAGTGCAGTGCATCGCATGACTCGATGCTCGTATAGATCCCTTACCTAATCCACTTGACCTGTTCCACATGAAAGGTTGCTCCCCTAACTGCTGCTCGAAGTGAACTCCAAGCGACGGGAGAATTCCTTGCCACCACATCTATTTTGCCTGAGCAATGACCCACGACCAGACTGTCCACATATTTTTCGCCAGTGAAACAGGCACTGCCGCAGCCGTCGCTGAGGAAATCCGGGCGCTGCTCGCTACCCACTTGACTTGCCATCTATCGTGCATCTCTGCTCTGTCTTTGGATGGCTTACGTGTTCTAGGGCGAGGGAAAGCGAACGTACTCTTTGTTGTCGCCACCGCCGGCGACGGCGACCCGCCACGCTCACTGAAGCCATTGTGGCATCAACTGCTGCGAGCCAACCTTCCCCGCGACCTATTCGCCGGTCTCCGCGTGGGTGTGCTTGGACTCGGCGACTCTAGCTACCCGCTATTCAACGCGGCGGCGAGACGTTTGCGGGCGCGGATTCAGGACCTCGGCGCTGTGTCCCTGTGCGAAACAGTGCTCGCTGACGACACCTCGATTCTTGGGCCCGACGCTGCCATCGACGAGTTCATAGACGATGCCGCGCTCGCACTGGGGCTGACCGAGGATGAGCTGCACGTCGCTCGAACTGCGGAACTCTTGCCGCGTGTTCGGTTGATTGTTGAGGATGACGATATGGAACGCGATGCGGATGCTGACAAATGGCTTCCAGGCGAAAGCAGTGGCAACTGGACGGACGCGACTGTGACGTGCAACGATGTGTTGACGAACAGTGAGTATCTCGAGGACGACCGCGAGGTTCGGAAAGTCGGCTTCGACGTATCGGGTGCCCCTGAAAACGACCTTCTCTTCTCTCCGGCGCCTGGCGACGTCATCGAGCTGCGGCCGCGAAACCGGGAGAGTGCAGTTGACGCGTTTCTGCAACTCACCGGAATACGGGGCAGCGCGAGAGTGGTGCTCGCCGATGAAGGCGATGGCCACAATTTTGAAATCCGACTACCATGCCGAGTGGACGCACTCGTCGCCGCAGTCCCCGACCTGGGCGGCCGCGTCCGGCGGCGCTTCCTCGCGCGTCTCGCGCAGTACGCGGCGGAGCCGCGCGAGCGCGAGCGCCTGGCGGAGCTGAGCTCCGCGGACGCGGCCGACGAGTTCGCGGCGTACGCCGTGGCCGACATGCGCACACCGCTGATGGTGCTGCGCGACTTCCCCAGTGCGCGCCCCCCGCTCGGCGCGCTGGTCGACATGCTGCCGCGCCTGCGGCCGCGTGCGTTCTCGATATCCGCGTGGGGGCGCGTCGAGATCTGCGCGGCGATGGCGCGCTTCGTGACGCCGCTGCGGTTTGCTCGCGTAGGTGCGGCGAGCGGTACCCTGCTGCGCACGCGTGTGGGCGATGTCATCCCGATTCGCGCGCTTCCTGGACCCCGACCTGGTGTTCGACGCCCGATGGTGCTGGTTGCGGCGGGTGCAGGCGCAGCGTTCGTGCGGCCCGTGATTCAGGCGTCGGCCGACTTCGAGCGCTTGCTCTTCTACGGCTGCCGCTGCGAGAAGGGCGACTTCCTGTACGCGGACGAGTGGCGAGCGGCGCAGGCGTCCGGGAAAGTAACAGTGTTCACGGCGTTCTCCCGTGAAGGGCCCGAGAAGATTTACGTGCAGGACCGCATTCGCGAGCAGTCGGAAATGGTCTGGCAATGGATTCAGGAGAAGCGTGCCGCTGTCTACGTGTCCGGACGCGCGGGCGCATTCGCGAGGGAGGTGCGCTCCGCTTTGGTCGACGTCGTAGAGCAACATGGGAACATGGACGGAAAGTTGGCTGAGAAGTTTGTGCGTGGCATGCAGAAGAGGAAGGACATCATTTTTGAGTGCTGGTAAACGGAATCTCGCGCATGGCGGGGTGGACGTCATTCGGCGTCGCGAAATGATACTCTTCCACTCTTGTTGACTCAAAGTTGTTTGCAATCCACAATCGCTTTAGCACACGAGCAGTACCTCAACTTCCATGGGCGTCCGAATGAGGTGTACTGTATTCGGTGGAAGCCCTAGGAATTTCTAGAAGGGGTACTGAAGCTGCTACGACAGCCTTCAAACTGCCACCGGTGTAGATTGCTGGGGTTCGATGGACAACACGTCGAGTGAGGCGGAGAGCGGGAAGCTGCCGCCCAAGTCGAGCGACCTGTGGAACCACCATTGCGACTCGCGACAATGGGACCTGGTGGAGTTCCGGGTGGGCGACGTCCTGGTGGGCACGTACCCGAAGAGCGGGACGACGTGGATGCAGCAGATCGTGCGGTACCTGATTGACGCGCCGGCGGACGTGCCCATCGCGAAGCTGTCGCCGTGGGTGGACTCGCGGCTCACGCCGAGGGCGGACATCCTGGCGCTGGCGCGCCAGCCGCACCGGCGCGCGTTCAAGCACCACCTGGCGCAGTCGTGCCTGCCGACGGCGGCGCGCGACGCGGGGTGCTTCGTGTACGTCGCGCGCGACGGGCGCGACGTGGCGTGGAGCCTGTACAACTTCCACCGCCGCTTCACGCCCGAGTACATCGTGAGTCGGAACAAGGGTGAGTTCGAGGGCCCCGAGTTCCCGCCGTTCGACGAGGCCCTCGACGAGGCGGCGTACTTTGAGCGCTGGCTGGCGCGCGACGGCTACCCGTTCTGGCCGTTCTGGGACAACATCCGCTCGTGGTGGCGCGTGCGCCACCACCCGCGCGTGTTCTTCTGCCACTACCAGAAGCTGGCGGCCGACACGCGCGGCGAGATCGCACGCTTGCTCGAGTTTTTGCGGAAATACGGTGACGTGCGCGCGGGCGACGCGGACGCCGTCGTGGCCGGCGCGGCGGAGAGCTCGTCGTTCGACGCCATGAAGAAGAACGCCCACATCGCCACGCCCGGCAACGGCGTGTTCCTCACCGGCGGGAAGGAGGCGTTCTTCAACAAGGGCACCAACGCGCGCTGGCGCGGCAAGCTGTCGGATGAGCTGGTACACAAGTACGAGGAAACGGCGCGGCGCGAGCTCGGCGAGGAATGCGCGCACTGGCTCGCCACTGGGGAGTTCCTGGAATGACCGCGGACACCATCTCTTTTGGGGCCCACTCCCCCACCGTGATAGCACCTCACGTCGCCTTACATGCGAACGAGTAAATTTCTGTTAAATTTGACATGGCCCTCGGCACATTCGCTCGAGCATTGCGTGCACGCACCTGCGCCTCGATGTCGCGCGCGCTGGTGCTGGTGGGCGGCGGCCACGCGCACATCCAGGTGATTAAGGACCTGCGCGCACCGGCGGACACGCGGCCGGTGCTGATATCGGATGGCGAGGAAGCGGTGTACAGCGGGATGCTGCCGGCGGTGGTGGCGCGGCTGCGGCCGCTGGACGACGCGCTCGTGCACCTGCGCGCGCTGTGCGAGCGGCACTCGTGGCAGTTCATCGACGGGCGGGTGACCGCAGTGGACGCGCAGAAGCGCGTACTGGAGGTGAAGCAGCGCGACATCGAGAAGAAGCTCGCCGTCAGGTACGACGTGCTGTCGCTCGACGTCGGCTCGACCGTGCGCCGCATCCCGGGCGACTGGGACGAGCGCGGCGCGCAGCAGCTGCCCATGGTGCTCGCGACCAGGCCCATCGCACAGCTGGACGCGAGCGTCGCCGCGTTCGAGCGCGCGGCGCGCGCGGATGGGGGCGGCACGCGGCGCGTGCTCGTGCTCGGCGACGGGGCGGCGGGGTTCGAGCTGGCGTGCGCGCTGCAGGCGCGACTGGGCGCGTCGCTGAGGGGTGTTTCCGAGTTCAAAATCGCGCTGTGCGGGCGCCGCGGCAAGCTGGCGCAACAGTTCGGCGCCGCGCTGTCGCGTGCCGCGCAGAGCGCGCTGAAGAGCCGCGGCGTGACCACGCTCGCCACGAACGACGTGGTGCGCGTCGAGCGGGGGAAGGTGCATTTCGCGGACGGGGGAAGTCTGCCGTTCGACCTGCTGCTGCTGGCGACCGGCGCGGCCGCGCACGGCTGGCTCGCGAGCGACACGTCGTTCGAGGTGGACAAACGCGGATTCGTGCGCGTGCACGACACGCTGCAGACGGTGGGGCATGGGTACGTGTTCGCGGCCGGCGACTGCGCCAGCTTCGGCGATGACGCGTTCCCGCCCAAGGCCGGCGTGTACGCCGTGCGCATGGGGCCCGTACTCACGCACAACATTGGCGAGGTCCTGCGCGGCGAGGCGGCGCGCAAGTTGCGCCGGTTTGCGCCGCAGAAGGAGTTTCTGACGCTGCTCAGCCTGGGCGACGGCACCGCGATTGGCTCCAAGTACGGCGTCGCGTTCGGCGGCACGTGGGTGTACAGACTAAAGTCGCACATCGATGAGCAGTGGCAATCGATGTTCAAAACTGCGGGTGCCGATTTCCCGAAGACCAAGGCAGACGGCACAGTGTTCGAAGGGGACGCGGCCGAGGGCGCGGCGGCGCTCATCGGTGCGGGCGACACCGCGTCGTGTGACGCGTTTGAATCACAGCTCGCTGTTTTGAGAAGGATGGACGTGGACGTCGCGTTCAGAGAACGCCTCGTCCATGTTGTAGCGGAACGCGCGGTGCGTTAGAGTGGAAAACCTGTGCTCTTACTGGATGATGCATTCACGACAGGAAGCATTGGTCTTTGTGCCATCATTTATCATGGAACACTACTACTATTGTACAGTACTTATGGCACTTCACTGCCACATGTAGATACACTGATACGCACGAGAGCAGTAAGCGCAGAAAAATGTTAGCTTGTTACACTGCACTTGTGGAAAAGGGTGGGGACCGCTCACAGCTCATATCCCGAACCTTGGCGTGAGCTGGTCTCTTCAAAAACGGCGATACAGTAGAGAACTTTTACAATCGTGGTATACGCAGGCATCCCGAATGTCGTACGCATGTGTGAGGGCCGGGGCACTTGCTGGTTGCTTATTTCCTGAGGCGCTTGATCCTTGCTTGGGCGCTGGCCAGGCGCGCCACGGGCACGCGGAACGGGGAGCAGGAGACGTAGTCGAGGCCGATGCGCTCGCAGAGGTCGATGGAGGCGGGGTCGCCGCCGTGCTCGCCGCAGATGCCGAGCTCGATCTGGCGGTTCGTGCTGCGGCCGCGCTCGCAGGCGATGGCGATAAGCTCGCCGACGCCCGAGTCGTCGAGCGTGATGAACGGGTCGGTGGGCATGATGCCCTTGTCGGTGTACGTGTGGATGAACGCCGCCGCGTCGTCGCGGCTCAGCCCGTACGTCGTCTGCGTCAGGTCGTTCGTGCCGAAGCTGAAGAACTCCGCGCTCTGCGCCAGCTCGTGCGCGCGCAGCGCCGCGCGCGGCAGCTCGATCATCGTGCCGATGCTGTAGCGCACCAGCTTCTGCATCTCCTTCGACACCGTGTTCGCCGTGTCCTCGATAATCTTCCGGACCTCGTCAAACTCGGCAATCGTCGACACGAGTGGCACCATCACGTGGGGCACGAACCCGGTTGCTACGGAAGCCTCGAATATAGCACGTGCTTGCATCTCGCATATTTCCGGATGGGAGATGAGGAGTCTGCAACCGCGGTGACCAAGCATTGGATTCGCTTCATGGTGCCGATGTACGATGTCTCGCACGTGCTCCACATTGATGCCGGTGGCGCGTGAAACATCGCTCATTTCCTTCTCCGTCCTGGGCAGGAATTCGTGCAGTGGCGGATCGAGCAGTCGAATCGTCACCGGGTAGCCTTTCATCACATCGAAGATCGACCGGAAATCTTCCCTCTGCATGGGCAGGAGTTCGTCGAGTGCAGCGCGGCGTCCTTTCTCGTTCTCGGCCAGGATCATTCGGTGCATCACGGTGATGCGGTCGGGGTCGAAGAACATGTGTTCCGTGCGGACGAGCCCCACGCCTTGCGCCCCGTTTTCGCGCGCGTTGAGCGCGTCCTGTGGTGTGTCGGCGTTCGCGAGCACGCGCATGCGGCGCACGTCGTCCGCCCAGCCCATCAGCGTTTCGTAGTGCGCCGATTTCTTCGGCATCTCCATACGAACCTTTCCGAGCATCACATTGCCCAGGAAGCCATCGATCGTGATCAAGTCGCCCTCTTTCACAGTTACCCCGTGGATGGTCATTTGCTTCTTCCTAAAGTCGATATTGAGTTCATTGGCACCGGTAACGCAGGGACGCCCCATGTTGCGCGCCACGACTGCGGCGTGGCTTGTCATGCCTCCCTTGGCGGTCAGGATACCGCGCGCCTTGTGCATGCCCTGAATGTCATCCGCTGACGTCTCCTTTCGAACAAGTATTACATCCTTCCCGTTTTCGACTTGTGCAACTGCATCTTCCGCGGTGAACACCACAGCTCCGAACGCCGCACCAGGCGACGCCGGGTGGCCAGCGGTGAGAATCTTATTATTTGCGCTGCGATCGATCGTAGGGTGGAACAGCTTATTCAGAGAATCGGGATCGACTCGCATGACCGCTTCACGTTTCGTTATCAATTCTTCGTGAGCCATGTCCACGGCGGTTCGCACGGCGGCCTGTGTTGTGCGTTTTGCGCTCCGCGTCTGCAAAATGTACAACTTCTTGTTCTGCACGGTGAATTCGATGTCTTGGACGTCGCGGTAGTGGCGTTCGAGCGTTTCGAAAACAGACACCAGCTCGGCGTACATCTCCGGCATCTCTTCTTCCATGGTTGGCGAAGTGTCCTGCGCGTCCGCATCCGTTCCTTCGTTGCCGACCTTGTTAATGCTTTGCGGCGTGCGAACACCGGAAACGACATCCTCTCCCTGCGCGTTGACGAGGTACTCCCCGAAGTATTGCTTTTCTCCGGTAGATGGATTCCGAGTGAACGCCACGCCGGTGGCGCAATCGTTCCCCCGGTTGCCGAACACCATCGCCTGCACGTTCACGGCGGTGCCCCAGTTGTGTGGGATGTTGTTGATGTTACGATACGTGATGGCACGATCATTCTGCCAGCTGCTGAACACAGCACTGATCGCACCCCACAATTGGTCGTACGGGTCAGTTGGGAATGGGTTGCCCGTGCGTAGAGGCACGATTTCCTTGTACTGGTTGACGAGCTTCTTCAACTGTTCGGCGGTGAGTTCGTGGTCGTGCTTCACGTGATGCTTGTTCTTGGTCTGCTCCAATGCGTTCTCGAACTCGGCCATGTTGACCTTGAGCACCACATTCGAATACATCGCGATGAACCGTCGGTAACAGTCGTACGCGAATCGTGGGTCCTTGCTGGCATTGGCGAGACCTTCCACTGTGGCGTCGTTGAGCCCGAGATTGAGAATCGTATCCATCATTCCGGGCATCGAGACGCGGGCCCCAGAGCGGACGGAGAGAAGAAGCGGATTGTCGTTGTCGTTGAACCTATTCCCGACGACGCCCTCGACGACACGCAGGGCGGCCTCGACTTGTTTCTTGAGATCGGGCGGAAAGCAGCCGTTGCGCACGTAGTCGGTGCACACGGCAGTTGTGACTGTGAATCCGGGCGGCACGGGCAGCCCGATGGACGCCATCTCGGCGAGGTTGGCGCCCTTGCCGCCGAGCAGCACCTTCATGTCTTTGCCGCCATCCGCGTTACCCGACCGGAACGCGTAGACGAGCTTGTGATCTTGTACCATACTGATGAGAGTGATTGGAAAACACTTTGGGTTGTCTGTTGTTAGCAGCTCGGATTGGACTCTACCCTCGAATCGCCCTTTTAAACTGAATCCATGGGAGGTGGGCGGTTGCTGGCAATGCACGCGAGGTGGAAGAAGAAGATGAAGTGTAGTGTACTTGAGATACCACTATCTACCTCGCTGATATTCCACTAGCAGCCGTTCGGCTCTGCGTTTGACGATTGCAGACGAAATGCTATAACTGTTGAACCGATTCGGCAGATAGTGCGCAAGTGTCGCAAGTCGAATTGAAAAGGATGTTTTGTACGTTTAGAAACGAGAAACAAAGCGAATCCGTGCCGATGAGTTGGATGGGTACATGGCTAGGCCTATGAAAACAGGAGTAAGTTTTCAGCGCTATCGAACTGCACACCTCATAGAACGGCGATACAAATGATCCGAGTTGCATGAAAGTACCAGGTGTTACGCTCTGAGTCGCTGGCGTGTCATCTGGACTAAAGTGGTGATTCCACGAATTCTTTGGTATTACCTCTTCTTCCACTGATTTTTTAGATTTCGTGTTTGCGAGATAAAAAGCGTTTCTGCACTTCATTTTTTGTTGCATTTTCATGCATCTTATTCTAGATACTGCCAAAATAATCTTTCGATACCAGGCCGTCGGGATGCGAATGATTCTACGTTTGCCAGAGTCAGATACTTTCTTTTTTCGACTCTGAAGCAAGCAGCCCTCTCAGCACCTCGTCCGACTACCTGTCACGTCTGATCGCATTTCCCCGTGATAGCTCAGAGCGAGTGACTGATCGAAAGTGAATGCTCTCTCAATAGCTAAATCGTGACAAAAATGAGAACTACGTGAAGCTATAAAAGTAGAATTCGTTTTCCGAAGTGGTGCAAGTATGCGCGTTAGCCAATAAACACGATGTTGACTAGAACAACAGTTTGAACGCGTCATTGTGAGTCCGACATGACTCAAAACACCACCGGACAACGATCGATGTCGTATTGCGGCTCGAACCTCTTCCACCTCCCGAATTGGTTAAGGATAATGTGTTTGATCAGAAAGCATTGTGCAGTTGGTTTCGAAGTCTTGGTTTTAATAAAACAGATCTCTAGTGCTGCATACTGTCCAGCACGTCTTTGTGATGTAGTGCTTACGAAAATAACCCTATCCAGAAGTACTACGGTACATGTCTGTGCATCATGAGGCAAACCCTACTGAATTGCGCCCAACTCAGATAATTGCTGCACATTACAGAAATAATGCACCTGAGATGCTCGTTTTGGCTTTCTATTTGATTTTGGGCGAGATTAACTGTTATCTACACTACCCAGCTCCAAGCCCCCGGAAATATCTATACAAGATTCCCCGTTGTCAGCCGATCCAGTTAGTAGGCTTCCTCTGTTTTTTGGCTTAGCCACACTTAGGATAGACAAAGTGCGAATGCCTATGAATGACTTGCCAGTGCAACCGTGTACTGCACAGTCACAACAAACACTCAAGTTGCACTAAAATGAGTCGTTTTATGTCCTCTGTCCTCTATATCTGTCATATGCTCAAACTGTCAACTGTAATATTGGTATCATCTTAGTAGTGGTATTCATGGTGTCTGACATCAAACAATCGCAAACAATTCACAACATGAATTGGATGATTCAACATAAATTCCATATGCACATTCATAACACCTGCTTTTAATAGAAACAACTAGAAGTATCATAGATGCGCCATTGGTTAAGAATGAGAGATCCAGTGAGCAGTAGACACTTGACATTAACGAAAGGGGAACGGTGAGAAGCGATTTCAACATCCGAGCCCGCAACGATAGCAGTGAGGGAGAGAAGGTATTGATCCCACAAAGTCTGTGATATTTTGGTTCTTGATAGACTGGGTCATAATTAAGGTCCGGAGAACGTTCAAGTTGTACAGTACCTTGTACAGTTGTTCGATGATGTAGATAACAGAAAATATAGGAATGTACCTTCTATTCTACTTTCTAAATTGAAACATACCTCACTCAGCAGTAATCGCGATAAAAGACTCACAATGAATAGTATTCTAAATGAACACGTCATAGACTGCATGAGAAGAATTCTTGATGGCAAATCATCATGGTCGAATCTGGAAGGATCGATTATTGAAATTCATATGTAAAATTTAATTTTTTTGGACTTTTAGAAATACTCACTCCGCCTGTTCGAGTCGTGTACAAAAATAGCACCATCAGATTGACTGATTGAATTCTAGTACAGGAAGATAGAAATTAATCTCTCGTTTGAATTAGATGGTGTAGGAGGGGGCTCGGAGCAGTAGTACTCCAATGTAACATTATTTAAAAATATATAGTGCAAGTTACGTTGTATTAAAAATAAGTCTGAAGAGGTGACAAGATGGTTGGTAGTGATTGAAAAGGGCGAGATATTTCTGTGTCCGATTTCTGGCGGGCACTCTCCGTCGCGATGAACCCAGCACCTGTGCATGTCCAGATTCATTCTGCTTCTGGTCGAGGTAGGTCAATCGATTTTGCCGTAAATCGCTGGCTTTCCTCCGGTTCACATCCCGGTCAGCGTGACGAAACACGGATGGGAATTCATCGACTTCACTTGCAAATAGTCTGTGATCACTGTCTTGGTTCCCTGGCAAATTGATCATCCATTCACTTAAACTCTTTTCGTTTAAGCACTGTGTGAATGCTTTGCGCTCGCCTCACCATCGCATTAGGTCTAAATTCGAAGATTCACTGCGATCACGCTAACGGAAGCACGACTATGGTATATCAAATATCTCGCGTAGCAAAAGGAGATCAATGCGCTGCTATCCGATATATGCGGCTCGTGAAACTACGAAACTACACAATAGCTAATCATCAGTTAACCCAGATAAAAAAACTCGTTCTCGTAAAAAACTGAATGAGTATTACTGTAAACCTAATTCAAATGAGAGACTAAATTCCTATCTTCCTGTAAAATATGACAGCTCTTCAAACCATAAAGAGAAGATAAATCGAAGGTTCTATTGGTACTGAGTAGTACATATATTGTAGAGTAAATGGAAGGTAATATTTTCCATTAGTACTCTCAATTGTTTGTCTTGTAATTGATTTATCCAACTCATGAAATCCTTCAATTACTTCTGCACACACTGTAGCTCAATAATTTCAGGACTTTGTGTACTAAAAATCGACCAATATGAATATAAAACATAAAGTCTAATAACTGTAGTTACTTTCAAAAAAGTGCCTGATACTGCTTAAGTTTCCCATATTTAAAGACAACCAATACATGTGCAATAATAAATACGTGTCTCTGCTCAAAACAGAACATACTGAAATATTTGACAGGATCATTGGTATTAGACGTAATCGATTTTAATATGAAAAGCTGAGGGGTGGTGAGGCTTTTGATTAGTTCAAGGTGGCAGAGCTTGGACATTCCACCTTTTTAATCATTCGGTACTTTTGAAAAAAGCGAGGCAAATGAGTTGATGCCTCCGTAGTTTGCTACCTGCGATGAACATGGCCAGCCCTTAAAGTTTTTGCGAAACATCAAATTTTGACAGTAGATCTAATGTAGTTCAGTCACTATTTGCGAGAAAAAAGATAGAACAAGCTCATTATTTCAATAATTAAGTTGAACTGAATTAATGCAGTACTATTGCAAACAAATGTTTCGCTTCCTGAAATAGACCAATATTTCATGAAAGCTTGTGCATAGAATGCCAATTTGCGGCTCTCGAAGGAGTCGGACATTTTAGTTAATGTACATACTAAAACAGCGAATTCTGTTGTTCATTAAGCAGTATTACAGTTTTATTTGTTTTGATAGGCATTAAATTGGTAGTCCATAGCAATAAGTGATAGACTCGGATTTTCTAGTTCTATCACGAAAAACTTATGAGAATTTGATTATCATCATCAGTCCAGGTGGTAAAGGATCTTCTTCCATTCTCAAGAAATTCTCTTCAATTTTAGCAGATTGCTTTGTGGTTGCCGTATTGCATACAAGAGGTATAGTATGAGTGACTTTGCTGACTTTGAAGATGTAGGAATGGACATTTACATCGAAAACCGAAAGATTCAATAGTATTCTTGGTAATGGAACGAACAAATTCGTCTTGTGGCTTCCCATTGTTGACCATTGCATATCAGGGCTGGATATTTCGAATCGGAGTGTATGAGGATAGAGTGGAGAATAGGAGAAGCAGCTTCATCCTCAGTAAACTCCAAATCTTTTGTTTGTAGAACTTTTTTCCTTTTATTGTATGAAAAAGAGTTCTTAAAGTGTTAAGTAATGTGTTAGAGCCTTGTAAATACTCAATGGTGCTCCAGAAAATGAACAACGGGTATGGTATTTCTTCATTAAAAATACTACCGCTACATCGACTACGGCGACAAGTATATACATTGCAAATTTCTTCAGTGACCATGTCGATTGACGAACTCATAATATAATTCCAAAGAGTAATTACTGATGACTTCCGCTCTTGCTTATTCGCGCAATAGACAATGCTCCGAAAGTAAACCGTTGTGAGTTGTGTACAGTGCAAGAGGAAAGAATCGCTTAGGCATCTAATGAAGGACATAGATACTTTCAAACAAAGAATATCGAAGAGCAAACGTCTATCATCGCCACTTTACTCGCAACCTTCTTGGCTTTCGAATTCTGTTAAAACTATAAAGGAGAACCTTTCAAGCAAATTATTTACATATATCTCGTGCTCTTCGTTAACCAGTTCAAAAAATGGAGGTTATTATGGATTTATTGGAGCCTAAACCGAGCATTGTGCCACGAAACAAACATTTTATTCAATTTTCGTTCCCTCTTTCATGGAAAAACTGGCCAAAAAAAGTCGATTATAGCTTTTAATACCGGATTCGTTCCTACTTTTGTTTCTATATTAGGTAAAGTGCCTGTAATCAGAGACAGAACTGATCCAACCGAAAAATGAAGCTGGATAGGAAAAACGCTTACCAAGCAAATGCAAAGTTCGAAAGATTCATCCCTCTTAACCACGTTACACACTGCCGCAGTCTTATCAGAAGTTTGACAAAGTATTAAGAAGTTTGAAATATCGTTATCGAATCAGCATGATGTTCTACTGGATTGTCGTTGGGTACGATGTGAATCCTCGTGATTTTGACAGGATTCGCGAGATTGCCATCTTCAATTAGGAAGAATTGATGGAGAAAGAGTAGACTATATAAATTTACGTCTAATATCGTCATTGAAAAATTTAAACGTAGGTATGAATGGACATTTCGACTTTGAAATTCTGTTTCCCTAATAGCAGTTTTATTATTTTTTAGGCGCATTAGAGATGTACGGTAGGGTGACATAATTGTGGCAACTTCTGGTAAGGTTACGAATTGCATTCATAAACCCATTTACCTTTGAGTGCATGCTTCATATTATAGTTCTCAAATACTTCAGTCTATGTAAAATCTTACGGAGTTATCAGATCACAATTTTTAACATTGGCAGGCTTCATAATTTTCACTTATCGCTTCCAAAACGTGTGAATGCTAAAAAATGTTTTCGAATCCATGACGCCCATTTTCTTGAACGTGCTTATCCGAGCACTTCTTCAGAAAACCCTAAATGGCGGTTATTTTTCAACCAATTTCGTCAGTTCAAATATCTAATCTAGATCAAAATCAGCTCACTGATTTTCGCTCTCGATTGTTTCTTATTGGCAAAAATCAACCAGTAATTCTATTCCCACCACAAAAGGATACGGAAGCGTTAAAATTTATGTAGTAATCAGCAACTGTAGTGAGCTGATTCATATCCTAATAAGTGGTCTTTTCAGTGCTTTATTGCTAATATTTCTCAGCTCTAAAAGTATTGAGTATTCTCAGTTCACTTTAACAGTTTGTGTCCGTTTTTCTGGGACTTGTTACCGAGAACTAAACTTTTCTTATACTTCGCAGTTTATTAAGTGTTCCTCGATCATTATATCGGGTTTTACATGGTCAGGGATTTAGTACCGCTTCAATAAAGTTGCCAGACTGGCATCAGTTAGTAAATGGAAAGTAAACGACACATTTTGCTGACAACCACAGCGATGGCAGCAAATTTTCTGCGGCTATAGGATGGTTTGGAGTAGTGGCTTGAAAATAGATGAATAGCAAAGATTCATGAGATTTTGAAGATAAATATAAGTTACAACTCTATTTTAAAGAGCATCGACAAGAACAAACTTAGTTTTTGGCAACTATCGGATCCAGCAACGAGTTACAGAGAGATAGAAGACGAGGTGAGCTAGATTACTATAATTTCTTGCACTTTGGGTAGTGATCGGAATGGCTTCACTGTGATAAATTATCGGACGATAGGTATTTAAAAGAAATTATGTTTGTTTCGTCTTTAAACGCTAAACAGGAAGCTTACCGACAATCAATTCTTGCAATTTTGGCCCGCAACGAATGCAATAGCCCTTGAAGAAGAATCGATCAAGAAAAAATTGTGGCAGCCCACTGGAGTGGTGTTAAACTCGAAGCAAGGATGACAAGAAGCTTTTTGTCATGTTCTAGATATTTTGGCTCATTTTCAGCGTGAAACAAACATCGAGTGACTCATATTTAGAAAACATGGTTTAGAATGGACAAACCATGATGTGGTCCGGGATTTCATGCTGCATAAACGCTGCTAGTATTTGCATAAATGCATTAGAACGCGAATAGGGATACAGATGTGCTTCCGATGTACGGTACTAGGCTTTTACCTTTCAAAAACTTTCAATATAAGTTGATGTATCAAAAAATGTTTTGCAACTGATTGGACTGCTGAATGCACACAAGCTTGATAAATATCACCGATATAGTTATTGTTTCTTGTTTACCGGATATAAACTGTATTAAGAATTCATGTCAACATATCTTACGTGCTCTCTATGACATTATATACAGTTTGACGCGTTGCAAGACCTGGAAGAGTATTTGATATACGTATAGGTTATATTGGTCTAAAAAGTGAAAATAGAAATTCTGTGATTCAAGCCTGACGTGCAATTAATTTCCCTTCGAAGCAGTCTAAATATGGTCGAGCAAACTCTCTCACTGCTGCCTGGGCTAGATGTTTGTGTAGGTCGAAGTATGAAAAGAATGTGGAGTTAGTAAGAGCAAGTTAGCTTTTACGAAATTCATTCCAAGTAAAATAACAACCTTTTGTTCGTAGACGTTCTTTCCTTGTTGTGTCAAAAAGGAATATTACATATATTAGCGAGAAAATCGGTACGGAGCACTCCGAAACCGTATTAGTACAAGTTTGCACCGAGTTTGGGCGTTGTATCAAGGGTAGGAGGAGAAACTGCCAATTGAAGCCCGTTGGTAGTAAGATAGTGTACTATTTCGGTCCTAAATTGTGGCGCGTGCCAAATGCTCCTAGACTTTTTTAACTAGTTTCTGGCGAATGCAGGTGGAAATGAGTATTCCATACGTTTCCATCCTCGGCACTACCCTGTTCGGCCCTCCAGCCTTCCTTTGCACACTTGGTAAGATCTGCCGGTATTCATTACCATCGCCCTTCAGGGTTGCTAACTATCGGTCCTATCTTATTCTCTTCTAGTTAGGACGATCTCTTCTTTTTTCAAATATCAGTAAATCCAGTTTTCATGAATCTAGGTCTTAGTAGTTACGATGACTAGGAACTAGGTAACTAAAATGCCTGAATCAGCTCTCGACAACTGATCAACATTAAACAAATCACCGCACCCTAGTTCTCACCTTTCCCTGACTATTCCCTTAGATATTTAATGCAATACCATCATTTCTCACAATGATTGTTGAAAAGCTGAGGGCTCGTTGTGCAAGAACCTTTTCAAGGTACTGCTTTAGCGTGCACCGCCCGGTCTTCAAGGCAAAAATTTCATGGTACTGTTACTTCTTAGCGCTCCATTACGCGGTCTCGAGAGGAATGGTTGTTTTGGTACAAGCTATCAAAGTCCACTAGACCAGTACTATCCAACAAATTCCCACCAACTGGTCTAGCTTTGCTCCCGTTATTAGCGAAATAAACGTCTGAAAAGCCGAATCGATCGCAGGACGGTGTACGCTAAAGCAGTCCGCTTTTGAATGCCTCCTACGTTTGTCTATACTCACGCCTTCAAATTGGAATTCAGGCTTTCGGTATCGTTCGCATCACTCGATTTGCCACCAGTATGGACCGCCGTCCTCTTTTCGTATAGATCTAAGACAGTGTTGCAGATTGACTCAATATTATTGATGTTCAAATCGAAGAGTTCGGCCAATTGACTGGCAAATCCGTTTGCACCGTGCAGCGTGACACTCATCAAGAACGCGGCAGCCACAACCTCCTTCGAATCAAAACGCACATACACGTTGGTTTCGTAGGCATCATTCAAGAAGTTCCATGCAGTCTGCGTGATCTGAGGTCTGTCTTCATAGCCGCTCAATCAAATCCGGCAAACTTTGATGAGTGGCCCGTACGGCAATTCTACGTGGAAATTATGGTTGAGCACACAAATTACTTGATGTTCCGCATCAAGAAGGGCGGCTTTTTCAACCTCGAACTCCCTCGACCACTTGAATACTTCAGTTCCTTGTCCACGATTTGCCAAGCCACTGGCACGCATTTTCATCGTTTCGGAGACGATTTCTCGGCACAATCCCCGTGATTGGTTGACCTTTCCTGCAAGCAAGATGCACGCGCCTGCTACGCGAGGGATGTCGTGCCCGATCATACTCTCGAGCATGAAGAACCTCTGCAAGTACGTCATGGCCATCGCGAAACAATGGATCGGGACGCCAATGTTGTCTGTAATCGCCCGGACGTGATATGCGCACAATTGAATCATCTCGCTCTCAGTTTCTTTACAGATTCCATGGATTCTAGATGGAGTTTGCTCGACCTCATCCTCGGTGATGAGTCACGGATCACTTTCCGGCGTGCTACACTTTTCGAAGATATTACTTCTTTGGAACGGAGACATTTCTGATCAGTTGAGCAGCGCGATCGAACTCAGTCAACTGGAAACATGAATCAATTCCATTCTGAAGTTCGCAGCTAGTTGGTGTTCGGTAAAAAGTTGAATGAAACAGGAACTGAAACGTGCAGACCCATCGAGATGTGCGTAGTCAGGCAGATTTCTGAGCATTCATGAAAACTGTATAGATTGGAATTGCTCGAATCGGCCGCCGTTGTTTGGACAGAACGTGGTTCGTGAACAGGAACGTGTTTTAAAACAAATTGCAGGCATTTAAGTTAGTCCCGCTGAGGAGTGTGATGGGCTCTACATTTCAACAGTACTCGATGTAAATGGCGTATTTAATGTAATGATGACAGCAAAATCATGAATGCTGTTACAGTTGTATCCGAATACACCCTGTACGAGACAGCGGGACACCTCAGTTGACTTTAACTCATGGGTCTTGATGGAGTGTAATCGCAGTGTAGGTTTAGAAAGATGAGACAATCAGTTCAATACGCGAACTCAACATGACCGAGAGTGAAAAATAGCCTGCTCAAGCTGAAGATATTCTACAGGAAATTAGTAGTATCGAGCTGACGAAGTACAGCACGAGTGCTAGACCGGCCACGACCCCAAATTGTCGCGACACGCGTTCCCGCGGATTGCGAAGCCATTGCCGGAGGAGACAACGCCCAATCCACACCAGCGCCCCCGCCGCCCAGATACCCCAGCGCGGAACCACGCGAGCACGGGCGAATCCCTTGCATCGCGTTACAGCCGCCAATCGTTCTTGCAAACGGGCACGGCAGGGGGAATTCAAATGAATGCAGGGGTGGTAAGGGCACTGTCAGCGTGACATTACCTAACGCGTTGCCCGAGTATTGGCTGGCGGGATTACGTAACCGCGCACAGCGAGGGCGCGCGGCGGCGTGAGGGCGCGTGTAGCGCGCACCCAGCGCGGAGAAACAATGCGTGCTCGCCTCCTCAGCCACGCCCGCACACACGATTGTGCCGCGCGCACACGCGCCTGTCGGTTAGTGGCATCTCGCGCGAGCGCGCCGGCATCTGCGCACGCACGCGCCGTAGCGGGGGCACTGCATCTGAGTTGGGCGTCGCATGGCTGCCCTTCCGCGTGGGTCGCATATATAACGCGCATTCATCCGCATACACAATCAATGGCAGCACGGTAGAGCAAAGTAAGTACAGTAGTGTTTACTGGTATGTGCACCGGGTGCGCGGGAGCGCGCGCCCGGAGGATCCAGCCAAGTTCAAGTAAGATAACAGCGGCCGCGGGGGCCAAGTCGGAATAGGTGTCCAAGCCTAGCAACAGCCTCGAATGTTAGTAGTGAGAGTGAACGCGGGCGGGCGGGCGGTGGCCGGGCGTGGGGCGCTGTCGGCGAACAGAACGGGACGGGTGGCTCGAAGAACAGAAAGACAAGATAAGAGAGGGCGATCACTCCTCGGTCATGTTGTTGGACAGGTTGAGCAGCTGGTTAGGGACGTACTGCGGGTCGTGCACGACGCTCATGACGTCGGCGCCGCCCGCGGCCGCGTCGTCGGGCTGGGCCGCGCCGATGCCGTGCGCGACGCCGGGGTAGGGCTCGTAGAGGCGCATGGCGGGGTGGCTCAGCCCGTGCGACGGCAGCGGTGGCGGCTGCGACGTGGGGTGCGCGAACGGGTAGCTCGTCGCCGCCGCCGCGCCGTGGTACCCGTGGTACGCCGACAGCGCCGGCCGCCGGTTGATCACCTTCGTCAGCTCCTGCATGTTCCCCGCCGCCCGCTCCTTCTGCTCCTTCGTCACCGGCACCTTCCGCCGCGGGATCGCGCCCTCGATGTATTTCGTGGGCTCGAATTTGCTGATTTCGTACGCCGGGTCGCCCACATGGAACAGCGCCGCGTATCTCGCCATGTTCTTCTCCATTTCCGCCTTCTTCTTCCGTTTGATGCCATAAACAAAGCAGTATGCGCGCAATTGATTACGATTGTACGCCTTGATGTCCTCGAACGTGAGTTCCTCTATGGGTTTGATTTTCTCATCTCTCAGCCGCCGCACCTTCGCCTCGGGCAGTTGGTGCAGATACTTGAACTGCACGCCGTCGGCTTCGGGCAAATTGGTCGCCGGCGTGGTGGGCGCCAGCAGTATCGAGGGGTCGTATCGCGCGGTGGGCAAGCCCATCAGGAGCGAGTGCGCGTCCTCGCCCTTGAGTGTAAGGTCCCCGCGTCGGCGATGCTTCCTCGGCTTCGTGATCCCGCCACTGAGCATGCCAACATTGGGGAAGTGCGCGTTCGCACCCAGTGGCGCGGCCAATGACGGGCCCAGCGGGGACGCCGTCGACAGCGTCGATGTATGATGCGCGGAATGGCCAATCCCGTCGATACGAGGATTTTGCATCAATGAATGCATCGACGGCATCCCTGGGTAGCCGAACGAGCTCTCCCACCCTGAACTGAATGTGGACATCGTTTGCAGACCATGCAGCATGTTCGGTTGGGTGACTGTGTGCAGGGCGGGCATGGAATTCACGTTCGTGTAGGTGTTGGGTGTTTGCCGCCCTTGCGTGGGTGTGGGTTGCCCAAGGTTCCCTGCCAATGAATGAAGGCCTAACCCCGCGCTACCGAGCCCCGCGAGCCCCGCCGTTCCGACCAGTGGGTTCGTGCCTGCTAGGCCATTGCCGCCTGCGAGTGCGCTTGGTGTGCCCAACGCGGCGGTGGTTGGCGATGACGTTGCATTCAGCACATGGCTAGGAGGTTGTAATGTAACGCCATTGCGAGAGATGCCATTCGGTGGAGGCGATAATTGAAGTGAATTTGTTGCTGATAGGATTCCTCCGCCCACGCCACTGTGTACGGTTTGTTCTGGTGGCTGAACTTCTTGTGTTTGTGGCGGTGTTTGCGTTGATAATCCTGGTTGTGACAGCGGTTGAGGTGGTGGCGATTGTTGTGTTTGTACTTGAAGCGATTGTTGCGTCGTTGGTTGTACTTGTTCTAATACGGAAGGCTGTTGTACTGCTGCTACTGTTGCTAGTTGTTGCGGTTGTTGCTGTTGTGTTAAATGTTGTTGTGAGTGGGAGTGGGAGAGTTGGTTTTGTGGGTGAATTTGATGCGGCACCGCGACAGCAGCAGTGGAAGACGATTGTTGCGGCGTTGGTGGATGATGGATATGCAATTGTTGGGGTTGTTGTTGGGATTGTGAAGGTTGCTGATGTTGTTGCAAAGAGTGTTGATGATTGGAAGTCGGTAGAGGTGGAGGTTGCGAGGTCGGAGGTAATCCCAAAGAAGCCGGGGGAATACTGAGAGGAGGCGAAGTATTAGAAGATTGGATGTCAGTAGGATAGGGTTGATTGGCAGGAGCAGTATTGGTAGAAGTATTGGGGTTGGGGATGGCCGACGTTGCAACACTCGCAGCAGTGGCGACGGCGGGCACAGTGGCGGCGGAGTTGTTATCGTTGTTAGGAATAGAAGAGTAGTCGGACGTGCGCAAAAAATTGTTGATTCGCTGTTGGCCGGACGACATGACGGCGGAGGGGGAGTTGGCGTCCTTAATATCGGTTCGTTCGGGCAAGCCGTTGGTGGTCGCCGGCGCACTGCGGACCCAGTCCAAGGTCATAGTCGTGGGCGGGGCGGCACAGCACGTCCCGCGGATCCTAGGCCTCGGTACAGAACGGAGGGAATCGCCGTGATGTTGAAGTGCCTTAGGCGTTCGAGGCCGAAGTGTGCGGCGTATTTGCGGGCGCGCGGGCAAGCTCGATAACGAGCACGGGACAGCCCGAAATTGTAATTTGAATCCGACAGAACACTAACACCTCTGGCACGCAACGATGACGAGTTGGAATCGCGTTCAAGGCCCGATTACTTAACGAGTTGAGGTGTGGTGTGCGAAAGCTGGGACAAGGCGCGTGTGAATTGGCCCCCTTGTCCCCGCGAGCAAATTGTTATCGATTACGCTTCTTTGGCACGGTGGCGTTGTCGCAAGCGTCACCCGTTCACGTAGTTGTTGTAGTTGTTGGTATCGCCGTTGTGGAAGATGGCCAACCGCAACAATGGACGCGATGAAAGCAGTTGAAGAGAGAAGAAGTGGATTTTTGAAATGGGAAGGATTAAGTTGAACGGATGGATAAGGCACAGAACCGAGCGTAGGTTCGACCGACCAAGCGACCAAATGGCTTATTGTACTGTACCGCTCGTCAATAGTGAAATGAAATGGTTTCGAAATCAATCCAACGTTGTGGCGCGTGATTGTCGACACGAGGAGAAGAAACACGCAGATGCCTAGTGCGCACGAGGAATGCATGCAAGCAGAGGTGCCGTGGGTTGAAGCGAACCGGCTCACGCAGTTCAACACAGTGCGCGCGAACGATGGATGAAATGCGGCGGATTTGGAAGTGAAGCACATCCAACGCAGAAGTGAATCGAATCGAATCGATCGTACAGTACGGTCCCACGCGTTACGCAACTTACTAACTGACAACGTCGTATGGTCACGGTAACAAGATTTTTCCTTGGGCTTTTTCTTTTTCCACTTTTCATTCATTGTTGCTCCGCTTTTTCGTATACTGTACTTGTGTGTGTCGACTCGTTTTGATTGCCTACTCGATTTCGAACAACAAAACTACGATTCGTCGTAGCGCATATTCGAACTTTCTAATTTGCGCGTTTCTGTTACCGCCCTTTTTTTAACGGATTTATTCCTCGTGTCACACTACCACTTGTGACTCCGCCGCGTCACGCTTACACAAACTATCGCTTCAGAGTTGCGTTGCCACTATGGCTGCCACCTCTCACCATCTTCACTACCACTAACAGTATCCCTTCAGGCAATCACCCAGCCGCCGCTCCACCACCTGTCCCCCCAATGCTTGCGTTATGTGTAGCCACCACGAAATGCGTCGTTGTGGTTGAGCGAGGTGAAAGTAAGCGCGCGTGCGTGCGTGCTGCTGCTGCCGCCGCCGCGTGCGTGAATCTATGAATCCGTGTGTATGCGTGCTCGACCTCTGCGCGTACTGTATTTGCCAACCATGTGTAGCATTGCGCGCTTGCACGCACACCTACCCAATCTACTCTCGTATCCTTCTTCCCACTCCCAGCCACGCTTCACTTGCTCCTCTCTTTCTTCCTCATGCGAGCTGTCGTGGCTGTCGCATTCACGCTGACTTCTCGATCCTTCTTGATTGTCTCGCCTTATCTATTACCGCATAACTATTTCGAAGCAGCTTCATAGTCGCATCGCTTCGCCTCACCTCTCTCAACTAACCGTCTATCTGAAGCCGTCTCATTCGTCGTTATCACCTCGCCCATCGTTTGATATCTCAAATATCTATCGTTCTTCCTTTGACCTTTCTCACCTTCCCATCTTCTTTACTGCGCCATGCCATACAGAACCACAACACATCGCGAAGCTTGTTGCTATATTCCAATCATTCTTCGACTTTTCTCTTCTGATCTGACTACATGACGATTTACAGTAATGCACTACTGTACACTGTACTCTACTCTCTCCACTCATCACCAACCAACCAACCGACCGACCACCTGCCTGTCAGAGTAGCTTCCAGCAGATGGCTGCTCTCTTCCCATTGGTTTTCGAATGGCGTCTTGTATTCAGCTTGCAATTTTTCCTTTCTTTTTCTTGGCTGACATTTTGGATGAATTAGCTACACGACATCTTTCATCTTGTCTTTGCTTCGGACTCTACTTGTGGATCGTCTGACTACACGAGGCTGCTTTTCCCGCACGAGAAAACCAATGTTCGAATTTGAGTTTATTCTCAGCAATTGTAGATTGACCCTTTGCCTTCATGGTTCAAACTTGAGTACCATCTGCGAATGTCGCTGCACTCCAACTTTGCTGCTACACTGTTGCTGATTGTGATTCATATTTCTTCGTCACAATCCAAGCACTCACTTCTTCAGACTTATAGAAGACGGTCCATTTTTGTATTGATTGGTGCAGCCAATGGATTATCACGAACCAAGCACAGTTGATGGGTATGTGCTCAGTGAAATGCATATTGATGGTTCAATCAATCAAACCTTGTAGTTAACATCTTTCAAAGTGCAGTCGAGATAAGATGAATGACTTCTAGTAGCAATGAGTGGACCCAAAGTATTCAGTTTCAATTAATAAGCTCATCAGCTTATGGAAATATCAACGATGTGAGTGCAAGAGCAAATCGAAGTTACTTTCGCAGCATTAGGAACAGTCGTTTCCAGGGTGTGATAGACTAGGAATTAGAGCTAATTTCTGGCTCATGGTTTATCTGTATTTGCTCCTGATTCATCGCGTGCAGTGGACAATCGCTTCCGCGGTTGGTTTCAGTTAGTCGAATATGACGGGTGTAGCAACAACAGACGGCACAGTAGTGCGACTTCGGTTTCTGTTAGCTCTGCCTCAAGACCGGAAGAAACTCAAATTTATTTGGGAGATCGATGTGACTTTGAAGCAGTGAGCCTGCGTTATCTGGTTTCCCCACGTAATTGCTATGAGTTCAAGAGATATGAGAGGCTTATAATCTACGTATAGTTACCAATATTACAGTACCTCGATCACTACATATTGTGCCGCATCTTTTTGAATTCGACCTTTCTAGTTGAAGTAGCTGATAGTTTTCTCTCGAGAACGATTCATGGGTTCCTCACCGGTTGACTGTTGTTGATTTCAACGTTTTCCGAGCATCTGACTTAGTTACGACATCATTCCTAGCACTGTTGCACGACATATGCAGTGCAGATACACTACAACTTTTTGTAAGGTAACACTTCGGCATGGCTCACTCGCTTTTAAAAATGTCTATATAAATTATCATATTCCCAATTTTCATATTCTCCTTATTCTTTCTCCATCTTACGTTTTTATGGATATGGTAAAAGCGAGGCGTACACGCTCAAGCGTCCCCTTGTGAAATCGTACCAAGTATAGGATCGACGTCAAATAAGTCAAATGAAATCTAGCTACTGGTTATTGTTCTCTCTTGCTTTCCTCTTCCATACCGCTGTTTGATTGATTTTGGGGCGCAGAGGAAAGATCTATGGCTTTCACTCGAGAATGTGATTCAAATTATATGAAATAAACACAATCCTAGTGTTGTGTTCTCGTCTAATTGTTACAATCACGACAGCCATAGTAATCAGCGATACCTGCATTCAAAGCTAATAAGCTGGATTAATTAGTTTTGTTGAAATTGAGTTCAGAAAAAGTGATAGGATTTACAGTTGATATAAGTACTGTACCTAGCATGAACATGAAAATAGAATTAATCGCAAAACAAGTGACTTAGCTTACAAATTTTACTTTTTAAATACGGAAGTGTCTGAATTTGACACTAAAGTTTGCTCATCTTAGATTACATCATTATTATTTATTGAATTTCATGGTACCGGTCTAATCCGTGGGCAGCAGACTGCATATTTACGCTTTAGCATATAGTCTTTTGCAGTGAGCTGTCTGCTACTCTAGCAACCACTTATAGACATTTTAGATGACTGGGCAACTACGATAAAAAATACATGCAATGATCACTCCACTGCACTCATCAATAACATAATCCGTACAGTACATCTGTATCAACAATACTGCAATGTACCTTTTCCGACCTTCTCTCTGTGTCGCGATACCACGAATTCGTCGAACTAAGGTGAAATCACTTGTTACTGAGCGCTTCTTTGATAAAGCTATCTACTGCGGCTATTATTCAACAAACCCGGTGAATCTACTACACCTTTATCACTTACATACTATTACCTTGTTCAGGAAATGGCTAGGAAATTAGATGTGTAATCGGTCTAAGAAATTGAGTCCTAAGATCGCTGATTACTTGGACCTGTATCATCATACAATACTTAAGATACGATAGACCTACTTGAGAAACACAGTAGAAGAAAATAAACCGACAAAGTTCAGAATCTAATCTCCTCGAAGTATCTACTTCGGCCGCTTATCACCTTCACGGCGTCAAGCAACGAGTGGACTAAAGGGGAGGTAAATTCGAACGAATTCGAACTGCTACTGCTGTACTATGTGTGACGCCACCCCCTTTTGTCAATGTCGAAGGTGCTAACAGGTCGTAGATTATTGCAAATAGTCAATTTCCCGATCCCTCACTTGGAACACGTGTTGGTGATGATATATAAATACGAGCTATAGACTTGATGAGCGGTCCATCCACTTCCATTCATAGGCATGGTGTGAAACAGAGTGATATGCTGCAGTCTGATGGTGCAACTGGAATAGTACAGTAAAAAGATTATAATCAGAATCCCTTGCTTGGAATAATACAGCCCATAGACCGGCACTTATTTCACTTCAGAACTGACAAATCCTTACTACTAAAAGGAGGCTCTTAAAATGTGGGTCCTCGAAGCATTTTCATTGGCTAATCAGAAGGACTTTTTTGAATAAAATTTGATGTAACATAATCATTGCTGTTTGGGGTTTTTGGAAGCTTATCAAGAAATCAATTTTTGAAACAGTATTTTATATTTTTTGTACTAGCGTTCGTGGAAATTTTTCAGGTAACGGAATAATCTGAGTTTTACAATTTGTCTATATTCTTACTACTTTAATGGCTCTCAAAGGACTGTATATTCATCATTAGAGATGGTTTCACTACTTAACTAATTTTAGCCAAGTGTCGAAATACTAAATGGCCCTCCTGATAAACTGATACAGCAGTTTTTTGATTTTTTCGACTTCAAGATTTGCAACCTCACGGTTCTATTGAAATACTCTAACTGCTTCAGAATTGGCTGATAAACGTTTTCAAAAAACACTTTATAATTAATTGCTTTAATCAATTTTACCCGCCTACAGTCAATTTCGATAAAATATTTCAGGAATGCGTTTTTTGAATTTTTGTCGAAGAATGTTCGTTTGCCTTATTTTTGTGCGCCAACATCATGGAGCTGTGCTCTATGTACCTGAACAAGTAGTTCGATTAGAGTTTACCTGCAGTTTACTTATCAGTAAAACCAACTACGAACAATTAGACTAATCATCTTACTACTCTTTTCCTCTTGAGGGACAGCAGTATTAAGATTGTTGATGATGCTTTGTATGAGTCGAGAATTATCGTTGAGTATGAAAATTTCATTCTCTGGGAAGCGGTAAGAAGAAGAAGAAGTTTGGTGTATAATACGAAACCAAATGGCAAGCAACAGCCCTACTGCAGTATTGTTCGAATTTTATCTGAATGGACAGTAGAATATCTATCAGGAAGAAAGAAAAGGAAATTGTCTCGCAGTTCAAAGGGAAAAAGCTACCAAATG
>JAAUYH010251188.1_pt1 | contig 38118 bp, 52 predicted proteins | sample 7278061 | NCBI WGS metagenome assembly JAAUYH01 (sample SAMN14350203, study PRJNA611818) | marine sediment metagenome | isolation source: surface marine sediment (0.6m) | place: French Polynesia: Moorea | collected 2018-08
GTGCGCCCGTGATTAAACAGCCCAGTAATGGCGGTCTGACGGGGACTATTTCGATAGTCTAGTTAAGGGTCTATATGGGAATCCCTCACGTCCCGTGAAGGGAGGTTCAATAATAAATAGCCCAGACTATGATAGGCTAAGGAGAAACAGTCCATTGTACTTAGTCTGACTTTTTCACAAAAATTTACAACAAGTAACCCCATTGGCCGACAAAAATTAATGTGAACAAGGGTTAATTTTTTTCCAGTATGTATTCTGCTATTTGAACCCCTATGGCCGCTAACAATGATAAAGAGAATCATATTTTTCTCTATGAAGTAATGATTAACCCGAAGATGGGTAAACCAAGTCATATTGATGGTTTATTTCAACGTCGGGGAAAATTTTACTTAAAAGTGCCTTATGAACGGATGAGCCAAGAAATGCAAAGGATCAGCCGTTTAGGGGGAAAAATTGTCAATATTATCCCAATTAGTGCCTTAGATGACTTTTCTATTGAAGAGGAACCCTTACCTTGGTGGGTAGAAATTACTACGACTCGTCCCCATTGTATCTATTATTTTGGTCCGTTTGACACCTTTGCCGAGGCTTATGGATATCATGGGGGTTATCTCGAAGATTTGCAAGAAGAAGGGGCCCAAGGGATTATCATAAATATAAAACAGTGCCAACCCTTAGTGTTGACCCAAGAATTAGAAGAAGAAACATCCAAGCTATTTAATGATTAGGAGTACCCAAAAGATGGACGCACTTAAATTTTTTCAGAATAGTTCAGGAAAATGGCGATCGCAACGGACTACCCATCATTTAGCCTTCAGACGGGCTGAAATTGGCAACTCTGAGATATATGTAGAAGCATTAGAGTCTAGTAACCCCAAAATCATCGAAATTTGCCAAATGCACGAGGTTGACCCTAGTTTAGCGGTGGGTGGTGCGTTTGTCAGTTGGGATGGTTCGATGGCCTGGGATAAAGAAGACGAAAACCACAGTGGAAATACCATTTTTGCCCTGATTCCTGAACAAGATAACCCCAGAGAGGGCGTTTTACTCAGAGAGAGAGGTTACGCCGAAATCGTTCCCATTGCTGGCCGCTATCATATCGATGCTGATGATGCACTGGTATTAATTACCGAATACGACACCATGAGTACCATAGAACGGTTTTGGTTTGTTAACCCGAACCTCAGATTAAGAACCAGTACGGTGCAACGGTTTGGAGGGTTTAATACGGCCACATTTTGCGCTGAAATGCGTCAAGGAGATGATATGTCACAGTCCGAGAAAACCAATGTGGCACCTCTAAATGTGGGTTATTCGATTACAGGATGGTAACTCGTTATATTGATTCGTCATTGCGAGGGGTAATATAAATAGTCAACTTTGATTGTGGCTAAAAATACCCCGAAGCAATCTACTATTATAATTGACTGATTTCGATGACATTGCCATCAAAATCTCTAGTGAAACAGGCGGCTCTACCTGATTGACTCATTTGTACAGGATGACCATGACCTTGTAAACGGGCAATGATTTCAGCCAGGTTATCAGTACCCAGGGCAAAATGATGATTACGTCCCCATTTTTCTTGATTAGATAAACTAAAATTGAACTCAGAATGTACCATTAAATGAATTTGATAATCACCCACTTGATACCAAACCCCAGGATATTTTAAAGGTCGATCAACTTTTTCCAACCCCAAAATATTGCCATAAAACTGTTCTGCTTTCTCTAAATCAGACACTAAAATAGCAGTATGAAGACACTTCATAATGGTCATCCTTGATCTCCTTTAATGAAAAAATAACGCCAAACTTATATTAAGTAATAGAATCTGCCGTTTCAGGAGAATTGGCTAACTCAGCCAAACGTTCCTGTTGATCTTGAGAAATACAGGACTCAATAATAGTGTCAATATTCCCCTCCAAAGCACCCGCTAGGGCAAAGTTTTGACCCAAACGGTGATCCGTCACCCGATTATCCTTGTAATTATAAGTGCGAATTTTTTCTGAACGAGAACCCGTTCCCACTTGCGATCGCCGCATAGAACTCACCGCCTCTTGTTGCTCCCGTAACTTGGCTTCATACAATTTAGCCCGTAAAATTTGCATCGCCCGTTCACGGTTTTGTAGCTGCGATCGCTCTTCTGTACAAAAAATGCGAATACCGGTTGGTTTGTGCATTAAATCCACTGCCGTTTCCACCTTGTTAACGTTTTGTCCACCCGCACCCCCAGATCGCGCGGTGGTCATTTCAATATCTTTAGGATCGATTTGAATTTCCACCTCATCCACTTCCGGCATAATAGCTACCGTCGCCGTCGAAGTATGAACCCGTCCCCCTGCTTCGGTTACCGGAACCCGTTGCACCCGATGCACCCCCGCTTCAAACTTGAGCTTACTATATACTTGTTCCCCAGTAATCTCCAGAATCGCCTCCTTAAAGCCCCCCATATCCGCTAAAGACTCACTCACCAGCTTAACTGTCCACTTCTGAGACTCCGCATACCGAGAATACATTCTCACTAAATCTCCCGCCCAAATACTGGCTTCATCCCCACCGGTTCCGGCGCGAATTTCTAGCATAATATTCTTATCATCGTTAGGATCTTGGGGTAATAAGAGGATTTTTAACCGTTCTTCTAACTGGTCTAACTGCTCTTCTAACTCACTCACCTCCATGGCCGCCATTTCCCTCATTTCGGGATCACCACCGGCTTCTTTGACAATTTGTTTGGCCCCCTTTAATTCTTCTTGGGTTTCCTGCCAAGTTTGATATGTGTTCACCGTTTCTTCTAAAGAGGATCGCGCCTTTGCCACCCGTTGTAACTCATCCGGGTTCGTCGCGATATCGGGATCAGCCAAACGACGAGTCAATTCTTGATAGGTTTGTTCAACCGATTGTAATTTTTCTAATAAATAGGATTCAGCCATAATATTCCTCTACTTCAATCTTTTTAATCTAACAGTAGCTTAATTATCAATAACCAGATAAACAACAACCCAGCAGAAACTCTGCCGGGTCGAAAAATCGAACTTTGTCGCTATTTTTCTTCGGAAGCATCTGTTTTGGGGGCTTTTTTCTTGCCTTTTTTGCCAATCATCGCGTAACGTTTTTGGAAACGATCAACCCGTCCTTCCGTATCAATAATCTTCTGGGTTCCGGTATAAAAGGGATGATTACCCGACCAAACTTCTACATGAATCTCAGGTTGAGTCGATCCCACCGTCATCACCACTTCCCCGTTACAAATGACTTTGGCTTCTGGATACCAAGTCGGATGAATTTCAGGTTTTGCCATACTGTTTGTCTCCTTACTAAATTGACCTAATAACAAATTATCGCTTAGAGTATTGAGGAGCTTTACGCGCCTTGTGTAATCCGTATTTCTTCCGTTCTTTCGCACGGGGATCACGGGTCAGATAGCCTTCTGCTTTGAGAGGAGGGCGGTTTTCGGGGGCTAATTCACATAATGCTCTAGCCACTCCCAGTTTAACCGCATCCGCTTGACCGGTTAAACCGCCACCATGAGCATTGACGAGAATATCGTACTCATTTTCTAATCCTAACGTTTCTAAAGGAGCTTTAATGGCTTGCAGATAGTCAGGAATGCGATTGAAGTAGATATTACCGGGCTTTTTGTTAACGATAATTTCCCCACTACCAGGAACCAGACGGACTCTAGCGATCGCTGATTTACGGCGACCGGTTCCCCAATAAACGGCTTGATCTTTGTTGTCAGTTGCTTGCATTATTTATCTCCGTTAGGAATGGTATTTAAGGTTAATTCTTCGGGTTGTTGAGCTTGGTGAGGGTGGTTTGGCCCTGGATAAACTTTAAGCTTAGTAAATAGTTGACGGCCTAACGCATTTTTGGGCAACATTCCTTTAATGGCTTTTTCGACAATTCTCTCAGGAATGCGTTGTTGTAACTTCTCAAAGGTTTCTACCTTCATTCCGCCGGGTCTTCCGGAGTGACGACGGTACAATTTTTGAGTGCTTTTGCGACCGGTAACTACCACTTTGTCAGCATTAATGATGATCACAAAGTCCCCTGTGTCCATGTGAGGGGTGTAGGTAGGCTTATTTTTGCCTCTGAGAATTTTAGCCACTTCACAAGCCAGTCGTCCTAAACGCTGGTCGGCTGCGTCTATGACGTACCATTTCTTGTCAAGTATGTCCGGTGATGGTGTAATTGTCTTAGTCATGGATTGTAAAAGAATAAAAGATTAACTAGGTGGTTATTTAGATTAAAGATTAGGTCATGATACTGCCTACTTTCGAGTCTTTCTGGTTTTTAAACATAAATAAGGGTTGAGTTTCAAACCAGATAGGAGAAGGAAACGGAAAATCAGCATAACCCACTCTTAATAAACATAAACCCTTAGCCGGGGCAGAGTATTTAACTTGTTCACGCCGTTGATTTTGCCAAATATCAGTAAAGTTGGCCAGCGATCGCTTCCCACTTCCCACTTCCACCAATAGTCCCACCAATAACCGTACCATTCCGTATAAAAAACCGTTGGCTTGGATTTCTAAATGAATAAACGGTCCTTGACAGTAACATTGAGTATCTTGGACTTCTACCCACGAATGATGACGTTTAGACCCAGCTCGACGAAAAGCTGCCAGATGGTGTTTACCCAATAAAGGATTTAACGCTTTTTGCATCAATTCCACGTCTAATGGCTCATAATAATAGTGCCAACTAAAGGGCTTAACAAACAAATTGGGGCATTTATCGGTATAAAAAGTATAACGATAACGTCGCCATAAGGCCGAAAATCGGGCGTGCCAAGTTAAAGAAACCCCTTGTGACCCTCGGATTAAGATATCGTTCGGGAGTCGCTGGTTCAAAATATCTGCCCATTGTTGGGGAGGAATGGGGCTAATATCGTCAAAATGGGCAACTTGAGCAGCAGCATGAACCCCTGCATCGGTTCGGCCTGCCCCATGAATGGGGGGGTGATGGCCGATAACCTCAGCGATGGCGGTTTCAATCTCTTCTTGAACGGTACGTTGATTGGGTTGTCTTTGCCAACCATGAAAACGGCTTCCCTGATACTGAATCACCAGGGCCACCCGTTTTTGGTTAGGGGGTTGCTTTAGACTGTCCATAGACAAACCGTGTTACCGTTCGACAAGCTTACATTAATTCGATAATCGCCATTTCTGCGTTATCTCCCCGACGACGAATGGTGCGTACAATGCGGGTGTATCCTCCGTTACGGTTGCTGTACCGTTCTGGGGCTTCAGCAAATAGAGCATGAACCAATTGTTTATCGTATAGATAACCCATGGCCCTACGCCTAGCGGCTAATGAGCCATCCTTAGCTAAGGTAATCATGCGTTCCACTTCTGACCGTACGGCCTTAGCACGGGTTTTGGTGGTTTTGATTTGACCATGACGAATTAACTCTGTTGTCAGCGATCGCAATAGAGCTTTTCGTTGGTCGGCGGGTTTGCCCAAATGCGGGACACGGCACCGATGACGCATAGTTGTTTTTCCTCCCTAACGTAATAAAACAGTTCTGATTGGTTAGATATCAAGCTTTTGCTTTTTCTTGGGGTAAGGTAATTCCCAAACGTTTTTGTAAGGCTTCGATAACCTCTTCTGCTGATTTTTGACCAAAGTTTTTAATTTCCAACAGATCCTCTTGACTATAATCCAACAAGTCAGCCACTGTATTAATTTGCGCCCGTTTTAAGCAGTTGTAAGCCCGTACGGATAGCTGTAATTCTTCGATGGGAATCTGACTTTGAGGATTTTCCTCGTCCGGATATTCGGGAACGGTGGTTTCGAGTTGGTTGAGGTCTTTGAGGGGGTTAAATAAGTCCACTAAGATGTCTGCTGCTGTGGATAGGGCTTCTTTGGGGTTAAAACTCCCATTGGTCCAAATCTCTAGCATCAGACGATCTTGTGCTTCCCCTTCTTCCCCACGAATGGTCTCTACGCTGTAGTTCACCTTAGTCACTGGCATAAACACAGCATCGATTTCTAAGAAGTCGAGGGCTGATGGTTCATCGCTGCTCCTTTCCACTGGTACATACCCCACCCCTTTCTCGATGCGAAATTCCATCTCCAGTTTTGCCCCTTCTGTTAAGGTGGCAATGGGTTGGGTGGGGTTAATGACTTCCACTTCTGAGGGTAAGTCAAACTGGGCTGCCGTAACGTGGGCTGCCCCTGTCGCTACCAAGCGACCGATCTGAGGTTGATCTGAATAACTTTTGAGGACGATCTCTTTCATGTTTAACATGATTTCTAAGACATCTTCCCTTACCCCGGGAATGGTAGCAAATTCATGGTTGACTCCGCCAATACGAATGGCGGTTACGGCTGTGCCTTCTAAGTTGGCCAGTAATACCCGCCTCAGAGCATTGCCAACCGTTGTCCCTTGACCCCGTTCTAATGGTTCCAGAACAAATTTACTATATTGACTCTGATTTTTCTGAGTCTTAGATTCTATACACTCAATTTGAAATTGCGCCACGTTTAGTGACCTCCCTTCATTGTCAAATGCCTCCCAGACACCTTGGTGCGTGTCTGTCCTAACGCCAAATATTCATAGTGTGATGAAGATGGGTTCAACTGGCTAAACTCGACGTCGTTTTGGGGGACGACAGCCGTTATGGGGAATGGGGGTAACATCTCGAATTAAGGTAATTTCTAAGCCTGCCCCTTGTAATGCGCGGATGGCTGTTTCCCGACCGGCACCGGGTCCGCTTACCATCACTTCGATTTGTCGCATCCCTTGATCAATCGCCCGACGGGCTGCTGAGTCGGCTGCAGTCTGTGCCGCAAAGGGAGTCCCTTTTTTTGCCCCTTTAAAGCCACTCGCTCCGGCCGAAGACCAGGAAATAACATCTCCTTTGGTGTCGGAAATGGTAACGATCGTATTGTTGAAAGTGGACTGAATATGAGCCACCCCGTTAGGAACGTTTTTCTTTTGTTTTTTGGATCCGCCTTTTTTCGTTGGTCGCGCCATAGTGTTTCGCTAAAATGTCTCTGTAACTTATTAATTTTCGATGGATCGTGATTATTTCTTGGAGGGAGCTTTTTTCTTCCCAGCAACGGTTACTCGTCTACCTCGACGGGTACGGCCATTGGTTCTTGTCCGTTGTCCTCTGACGGGAAGTCCTTGACGATGACGACGACCCCGATAGGTTCCGATGTCGGCCAATCGCTTGATATTCATGGCTTCCCATCGTCTCAAATCCCCTTCGATTTGATAGTTGTTTTCGATGTAAGCCCGTAACTTGGCCACATCTTCGTCGCTTAAATCTCGTACACGGGTGTCAGGGTTGACACCGGTTTCTGCTAAAATTTCTTGAGATCGTGATAACCCAATGCCAAATAGATAGGTTAAGCCAATTTCGACTCGTTTATCCCTTGGCAGGTCAACACCAGATATCCTTGCCACTTTTGTTTTCCCTCTTAGCGTGTTCTTGTTTGCCTAATGTTTTGATGGGGTTGAGGAGATGTCTTTCTAACCCTGACGTTGCTTATGTTTTGGGTTAGTACACAGTACCATGACTCTCCCCCGTCGCCGTATAACGCGACATTTTTCGCACATTTTTTTGACTGATGGTCTGACTTTCATGGATTTTTCTACAGCAGGACTGCAAGCTTATTATTATAGCAAAAGGTGCTTGTTTATGTCAGCTAAAATAGTCGTTTCAGTGGTAACTATGAGGGGATTTTGCTCCCCCTAGTCCCTTACTTCTTACTCCCTTTAAGCCGATAAGTAATTCTGCCTTTGGTAAGATCGTAGGGGGTTAATTCGACTTTAACCCGATCGCCTGGCAGAATTTTAATATAGTTACGGCGGATTTTGCCGGAGATATGGGCTAATACGTTAAACCCATTGTCAAGATCCACTCGAAACATAGCGTTGGGAAGAGACTCGGTTACGGTTCCTTCCATTTCAATTAAGTCTTGTTTTGACACAATCTGATGCCTCAAATAGTATAATTAGGAAAAGTTCATTTTTTTGGATGGTCGGACGTTTCTTTATCATAAAAGAAGGGTCACGATCAACTTTCCCTTACATATCTTAGCAAACCTCCTTGTTACTCTCGACGTTTTACCGGATTTAATTCCCCTCTCAAGCGACTACTGCCTTGAGAGATTGGGTAACTTCTTGTAGTTGACGGTTGCCATCTACAGAAGCAATCATGTCCTGTTGACGATAATAATCAAGGACAGGCTGGGTTTTTTCTCGGTAAACTTCTAAACGACGGCGAATGGTTTCTTCGTTATCATCTTTTCGCCCTCGTAATAACAAACGATTAATAATCACTTCATCGGGGACTTCTAAATTAATCGCTTGTTCGGAAAACTTGTCTAATTTGTGGAGTAATTTATCTAAAAATTCAGCCTGAGCTACATTACGAGGAAACCCGTCTAAAATCCAACCGTTTTGAGCATCTTCCTCATTTAAACGCTCTTCAATTAAGCCTAACAATAACTCATCGGGAACTAATTCCCCTTTGTCTACATAAGCTTGGGCTTTTTCCCCCAGAGGGGTTTGTTTATCAATTGCTTCCCGTAGCATTTCCCCGGTGGAAATGTGAGGAATATTCAGTTCTTTTGATAATTCTTGGGCTTGGGTTCCTTTTCCCGAACCCGGGGGACCCAAAAAAATTAATCCCTTCCCTGTACTCATAATCTTTGTGGTTGTTGTGTGAATAACTCGAGTGAGCGTAGGGTTAAGGAACCCTTGGTTCCTCTTCCCCAGTGTTTTATTGTTTAATCATGCCCTCATAACGTTGAGAGATGACGTAGGTTTGAATTTGTTTAGCGGTGTCAATAGCTACACCCACGAGAATCAGAAGGGAGGTTGCCCCTAACCCTCGGAAGGTTGTCACCCCGGTTGCCCCTTCCACTAAAGTAGGAACCGTGGCCACAAAACTCAAAAAGACAGCCCCTAAAAACGTGAGTCGGTTAAGTACCCCTTCTAAATATTCTTTGGTTTTTTCCCCTGGCCGAATGCCTGGAATACTCGATCCCATTTTCTTGAGGTTTTTCGACACGTCTTCTGGGTTCACAATCAAAGAAGCGTAGAAATAACTAAAGAAGAGAATTAATGCGGAATAAACACCCACATAAACCCAAGTTCCGGGACGCAAGGCATTAGCCACTTGTACCAAGATTTGACTGACGGTTCCTTCATTCCCAAAAAATCCGGCTAAGGATTGAGGTAAAATTAGTACCGCAGACGCAAAAATAATGGGCATCACACCCCCTTGATTGAGTCTTAGGGGTAAATAGCTCGTTCTTTCTCGATAAAGCTTCCGTCCCACTTGACGACGGGCTGAGATAATGGGAATGCGTCGGGTTCCTTCTTGAACAAAGACGATACCCACAATCATGACCAAAAAGACTAATAAGAGGATAACTACCTGTGCCACCGCTTGTCGACCGCCGGTTTGGGCATAATCGATAGTTTGTCCCAGGGTTCTCGGTAAACTGGCCACAATATTGACAAAAATCAATAAAGATGCCCCATTGCCGATGCCTCGTTCTGTAATTAACTCCGATACCCACATAACGAACATGGAACCGGCAGTTAAGGCAAGAACCGTTTCAGGGACAAACCAAAAGGGGTCGCCTAGGGCAAATTGCTGTAATAACCCAACGGTAATGGCTGTACTTTGAATCACAGCCCAACCGGCAGCGACATAACGGGTAATTTGGGAGATTTTCCGTCTTCCTGCTTCCCCTTCATTTTTTTGTAAATCTTCCAAAGAAGGAATTGCCGCCGTTAACAACTGCATAATAATGGAGGCGTTAATAAAGGGAAGAATTCCCAAAGCAAAAATACCTAGGGTGGAAATCCCACCCCCAGTAAAGATATCTAAAAAGCCCAAAACGGGACTATTGCTAATTTCAGCGACAAATTTTGCCCGATCAATACCGGGAATGGGGATAAAAATCCCAAAACGAATTAAAATTAATAAACCGATGGTAATGAGCAACCGACCCCGTAAGCCGGCCGCTTGAGCCATTTGTAAAAACGTTTCTTGTGCTGTAGGTGTTTTCTCTCGACTGACAACCATTAATGGTAACCTCAGTGATTAACGATTATTTATTAATTGTGACATTTTACCAAACAATTAATAATTGATAATTAATAATTGATAGTTGATAATTTCGTTGTATCAGTATTTCAAGTTGGCAAAAAGAACCCATAACTTGATGAAAATTAAGCCTCTCCCTCTGAGGAGAGGTCATGATTTCCTATCCATTATTCATCATCGCTGGCAGCATCAGAGGATTTGGATAACGCTTGACAAGTGCCTCCTGCCCCTTCAATTTTGGCTTGTGCTGATTTAGTAAAGGCAGCCGCTTTAACGGTTAAAGCAACCGTCAACTCTCCATCTCCTAACACTTTCAACGGTCCGTCGTTACTGGTAATTAAGCCGACTTCCATTAAACTCTCTAGGGTCACTTCTGTATTAGCTGGTAACTTGTTCAGTTTACCCACATTAATGATGGTGTAATGACTAGGATTAACCAAAGGAAAGTGTTTTAACTTAGGAACCCGACGGTATAGGGGCATTTGTCCCCCTTCAAACCCGGCTTTAGTCCCGGTGCCAGAACGAGATTTTTGGCCTCGCATTCCAAAGCCACCACTGGCTCCTTGTCCGGCAGAAATACCTCGGCCAATGCGACGACGGCGTTTGGTTGACCCTTTTTGGGGGTTGACTTCGTGTATTCTCATAAGATTTCGTTGAGATCAAAGACTATATTTAGGTGTAAAGATGCTCAAGAGGAACCCCTCTTTCTTGGGCAACGTCCGAGAAAGTCCGTAACCCTTCTAGGGCGTTAATGACGGCTCTGGCGTTGTTGAGAGGGTTGTTAGACCCTAACTGCTTAGCGAGAATATTTTTCAGTCCAGCCAGTTCTAAGACGGTTCTTACGGCTCCACCAGCAATTACCCCCGTACCAGGAGCCGCCGGACGAACAATGACTTTAGCGCCGCCGGACACTCCTTTGGCCACATGGGTAATGGAACTGGATTTCGTTAAAGAAACGTCGATGAGTTGTTTTTTACCATCGGCCACCCCTTTGCGAACGGCACCGATAACGTCACCCGCTTTACCGACACCCACGCCCACTTGGCCTTTTTCGTTGCCAACCACAACGATAGCGCGGAAGCTAAGTTTTTTACCGCCTTTAACCACTTTACTGACCCGACGAATTTGGATCACCCGTTCTTGCCAGTTGCTGTCTTTTGCCTTATCTCGGCTATTTTTGCGATTTTTTGCCATAGTAATTACCGTTTAGTTTGAAACGATGTAATGATTTGATTTAAAAGTCTAATCCTGCTTCGCGAGCAGCATCAGCCAAGGCTTTGACCCGACCATGATAAAGATTGCCACCGCGATCAAAAACCACTTGTTCAATGCCTTTCGCCTTACCCCGTTCGGCTACTAATTTCCCAACGGCAGCCGATGCTTCACAAGTTGCCCCAGAAGAGAGACTATTTCTCAACTCAGGTTCTAAGCTAGAAGCAGCAGCCAGGGTATGTTGAGCCACGTCATCAATAATTTGGGCATAAATATGATGGTTGGAGCGAAAAATCGCTAAACGGGGACAATCTGGAGTGCCACTGACTTTTTTGCGAATCCGTCGATGACGACGTTTTAAAGAATCTCTGCGTGTTGTTTTCATAATTATTTCTTACCTGCCTTACCTGCTTTGCGTCTGACGTATTCATCAACATAACGAATCCCTTTCCCTTTATAGGGTTCTGGGGGACGCACTGCGCGAATTTTAGCCGCCATGTTACCGACAATTTCTTTATCGATACCACTGACAATCACTTGGGTATTGTTTTCGACAGCGACGCTAATGCCTTTGGGCATGGTCATTTCAACGGGTTTACTGTAACCGACATTCAGGGTCAATTTGGTTCCTTGTGCTTGGGCCCGATAACCCACACCTTGGATACTCAGGCGTTTTTCAAACCCGTTCGATACCCCTTCGACCATGTTAGCCACTAAGGTACGGCAGAGTCCATGACGTTCGCGGGCGGTGCGAGAGTCGTCTTCTCGTTGAACGACGAGGGTTTCCCCGTCTTGATTAACAGCAACTTTTGAAGGAAGTTCAAATTCTAGGGACCCTTTTGGTCCTTTGACTGCAATATGTTGCCCTTTGATGTCGATGGTGACTTTATTGGGCAAGGGAATAGGTCTTTTACCAATACGAGACATTTTTTTTATGGGTTATCTGTGATCAGTGAGTTATTAGTTGGTTCTCAGCCCGTTGATGGTTCATTAATACTACCAGACGTAGCAAAGAATTTCACCACCCACGTTTTGACGACGGGCTTCTCTGTCTGTCATGATCCCTTTTGAGGTGGAAATAATGGCGATGCCAATACCGCCGAGGACACGGGGCAAGTCTTTTCGGTTGGAGTAGACCCGTAACCCTGGTTTACTAACCCGTTGTAGGGTATTAATAATGGGTTGACGGCCTCTCGATTTATATTTTAGGGAGATGACGAGATGTTTTTTTACCCCTTCTCCTGTTTCTTCAAATCCCTCAATAAAGCCCTCTTCTTGGAGAACTTGGGCAATACTGCGGGTCATTCGAGTCGTGGGAACGATGGTGGTGGGGTGGCGTACCGCACAGGCGTTGCGGATACGGGTGAGCATATCTGAAATAGTGTCGTTAGTGGCCATTATTACTGATGACTTTCTCCTATAGGATAAACAACTGACTAGGTGCGGAAGGGCATTCCCATTTCTTTGAGTAAGGCGCGGCCTTCTTCATCAGTCTCGGCGGTGGTGATGATGGAAACATCCATGCCTCGAATTTGATCGATAGTATCGTAGTCGATTTCTGGAAAAATCAGTTGTTCACGGATGCCAAGACTGTAGTTGCCCCGTCCATCGAAACTTTTGGGACTGATACCCCGAAAGTCTCTAATCCGTGGTAGGGCTAAGTTAATTAAGCGGTCGACAAAGGCGTACATTTTTTCTGAGCGCAAAGTCACCATTACTCCCACTGGCATTCCTTCACGAATTTTAAAACCGGCGATCGCTTTTTTGGCGCGAGTTACGACGGGTTTTTGTCCGGTAATGGTTTCTAATTCGCTAATGGAGGATTCTAGGGCTTTGGCGTTTTGGGAGGCTTCTCCCAGTCCTCGGTTAACGGTAACTTTAGTCAGTTTAGGGACTTGGTGAATATTGCTGTAACTAAACTGTTGTTGCAGTTTCGGTACAATGGTTTCTTGATAAAAGAGTTTGAGTCTTGGTTGAGCCATGATGATTTTTCCTTTTCCCTGGGCTTGGTCAGGGGAACATGGTTAAGTGTGATCAAAGTTGATGTTGGTCTTTGAAGCGGAGGAAGCAGGGGGAGAATGAGGGAATTCCCTTTGGTCGCCTGGTGCTTGTTGCTTCTCAAACCAGGAAGTTAAACGATATTAATCGATAATTTCCCCTGTTTTTTTCAACATCCGTACTTTTTTCCCTTCTTCGGTGAAGGTATAGCTAATACGGCTGGCCACCTGTTCTTTGGTGGAGTAGAGCATAACGTTGGAACTGTGAATCGGAGCTTCAAAGGTGGCAATTTGACCTGATTCTCCTTCTTGTTGGGGTTTAACGTGCTTGGTTCGGACGTTAACCCCTTTGACGACGATTTGACTGGTGGTGGGGATGGTTTTAAGCACCTCTCCTACTTTGCCTTTATCTCGTCCTGAAATCACTTGTATGGTATCCCCTGTTTTAACGTGCATTTTTTGCCGTTTCGGGGCAGATTTTTTTTGACTCATATCAGAGTACCTCCGGTGCTAAGGAGACAATCTTGGTGTAACTTTTATCCCTTAATTCTCTGGCCACAGGACCAAAAACACGGGTTCCTCTAGGGTTACCGTCGGCGTTGATAATGACGGCAGCATTATCATCAAACCGAATGCTCATACCACTGGCACGATTAACCGGTTGACGAGTCCGAACAATGACGGCGGTGACAATGTCGGAGCGTTTGATGGGCATATTGGGAATCGCATCTTTGACGACGGCGATGATTTTATCCCCAATTTCTCCATAACGACAGTTGCCCGTTCCCAAAACTCGTAAACACATGAGTTTACGGGCTCCGCTATTGTCGGCAACATTAAGATAGGTTTGCTGTTGAATCACGGTAATAATAAAAGGGGTTAATGAGCGGTTAAAATATCCTTGATTTCCCAGCGTTTGGTTTTGCTGAGGGGGCGGGTTTCTCGAATGCGAACACGGTCGCCTTCTTGACATTGATTTTCGGGGTCATGCGCCTTGAATTTCTTGGTTTTGACGACGATTTTCCCGTATTTGGGGTGAGGGGAACGGTTTTCCACCGCTACAACTGCGGTTTTATCCATTTTGGTACTAACCACTACCCCAACTCTTTCTTTAACGGCCATAATTTTTTTATGCCTCTTCTGTGGTACTAGATAATTGTTGTCTTTCCCGTTCGACGGTTAATAATTGAGCCATACGGTGACGGGTATGTTTAAACTCGTGGGTTTTTTCTAACTGGCGGGTCGCTTGTTGAAAGCGCAGGTCAAAGAGTTTGCGCTTGGTGGCTAATATTTCCTCGGCCAGTTCTTGATCGTTGAGTTGTCTGACTTCGTCTATTTTGGGTAGGGCCATAATTTAGATGTACTCCTCTTGCCGTGTAATAAATTTGGTTTTAATGGGGAGTTTTTGAGCAGCCAGACGCATCGCTTCACGGGCGATGGGTTCGCTTACACCGGATAATTCAAACATGATTCTTCCGGGTTTGACCACTGCCACCCAATATTCGGGGGAGCCTTTCCCTGACCCCATCCGAGTTTCGGCGGCTCGCATGGTGACGGGTTTATCGGGGAAGATGCGAATCCAAATTTTCCCACCCCGTTTGATGTAACGGGTCATGGCACGACGGGCGGCTTCGATTTGACGGGAGGTAATCCAGCAGGGTTCGGTGGCTTGCAGGGCGTACTCACCGAAGTTAAGGGTACTGCCTCGGTGTGCCAGTCCCCTCATGCGCCCTCGCTGCTGTTTACGGAATTTAGTTCTTCTAGGACTTAACATGGGTGGTTAATGATAGTTTTTAACTTAAACTGTCTTGATTATTCTTCGTTGGAACGGTCTTCAAATTGTTGGGGACGACGTTTCTTTCTGGGGGTGGGGGCGGGGGCTGCCATGGCTTCTTGTTCTTGTCCTGGAATAATCTCTCCTTTGAAGACCCAAACTTTTACCCCTAAAATGCCGTAAATGGTTTGAGCGGTGCGATAGGAATAATCAATGTCGGCTCTGAGGGTGTGGAGTGGTACTCGTCCTTCCCTTACCCACTCAGTTCGAGCAATTTCAGCCCCGTTTAAACGGCCACCGACTTGAATTTTAATCCCTTTGACTTCAGCCCGTTGCGCCCGTTGAATGGCTTGGCGAACCACTCGACGGAAGGAAACCCGTCTTTCTAATTGTTGGGTAATATATTCAGCAATGAGAGCCGCGTCAGCGTCAACCCGTGAAACTTCGATGACGTTGATGCGGATTTGACGATTTTCCCCTAGGGTTTGCTGTAGGCCGGTTCTGAGTTGTTCAATCCCGCTTCCCCCTCTGCCGACTACTACACCGGGTCTAGCGGTGTGAATGGCTAAATCGATTTGATCGGCTTTGCGTTCGATGCGAATGTCAGCAATACCAGCATTACTGAGATTTTTTTCTATATACTGCCGAACGGCTAAATCTTCTTGTAATAGCTCGGGATAGCGTCTTTTATCGGCATACCAACAGGATTTATGTTCTTTGGTAATACCGAGACGAAAACCAATTGGATGTATTTTTTGTCCCATATTGTTCTCTTAGTCCTCTTCTATTTGGGGGGCGACGGCAATGGTAATGTGACAGGTGGGTTTACGAATTTGATAGGCTCGCCCTTGCGCTCTGGGTCGATAGCGTCTTAAACTGGGTCCCCCATCGGCGTAGGCTTTGCTGACCACTAGGGTCGCTGGATCGAGTCCTTGGTTGTGTTCAGCGTTAGCAACGGCGGAGCGCAACAGTTTTAAAATGGGTTCACAAGCCCGATAGGGCATAAATTCTAGGATGATTAGGGCTTCACGATAGGAACGGCCTCGAATTTGGTCGAGGACTCGTCTCACTTTGAAGGGTGACATCCGAATATAACGGGCTATGGCTTTGGCTTCTGCGGTTGTATCAACTGCCATGATGGTTGTGTCTATCTGTAACTTGTTATTAGTTGGGGGGAAAGGGTCAGAATTGAACATTCTGCCCTATTTCCTCTGTTTCCCTTGAATTATCTTCGAGCTTTTTTATCGCTCTTGGCGTGTCCCCTAAAGGTACGGGTAGGGGCGAATTCTCCTAATTTATGACCGACCATTTGTTCGGAGATAAAGATGGGAACGTGTTGTTTACCGTTGTGAACGGCGATGGTATGACCGATCATGGCGGGGATGATGGTGGAAGCGCGTGACCAGGTTTTGATGACCTGTTTATCTCCTTTTTCATTGAGTTTTTCAATTTTTGTCAGGAGACTATCGGCTATAAAAGGGCCTTTTTTTAGAGAGCGACTCATAATAATTTCAACCAATTCAATTGTTTTAACGGCGACGGCGCACAATTAGCCGAGAACTCGCTTTTTTCTTATTACGGGTTTTGGCACCGAGGGCGGGTTTACCCCAAGGGGTCATTGGTCCACTTCTACCCACAGGGGCGCGTCCTTCTCCTCCGCCGTGGGGGTGATCCACCGGGTTCATAACGCTTCCTCTGACATGGGGTCTACGCCCTAGGTGACGGGTTCTCCCTGCTTTTCCGAGTTTGATGTTACGGGCTTCTATGTTACCGACCCGACCAATGGTGGCGTAACATTCTTTGCGTACCATACGAACTTCTTTGGACGGAAGTCGTAAGGTAACGTAATCCCCTTCTTTGGCGACAACTTGGGCGGCTGCACCCGCAGCGCGAACCATTTGCCCTCCTTTACCGGCGACTAATTCGACGTTATGAACTTCTGTCCCCAAGGGAATTTTATAAAGGGGTAAAGCGTTGCCCACTTCAAAGGGAGACTCTTCTCCTGAGACGACTTCTGTTCCTACCGTAATTCCTGCCGGGGCTAAAATATAGCGTTTTTCGCCGTCTTGGTAGAAGAGCAGGGCAATACGAGCGTTACGGTTGGGATCGTATTCGATGGCTGCCACTTTAGCAGGAATTCCATATTTATCCCGTTTAAAATCGACGATGCGATATAACCGTTTGTGACCGCCTCCTCGATGGCGACTGGTAATGACCCCTCGGTTATTACGCCCTTTTTTATTATGTTTGTAGGTGGTTAATGATTTTTCCGGCTTACGTTTGGTTATGTCCGCGAAATCTGAGACAGAGGCCTGTCTGGTTCCGGGTGTGTATGGCCGATAAGTACGAATACCCATGATTATTTGTTAGGTTTGGTCTGCTGATTAGTCTTTTCCTGATAATTACAGGATGTTATGGATGACTGAGTTACCTATGACTTGACGTATAACGTTACACGTCGGGGAAGAGTTGGATGCTATCTCCTTCTTCCAAGGTGACGATCGCTCGTTTATATAGGGGTTTGTGACCGATAAATCGACCCACACGACGCTTTTTGCGAGGGGGACGAATGGTGTTCACCCCTGTTACTTTGACATCAAATAAGCTTTCAATGGCTGCTTTAATTTCGGGTTTGGTGGCTTTGGGTAGCACATCAAACACATACTTATTCTGTTCTAGCTGTAGGGTCGCTTTTTCGGTAATAATGGGCTTGATTACTAAATCTGCGAGATCACGGGCATTATATTCAGTCATTGTAAACCTCCTGGAGTTTGCTTAAGGCTTCGGAGGTGATGACGATTTTATCAGCGTTGAGCAGGTCATAAACGTTCAAACTATCGGCACGCAAAATCTTCACAAAACAAAGATTACGGGCAGATAAATAAACGTTCTCATCTGTCTCCACCAGTACCAAAGCCACTTTTTGGGTGGGTTCGACTCCCCAACGAATCAACGCTGAGGCCAGTTCTTTTGTCCTAGGTTGAGGCAGTTGCTCGGTAAAGTTCTCCACAACGATCATGTCTTCAATGCGGCTACCGATGGCGGTTCTCAGGGCCAACCGTCTTTCTTTACGGTTCATTTTCAGACTAAAATCTCTGGGTTTGGGTCCAAAAATGACCCCACCCCCTCGCCATAGGGGAGAACGAATCGATCCGGCTCTAGCTCTACCGGTTCCTTTCTGTCTCCAGGGTTTACGGCCACCCCCTCTAACTTCGGCTCTGGTTTTGGTGGAAGCATTGCCCTGACGAGCATTCGCTAAGTGCCGTACCACAGCACGGTGCAACAAGTGCGACGCGCTCTCTTCTTTGGCTACTTTTAGCTCTAGGGTGGCTTGACCGACTTCTTCCCCTTGCCAGTTTTTAACGTTACAATCAACCATTTTTTTGATTCGTTTTTCGTTTATTTAACTTATTGGGTCTGTCTTTTCTATTTACCAACAATATTGGCTGGGGTAATATTTAACAAACCGCCTGGTTTTCCAGGAACTGCCCCTTTGATGAGTAACAGGTTCCGTTCTGCATCGACGCGAACCACTGTTAATTTACGGGTGGTGGTTTTAGTGGCACCGTATTGACCGGCCATTTTCTTCCCTGGATATACCCGTCCCGGGGTGGTTCCTGCACCAGTTGACCCAGGTAAACGATGGTTCTTTGAACCGTGGGTCATGTTACCCCGTTTGAAGTTATGACGTTTCTGATAACCAGCGAACCCCCGTCCCATTGAGGTTCCAGAAATATCCACTAAGTCCCCTGGGTTGAACAGGTCGGCTTTGAGAGCTTCTCCCAACTGATAGGAGGCCGTATCCTCGACTCGATACTCTTTGAGATGCCGTAAAGGGGAGGCGTTGACTTTTTTTAAATGGCCTAACTCGGGTTTGGTTAGGTTTTTCTCTTTAACTTCTAAATAACCGAGTTGGACAGCACTATAACCATCGGTTTCGGCGGTTTTAATTTGTGTAATGGTACATGGACCCGCTTGTACAACGGTGACAGGAATGGCCAGGCCAGATTCCTCCTCGAAGATTTGGGTCATACCGAGTTTGGTTCCAAGAAGACCAACAGCCACGGTTTTTTTCCTCTATAGGCTAGACAACAAAATTTAGGTGCATTGTTCACACCTAAACAAGCGAGATAGGGTTTCCTCGCTTTGTTTTTATGAATAGGCTCTAACGCAAGTTAGAACGAATCAATATAAACAGTTAACGATAGGTTTAACCTGTTCCTGAAAACGGGTTAAGTTGGGTTGCCGTGACTCTCCAAGACTTAAAGCTTAATTTCTTCAGTATCTTGAAGCGGCTTGTGTCCCTTTGGGTCAGCCAAGGCTGATTAACTAGCTTTTGGCCACAATCAAATATTGTATATGATATTGAGTATAAAAATCAAGGTTAATTGCAACTTTTTTGTTGACGTTACGATTTCCATCAAGGTAATAAATCAGTTAATCTATAGGGGGATTGCTTGGGGAGGTCAATTTCGTATTCTGCTTCTACGATGTCAACCGCATCTTGATAAATTTCTGAGAACTCTTTTTCAAGCTTAGGTTTCATACTAGGAGCGAATTTACGCTTTAGATTCTTTTTAAAAGCGATAACCTCAGATTTCCACTTATTACGGCACTCAGGCAATGGAACATAATCAATCTTTAAGCGATGTTCAATTTGTCTCATTAATAAGCTAGTGACGGCACTATATTCACTACGACCCAAAGCTTCGATCTCCTCAATAATATTATCCCAGTCCAACGTTTTTAACTGCTTCAACTCTTGATGGGTATTGACAAGCTCCCGTAAAGCTTGAGCTTGTTCTATGGTCCATTGATGGTAATCTTTCTCGTAAGTCAATTCTGAGAGTGTCTGACTCATAAGCTAAACTCGTAATGCTTCTTGAACCATCTGTTATTTTATCGTGGGCATAATACTATTATGCCCTTACGGATTTTATGGTTGTGTTGTTGATGGGGTAATTTCTAGAGATTGGTTTGTTTTTTGACTCCTGTGAGGACAGACTGCATAACCTAAAATGATCATAGCTAAGACCAAAGCACCTATTATTTCGATTTTTGTCCAAAGGTTAATAGCTCGTAAAGCATTATCAACAAATTTATTCATCATAAATTCTTAATTTTGTGATTGTTAGACATTTTTAATTATAAAAGATTGACTCAGCTATTGCTGTGTATGATATTACTTATTGCTCATCCATAATTGGAAGCCAATCATCATCTAAAATTTCTTCTAGGTTAGCAATAGCATCATCAGGAAAAGTATTAGAAGGAAGTTCGGTTTTTTTTGTAGGCAATTTTTACTGCATCTTTATAAGATTTTTCTAAAATTTCTCTTAGATAAGGCTTTAAGCTAGGACTATCTTCTAATAAGTTTTCCCAGTCTACTTGAGAATATTTACCATGACGTAGTTGTTGTAACGTGGTTTCTAACCAGAGTTGATAGTCTTGATCGTAGAGTTTTTCTGTTGATAATTTTGTGTTTCTAATCATAATATTTATTTACAATTAAGAAAATGCTAACAATTAAAAACAATTAAATAGGGTTGTCATGGACAAAATGCCATGTAAGATAGGATTAGCAGACTCCATTAAGATTATTATATGCTTACTTCCGTTCTTGACTCATCGGTATCCCAGACACCCACTATTGTTAATCTGAACAATGGTTTAACCATTATTGCTGAGCAAATACCTGTAGAAGCAGTTAACCTAAATGTATGGTTAAGGGTGGGATCAGCGTTAGAGTCGAATGACATCAACGGAATGGCTCATTTTCTTGAACATATGGTCTTTAAAGGGACACCACGGTTAAAAAGTGGAGAATTTGAACAACGAATTGAACAAAGAGGTGCCGTTACCAACGCAGCCACTTCCCAAGAATACACCCATTTCTATATTACCAGCGCACCTAAAGATTTTGCGGATCTGGTTCCCTTACAATTAGATGTTGTCTTCAATCCTATGATCGAAACGGAAGCATTTGAGCGAGAAAGATTGGTGGTTCTCGAAGAAATCAGACGTTCTTATGATAATCCTAGTCGTCGTACCTTTTATCGAGCGATGGAAACTTGTTTTGACAGTTTACCCTATCGTCGTCCGGTCTTGGGTCCAGCATCCGTCATTGAAGGGTTAACCCCTCAACAAATGCGGGACTTTCATGGTAGTTGTTATCAACCGACATCGGTGACAGCAGTAGCAGTGGGGAATCTTCCAGTTGAGGAATTAGTTAATATAGTTACTAATAGTTTTGAGCAGACTGCTTATTCTCAAAAGACCATTTCTAATAACTTTAATACTTTAACGTTTCCTAATACCCCTGAGTCACCTTTTCAGGACATTGTACGCCACGAATTTAAAGATGATAAACTGCAACAAACTAGGCTAATAATGATGTGGAAAGTACCTGGTTTTTTGGAGTTAAATGAGACTTATGCACTGGATGTTTTAGCTTCTATTTTAGGAAAAGGGAAGACATCTCGTTTATTCCAAGATTTACGAGAGAATCAAGGGTTAGTTTCTCAAATTAGTGTGAGTAATATGACTCAAAAAGTCCAAGGAATGTTTTATATTGCTGCTAAGTTGCTAACGGATAATATTGCAGATGTTGAGAAAAATATTATTCAGCATTTACATAAAATTCAACAAGAATCTGTTAACGAAGAAGAATTAAACCGTATTAAGAGACAAGCAGTTAATCGGTTTGTGTTTAATAATGAAAGACCGAGTGATCGCACTAATCTTTATGGATATTATTATTCTCAAATGCAAGATGTAACTCCTGCTTTATCCTATCCCCAAATCATTCAAGCTTTAACTTTAGATGATATTCAAGAAGCAGCACAAAAATATCTTAATCCTGGTGCTTATGGGGTAACAGTTGTCAGAAATTAAAAATCATTGATTGGCAATATTTTATCTTTAACTGTAAACTATACAAGCATTGATAATTAAGGTCAAAAATAATGTGGACACAAATTGCTGAACATATTAGTCAAACAACAGAAAAATCTTTTACCGTTGAAAATCAAAAATCGGTGAGTGGTGGTTGTATTAACCAAGGTTATTGTTTGATTGGATCGGATAATAAATACTTTGTAAAAATCAACCATGCGTCTCAAGTGGAAATGTTTGCCGCCGAAGCATTAGGACTCAAAGAAATGGCACAAACTCAAGCGATTCGAGTGCCTAAACCGATTTGTTGGGGAATGACTGAACGTTCTAGTTATATTGTTTTAGAATGGTTACAATTTGGTCGTTCTTCTAATAATTCTTGGGAAGAAATGGGGCGAAATTTAGCTAAAATGCACCACTATGAAGGAAAAGATAAGTTTGGCTGGGATCGAAATAATACGATTGGTTCCACACAACAAGTTAATAATTGGACAGAAAAATGGTCTGACTTTTTTGCAGATCACCGCATTGGTTTTCAATTAAAATTAGCAGCGAGAAAAGGAGGTAATTTTGGTAATTATAGTCAGATTGTAGAAAAAGTAAGAGATATCTTGTCACATATTTCGCCTCAACCTTCTTTAGTTCATGGTGATTTATGGTCAGGCAATGTAGCAGTGACAGAAGCAGGAGAACCGGTTATATTAGATCCGGCTACTTATTACGGCGATCGCGAGGTTGATATTGCTATGACGGAACTATTTGGAGGGTTTCCGGCTGCTTTTTATCGGGGATATAATGAGGTATTTCCGTTAGATCAAGGATATAAAAAACGTAAGACTTTATATAATCTTTATCACATTTTAAATCATTATAATTTGTTTGGGGGTGGTTATGGTTCTCAGGCTAATTATATGATTGAAGAAGTGTTAAAGAGTTAGATATTTTTTTATTTGTCTAATGTTATTTATCTTAAGTTATTCTTTAGTTAAACCAGTTATCTAATTCTAGATTAGGGATACGTTGATAATGACGAGTATTATTAGTAACAACAGTTAACTGATTAGCTAAAGCAATACTAGCAATTAATAAATCAAAGTCAGCTAAAGGTAATCCTTGTTGACGTAATGTTGCTTTTAATCGACCAAATATCTTGATTGATTCTAAGTTTAACGAGAAATTGCGAACAGATTGAACAAAATTGTCAACGATTTCCAAATTTTTTTCAATTTTTTTAGAATTATAAGCACCAAAATACAGTTCAGCAACTGTGATTGTAGAAATAGAAACTTGTGACCATCCTACTTGTAGTAATTTAGTCCGAACAATATTATGATTATTTAACCAATAAATACAAGTATCTGTATCTAATAAATATTTCACTATTTTGATGCCTTTTACTTACAGTTACGATTATCATAAATAGAAGCAATAATTTCTTCAGTTGTTCTATCATCTTCCCATTTTCCAAAGGTTTCTAGAAAAGTTTTATATTGTTCTTCTTTATTTTTGCTTTCGCTCATTTCCTTTTGTTTGCTTTCAATAACGCTTTCAATAATTTGTTCTAATTCTTTCAAGGTTACATCTTTTATAGTCATATTTTCAGATTGAGGTATCATAGGATTGTTATTGCACTATTTGTTGTTGTGACTCTATTTTACAACAAATTTCCCCCAGATTGGGCATTAAGTTATAATGGAGTGTTTTATCTCTTTTCAACACTGATGTTAATTTCTCTCTAAAAATAAAACCTATTAAATGTCAATGAAAGCGGCTGATGTAATTAAAGCATACAAAAATGGAGAACGAAACTTCCAAAGGAAAAACCTACGGGGAGCAAATTTTAAGGGACACAATTTATCGGGTGCAGATTTTAGTTACTGTCAGATACAAGGTGCAAATTTTAGTGGAGCAAATTTAACAAATGCAAAGTTTATTGGAGCAAAAGCCGGACTACAAAAACGATGGGTGATGATTTTATTATTAGTAGTGTTAGTGTTCATTATACTATCTAGTTTTTTCTCAACTGTATTAGGATATATTGTAGCTTTCATCTTCAAATCTGATGTTGAACATCAAGAATCAGGATGGACAGCTTTAATTATTATCATTATCTTTTATATCATTACTTTTCATAAAAATCTGAGGGGAGGGTTAATGTTTGTAGCTGGAGCTGGAGCCGGAGCCTTTGCTTTAGCTATCGTCGTGGTTTTAGCTGGAGCCTTCGCCACGGACGCAGGTGTAGCTATAATCTTAGCGGGAGCCTTAGCTGGAACCTGTGCTTTTGCTGGAGCTGTGGCTGGAGCCGTGTCGGTAGCTTTTGCTGGAGCCTTTTCCAAAGTTGAAGTCTTCGTGGGAGCTTTTGCTGTAACTGGAGCCGTATCTTTTTCTCAGGCTTTCGCTAAAGAACTAATAGGCGTGATAATTTTACCTGTGGTTTCAGCCGGAGCCTTAACCTTATTTGCCTGTTTTATCGGTTATCTTACCCTAAAAGACGAAACGAGAGATCCTTGGTTACGGAAAATCGCTATTGCTTTTGCTGCTATGGGTGGGACATCTTTCCACAAAGCTAATTTAACTGATACTGACTTTACAGGAGCAACCCTAAAAAATACCAATTTCAACAAAGCTATATTGACTCGAACTTGTTTCAAGGATACTATTAAATTGAATTTAGCGCGTCCAGGAAATACTTTATTAGCAAATCCTACAGTTAGAGACTTATTAATTAATCCTAGTAGTGGACAAGAAAAAGAGTTAACCAGAGCTAATTTAAGGGGAGCAAATCTAAAAGAGGCTAACTTACAAGGAGCTAATTTAAAATATGCAGATATTAGTGAAGCAACGTTTGAATATGCTAATTTATCTCATGTTAATTTAACGGAAGTAAATGCCGTTTATACTAATTTTAATAGTGCTTATTTAACAGGTGCTTGTATAGAAAATTGGAATATTGATGCGACAACTATTCTTGATAATATTGACTGTCAATATGTTTATCTTTTAAACAATGAAAAAGAACGTCAACCCAGTAGCGGAGATTTTCAAGCAGGAGAATTTACAGAATTATTCAAAGAAGTATTTGACACTGTTGATTTAATTTTTCGTAATGGTATTGACTGGAAAGCTTTTATAGAAACAATGAAAACGGTACAAGTCCAAAACGAAGATACACCGTTGGAAGTTTCTAGTATTGAAAATAAAGGAGATGGGGTTTTTGTGGTTAAAGTTAAGGTTCCCCCAGATGCGAATAAAGAAAAGATACATCAAGATTTTAACGAAGTGTATCAGTTAAAACTCGAAGCAGTAGAAGCAAAATATAAAGCGCAACTAGAAGCAAAAGAAACGGAAATAACTATCTATCGCAAGCAAAGTATTGATATGATGGAAATAGTAAAAACTCAAGCGAGTCGTCCTATTAATGTAGAGGCAAAAACAATGAACTATAGTTCTGATAGTAGTCAAAATATCAGTATTGGTGATATTAACAACTCTGGAAACTTAAACATAGAAAAACTCATAAAAGATATTAATAATACTATCAATCAAATACCTGAGACTAAAGATAATAAAAATGATGAATTAAAAACCTTATTACAAGAATTAACACAAGCGATTGAAACCGAAAATGAACTAGATGAAGAAGAAAAAGTAGAAGCAGCAAATAAAGTAAAAACTATTGCTGAAGCTAGTCAAAACCCAGAAAATGAAGGGTTACAAAAGAAAGCATCTCGCGCCGTGAAATTATTAGAAACTTTAGCCAAAGGTTTAGAACCAGCAACAAAATTAGCCACTGCTTGTAAGGTAGTTTTACCAAAAATTATTAGTTTATTACCTTTTCTTGCTTAATAGTTAGAGTAAAATTTTTTCGATATAAATTACTGTAAGGTGGGGAGTGCATCGGCCTACAAAGTTTTATAATTTCTAAAGTTACTTAAATCAGAAGGTAAGTCTTCTGCTACTCCCAATATACCTAAATCCTTTGCTAAATCATAGCAGTTTTGGGATGGTGGAAACTGTTTTAAATGATTTTCAAGAGCTTCTAGAATTAATTCCTGTTCTGATTTTTTACTAATTTTAGCAACTTCTTTTAGGCGTTTTTCTAATCTTTGATTCACTGGTATAGTGATATTAATAGACTCAGATTCTGTCATGTTTTTATCTTCTAAAAAAGCTTTTTTTGAGTAATTTGATAGCCTTCGTTGGTGAGTGTTGAGGGCTTAATATTATTAAGCCCCTACGAAATAATTAAGCAGGATAAATACGTAATCTGCGGTTAGGTTCTTCCCCAAAACTATCAGATTGTAAGCGATAATGTTCCACTAATTCGTGCTGCATTTTCCGAACTTTGGGCGATCGCGGTAACAATTCCACCGGTTGACCTTTGGGCAGTACAATCTGTTCTACCGCCAGTCTCGCCTCTTCTAACGCCTCCAACTCATCATCATTACTGCCACGGGTAAACAGCCGTAAATCAGCCGTTTCAGGGGTTTTCGCCTCATCCATGCCTAATAATCGCTGTAACGTCCGAGTAATTTGGGGAATGGTGTTGGATTTAACCCCATGAATGGGAACTTGACGCATTTTCGCTACTTGACGTAACTTAGATTGATTTTTCAAATGCGATCGCAACGCCACCACCACATCTGCGCTATCTAAGTCTTTGGTTAAGACGATGGGTAAATTTAGTACCTCGATCACCTGTTCTAACTGCGATCGCCCGATACCATAGGGATAAATATACACGGGAAAATCTTCCCCATTGGGACCGGGAACCCTCACCTTATCCCCTTTCGCTTCTGGTTGGGACCAAGAGGCATCTAACAGGCGGTCAAACTCAGAAGCTGAACTTAAACTGCTGCCTTTTTTAGCTCCAAAAGGGGTCACAGGGGTCATTTTTCCCGATGCACGCCACCCTTTGGGTTGTTGTACGAGTCCCCCTGCGTTACGCCCAAAAGTCGGGAGATTAGGGGGGGTTTCAGGCTCTTCTTGGGTAATTTGTATTTCCCCATTTTCGTCTACTGTTCGCACTTGGGGGTTGGGTTCGCCATTGCGTAATAAAATATCGATGGTGTGGGCGACATTTTCATGAATGACCCATTTTTGCCGTTCTAACATTTCGATGGCAATTTCAAAGGTAGGAGGAGCTTTTCGCTCTAAAACGGTCTTTTGGGACCCTCTGCGTCTGGCTTCCTCATCCCCCAACGTTACCGCTTGGATACCCCCAATCAGGTCAGAAAGGGTGGGATTTTTCATCAAATTCTCGATGCGATTCCCGTGAGCCGTCCCTACTAACTGCACCCCTCGTTCAGCAATGGTACGAGCGGCTAATGCTTCCAATTCCGTGCCAATTTCATCGATAACGATCACTTCAGGCATATGGTTTTCCACCGCCTCAATCATTACCTTATGTTGTAATTCGGGACTAGCGACCTGCATTCGTCGGGCCCGGCCAATAGCGGGGTGAGGAATATCGCCATCACCAGCAATTTCGTTCGAGGTATCGATAATGACCACTCGTTTATTGAAGTCATCGGCTAAAACCCGAGCAATTTCCCGTAAAGCCGTTGTTTTACCCACTCCAGGACGACCCAATAAGAGCAAAGATTGACCGGTTTCCACTAAATCCCGAATCATGGTGATGGTGCCAAATACCGCCCGTCCGACCCGACAGGTTAAACCGATAATGTTGCCAGTACGGTTCCGAATAGCACTGATGCGGTGAAGGGTTCGTTCGATGCCGGCTCGGTTATCACCGCTAAAGGTTCCTACCCGTTGAATACTGTACTCTAAGTCAGATGCAGAAACAGGGGTATCTCCTAAATAAACCGCTTCCCCAGGAAACCGGGCTTCTGGCAGTCGTCCTAAGTCCATCACTACTTCTACCAAGCGATCGCAGTTGGGATGATTTTTGAGATGACGACAAATACTTGAGGGTAACATATCGAGCAGTTTACTGAGATCATCGGTAATCTGCATCCGTTGAGATAAAGCGTTTTGGGGTATAGATGGCACTGTTATGGATGATGGATTTAAAAGGTTATTTGTTTTGGGATTTAACATAATTTAGCGATCTTCGTCAAGATGGTTGTTCAGGTTCGGAGTTGGGAGACTGGGAGACTGGGAGACTGGGAGACTGGGAGACTGGGAGACTGGGAGACTGGGAGACTGGGAGCAGGGGGAGCAGAGGGAGCAGAGGGAGAAAAAGATTAATTTTGTTTCTCGTCTTCCCAAACTTCCCAAACTCCCCAAACTCCCCAAACTCCCCACCCTTCCCACACTTCCCACACTTCCCACACTTCCCACACTCCCCACACTTCCCACACTTCCCTCACCCTCCCTCACTTCTCCTTTAGCGGTGAAACTAGAGAATAAGCGGTGTCTACCGCTTGCCAAAAAGATTCGGGGAAATCCGTTATTTTCGATGACATGATCTGTGTTTCGATGGTTTCTAAATAAGGGGCGATTAAGGTTCGAGCATAACTGCCATAGGCAACCCCTGCTAGGGATATGTGAGGATGTAATAAACCCAATTCTTTGAGTTTGGGGACTGTATGATGATTGGTTCCTCCGGCCAGTTGTACCCATCCAGGTAAACCGGATGCTAAAACTTTTTGTCCGAGTCGAATGGCTGCATGGGTGGTTCCTTTGCCAATATCTCCACTCATGGGACGACCATCGGTTTGCCAGATTAATTCACAGGGTAAGGGGGAAATGATGTCATAGAGGGTTTGTAAATAGTGAATTAACCCTTCCCCGTCAGGACAACTAATAGCCAGTAGTTTGAGTTGTTTGACTCCAGGGTATAATTGTTGCCACAGTTGTTTAAATTGTCTTTCCCGTCCCACTTGGGTATGAATTTCGATCGCATCGATACTGTTATTTTGGATCAAGGGTAAAATTGTTTCTGGGGTTATGGTGTGCGATCGCGTTTCGATTAAATTGAGAGGACACACAGGAAGACAACGACCACAACCGTAACATCGCTGTTCTATGATTCCCCCATTAATCGCTTCGGCTGGACAAATGGATTCACAAGGACGTAAACAATCAGAAGGACATAATTTTTCATCGAAATAGGCTTTACGAAAGTGGGGGTCTTCCCCGTCATTTAAACTGACCATTAACCAGGGTTTTTTCGTCTGGGAATATCCTCTGGTTTTGGCGATGTTTGCCCATTTAATGCCTCGGTTTATGCCTTCTGTGGCTGCATTAATCACCGCAGGGTCAGCGGCCACATCAATACAATCAGCACCAGCTAAGGTGTAAATTAAGGATAAATAGCTAATGGCTGGCAAGTCTTGGAAACTTGCACCGCAGATTAGTTTAAACCATTGTCCTGTTTTCACGGACGCTAAAGGGGATAGTCGATCATTCACTGCTACATAAAACTGATACAACGCGACATAATATGACACATTGAGGTTTATTTCCTGCTTCATCCAGAACCGTCGGCGGTACTCTGTCCACAGGCTAACACGGTATAGCCTACCGCTTGATTGGCTAACACTTTGGCTGCATTTAAGTCTCTATCTATTTCTAATCCGCAATCACAACGATAAATTCGGTCTGATAGAGACAAATCGGTCTTAATTGAACCGCAGCTAGAGCAAGTCTTAGAACTAGGGAACCAACGGTCAACTATAGTCAATTTTGACCCATAAACCTTACATTTGTATTCTAGCTGTCTTCTAAATTCATAAAAACCTAGTTCTGAGATAGCTTTTGCTAACTTTCGATTAGCTAACATCCCTTTAACATTGAGGTCTTCTATAACAATAGATGAGAAGTTTTTAGCTAAATAACTGGTAATTTTGTGAAGATAATCTCTTCTTAAATTAGCCACTTTGTGATGTTGAGATGCTAGTTTAATTCTAGCCTTGGTTCGATTTTTTGACCCCTTAACTTTACGGCTAAGGTTTCTCTGAAGTCTGCTTAGTTTTAAAGATGCTTTTCTGTAGGGTTTTAGGTTGGGCAATACTTCGCCATTACTTAAAGTGGCTAAAGTTTTAATTCCTAAATCGACTCCCACTACCCCAGCTTTTTTCTCAGGTATTGGTCGTTGTTGTTCATAAGCAAAAGAGATAAACCAATCTTCTCCAGCTTTTGTGATAGTGACTTTTTTAACCTGACAATCTGGGAGAGGTTCATCGGTTGAAACGAACCCAATAAAGGGTAACTTGATTCTCGTTGACCCTAACCCTATCCATTTTCCACAATTATCTAGAGTAAAACTATCATTAATTCCTTTCTTTTTGAACTTAGGATAACCAGTGCCTTTTAAGTTAAAGAAACCTTTAAAAGCGTTATCTAAATCCACAAAGGCATATTGATAAACCCTTGATGATAATTGTGATTGCCACGGATATAATGGTTTGACATAATTGGTGTAGAACTTTTTCAGTTTATTAGCTGTGGGTTTTAATCCCTCTTTATAGGTCAGACTCCAAGCTTTTAGCCCCCAATTAAAAACCCAACGGCTATAACCTGCGTGGCGAGCCATCATGGTTTTTTGTCGATTATTGAGTTTTAGCTTAGTTCTAAAACCTAATAGCATCTCAAAAGAAAGTCCTGAATGGTTTAATTATAACCAACTGAAGGTGAAAAGTATTTCTGGTGATCATTTTACCGAATTGTTACCTTTTGTACCATAAATCAGGGACTAGAGGAATGCTCTTCTATAGTAGCTGATCTATTTTCAACCAAAGCAGATGTCAAACAATGTCAGGAATTTGTGCTACAACATACTTACCAATTTCTAAGGATGCAGTGGCAGCCGGAGAAGGGGCGTTACAGACGTGCAAAGCCTTTTCATCTTGGATGATTAAAAAGTCTTCTACTAATTTACCATCCATCCTCAACGCTTGGGCCCTGACTCCTGCTTCACAAGGGAGTATATCGTTATCCGTCACTTCAGGTATCAATTGCTGTAAACTCCTTACAAAAGCAGCCTTACTAAAAGAGCGAATCATTTCCTTGATCCCTTCATCAGCGTGTTTGGCCATCAGTCGCCAAAACCCAGGATAGGCCATCACCTCAGCCAACTCTTTAAGATCAAAATCTGTCTTTTTATAGCCTTCTCGCTTCAAGCTTAACACCGCATTGGGTCCCGCGTGAATACTCCCGTCGATCATTTTGGTAAAATGCACCCCCAAAAAGGGAAATTCTGGGTTAGGCACGGGATAAATGAGACTTTTGACCAAATATCGTTTTTCGGGGGTTAGTTGATAATATTCACCGCGAAAGGGAACAATTTTCGCCTGGGGGTTCACCCCATCCAGTTGCGCCAGGCGATCGCTATACAATCCCCCACAGTTTATAATAAATTTGGCTTTAATTTCCCCTTGATTGGTTTCTAGAAGCTTATAATTATGATTATCGTTTATCTTTAAAACTTTAGTATTGAGTTTAATTTCTCCCCCTTGTTGTTCAATAATCTCTGCATATTTTTGACACACTTTTTTATAGTCAGCAATGCCAGAAGTCGGCACATATATTCCTGCTAAACAACTCACATAGGGTTCTTTTTCTTTTACTTCTTCTGGGGATATTTTCTTAACGTTTAAACCATTTTCTAATCCCCGTTTATACAAATTATCTAATAAGGGTAACTCTTTTTCTTTCGTGGCAACAATAACCTTACCACACACTTCATGTGGTAGATCATGTTTCTGACAAAATTCTACCATTGATTGACTGCCGGCGCGGGTAAATTTTGCTTTAAAACTTCCTGGTTTATAATAAATTCCAGAATGTATGACCCCACTATTGTGGCCTGTTTGATGAAAAGCCACTTGACTCTCTTTTTCAATGACAACTAACGACGCAATAGGCAATTTTTTTCCTAACATCATAGCTATCGACAGTCCAACAATACCTCCACCGATAATAGCAAAATCATACATAGTTTTATAACATCATAGTAGGGTGGATTGGATGACTATCATCTAGCAAAAATACAATCATCAGTTTTAATCCACTAACAACATTGAATTAAGACTGGTTTTTGTTGGGTTTGGTTCCTCAACTCAACTGACTTTTGCTATCTTTATTTTTGATATTTAAAATGTACGTTTATTTAACAAGAAAATTCAAGATTAATTTTCAATTTCAGATTTCATTCGTTCTAATGTCATATTCATTTGCTCGAACATTTGTTGAGGAGTCATCCCAAATTGTCCTAACTGAGTTTTCAACTGTTGAACGGTCATTTGAGCCATAAAATCTTCTGATAATTCAAAGCGTTTCATAAAGATTTTATACCGTTCCATGAGTGCTTCCATTTGATCGATGAAAATCTTTTTACCTTCACGGTCAAATTTACCGTATTCGCCTCCTAATTTTATCAAAGACTGATAATCTTCAAACAGTTTTTTGGCTTCTTCTTGAACCACTTCTGAATCAAAAAATCCCATGATTATTTTCCCTATGTTATTAATTACAGTTGAATATAAAACAAACACTTCTAATTGTAAAGGAATTGAAACAGATTGAAAACTACGGTTTCCCGTATCATCAGGGAGTTTAACCCGAAACCCTGGGGAACCCTCCCTGCTCAAAATCGTCTTTTGCAGTAGACTGATTGTGTCCACCCTTATGCTTAACCCCAATGCAACAGTTGGAAAAGCTACTGAGTCGCCCAAAAAGCCGTAAAGTGGCTATTATTCTCGCTTTACTATCTACTATGGTACCTTGGCCCATAGCTGGCGTACACAAGTTTTACTTAGCACAACCCGTTTGGGGGGTAATCTATTTATTATTATGGAATACCCCCATACCTAGTATTGCTTGTGCCATTGATGCGGTATGGTATTTTGTACAGGGAGAAGAGCAGTTTAATGCTCAATTTAACAACATAGAAACTGATCCTCATACCGTCTACAGTAAACAGATAGAACCGCTACAAGTCAATGTGATTTCTGATGGGTTACGAGAGTTAGACAAACTAAGAGAAGAAGGATTGGTTTCTGATTACGAATTTGAACAAAAACGCCGCAAACTTTTAGATAGAATTAGTTAAAAATAGTTATCAGTTATTAGCAACAGATTAAACTGTGTTTTATAAGTCCAAAAAAATTATAGTAATAGATCAAAATGACTAACAATTGAACGCCGAACTCTTTAAATCTATGTTATTTTCTTCCTTTTCTCAACAATTAAATCCTCGAAAAAGAAAACTTCGCCAACAAATAGAAACTGATCCTTATTATCGTTTTCAATCCTTAGAAGAAATTGCGATCGCTGTAGAATTGGGCATCAAAATTGATGTGACTCAAGCTACCATTGACGACTTATTGAGATTACCAGGACTCTCTATTCATCAAGCCAGAAATTTAGTAGAATTAATACAAATAGGGGTGGAAATATTATCCATAGAAGATATGGCCGTCGCCTTAAATATGCCCCTTACCCGCCTCAAACCCTTATCTCCAATTTTAACCTTCTCTTATTATGATCCCGACAGTTTAGTAACTCCCAAAAAGATAAATATTAATACAGCAAATTTAGAAGATTTACAAGAAATACCGACAGTTTCTAATAAAATGATCCAAACAATAATCAGCGATCGCCAGCAAAAAGGAAACTATAAAAATTTAATTGATTTAGGAAAAAGATTACAATTAGATGCTACAATCATATCAGAATTAATGCACTATATTACCTTTTAAATTTAAACTCCGAAGCCAACAATGTTGACCTTTAAAAAGACAACCTTAATCGATGCACCCATAGAAAAAGTTTGGGAATTTCATGAACGTTCGGATATTTTAGACATTTTAACCCCACCTTGGCAACCGGTGAAAATTATTAAACGAGAAGGGGGTTTAGACATCGGTGCGATCACGGAATTTCAACTGATGTTAGGGTTTATTCCCATTCGTTGGTTGGCCCGTCATACTGAGTGTAATAAACCCTATTTATTTGTGGATATTCAAGAAATTGGCCCGTTAAAATCTTGGGAACATCGTCATAAATTTACCCCAAAAAATGGCAAAACTGAACTAACTGACGAAATTAAATATGAACTTCCTGGGGGTAGAATCGTAGAAATTTTAATCGGTTGGTGGGTAGATTTTCGTCTTCAAGATATGTTTACGTATCGTCATCAAATCACCGAAAAAATGGTTATTGTTATATAGCGTTTCTCGGACTCATGAGGTACACCTAACTCCTGCCTCCTGCCCTGGAGCCTCCTGCCTCAAAGCGATCACCTTTGTACCTCACAAGTATGGGAATTGCTATAGGAGAGTTATATTATGGTCATTTTTATAACCTGTTATAACAGGTTATAGATTTTGACAAAAAAAGGGTTAGACTTTTTTGCCTAACCCTGAGAGATTAAGAATAAAAATCCTACAACCTAGTTATTAGAACCATTGGGATTATATTCTTCAATTTTGATGTCCACCGGCTCAACATTCCAGATTTCCTTGCAATATTCAGCAATGGTACGATCAGAAGAGAATTTACCCATTCTCGCAGAATTAAGAATGGCCATTCTCGTCCAGTTATCTTGATCCCGATAAGCTTCACTCACGGTATCTTGACAATCAACATAAGCTTGATAGTCAGCCATTAACATATAAGGATCATCGTTCATTAACTGATCGACGATGGGTTGGAATAACTCACCATTACCATGACTAAAATAACCGCTAGAAATGGCATCAATGACACCCTTTAAGTTACCGTTGTTATGGTAGTATTCACTGGGGGAATAACCATGGGCCTTGCGATCGTAAACTTCTTGGGCCGTTAAACCAAACAAGAAGAAGTTCTCAGGACCGGCTTCTTCACGAATCTCAATATTAGCCCCGTCTAACGTACCAATGGTTAAGGCCCCATTCATGGCAAACTTCATGTTACCGGTTCCAGACGCTTCCTTCCCTGCGGTAGAAATCTGTTCCGATAAGTCAGCAGCCGGATAAACCCGTTGACCCAAAGAAACGTTAAAGTTGGGCATAAACACCACTTTTAAGCGGCCGCGAACATCGGGATCATTGTTAACCACATCGGCCACTGCATTGACTAACTTAATGACCAATTTAGCCATAAAATAACCCGGTGCTGCTTTCCCACCAAACAAGAAGGTACGAGAAACATAGTCCCCGTCAGGGTTTTGTTTCATGCGATTGTAAAGGGTAATGATTTCGAGAACCATTAAATGTTGCCGTTTATATTCATGAATCCGCTTCACCTGTACATCGAACATGGTGTTAGGATCAATGTGAATGTTGCGATACTTGAGAAGATAATCGGCTAACGTCTGCTTATTCTGTTGCTTAATTTCTCGCCATTGTTTACGGAACGCAGCATCATCAGCAAATTTCTCCAGTTGGCGCATCTCGTCTAGATTCTTTAACCAACCATCACCAATTTTTTCGGTAATTAAAGCGGAGAGTTTGGGGTTACTCAGTAAAATCCAACGACGAGGGGTGACTCCATTGGTCTTATTGTAGAATTTCTCCGGCCAGAGTTTAGCAAAATGCTTGAGGGTATCTTGTTTGAGTAACTCGGTATGTAACGCAGCCACCCCGTTAATCGCATGGGACCCTAAACAAGCTAAGTTGGCCATGCGGATTAATTTTTCGGATCGTTCCTCGATTAAGGAAACATTACTGATTAATTCATCATCATCGGGGAACCAACTACGAACATTCTCCAAGAAGCGATGGTTTAATTCGTAGATGATTTCGAGATGTCGGGGGAGTAAACTACCAAATAAGGTTACCGGCCAGCGTTCTAATGCTTCTGGCATTAAGGTATGGTTGGTATAAGCGAGGGTGTTAGTGGTGATTTCCCACGCCTTTTCCCATTTATAGTTATGTTTGTCGATTAAGAGGCGCATTAACTCAGCTACAGCTACAGCCGGGTGAGTATCGTTAAGTTGTACCGCTACTTTTTCAGCAAACCCATCTAGGTTGGGATGATTCCGTAAATGAATGCGAATTAAGTCTTGTAAGGAAGCAGATACGAAGAAATATTGTTGCGCTAAGCGTAATTGTCGCCCGGCTGGGGTGTTATCGTTAGGATAAAGAACTTTGGAGATGGTTTCTGCATCCATCTTTTCTTCTACCGCGCGATCGTAATGTCCGGCGTTGAAGGCTTCAAAGTTAAAAGACTCGCTGGCCTCGGCTTTCCACAGTCTTAAGGGGTTAACGGTGTTGGTTTTGTACCCCGGAACCGGTGTATCGTAGGGGATGGCTAAAATAGTGCGATCAGCTACCCAGAAGGTTTTGGGATTGCCATTCTCGTCATGGGTGTGTTCGGTGTGTCCCCCTAACTTGATTTCTACGGCTTCATTAGGACGGGGAATTTCCCAAGGGTTCTCAAACCGTAACCAGTTATCAGGAATTTCTACTTGCCAACCGTCTTGAATAGTTTGATGGAAAATACCAAATTCATAACGAATACCATAACCAATGGCAGGCATGGCTAAAGAGGCTAAGGAGTCTAGAAAACAAGCAGCGAGACGACCTAACCCCCCATTCCCTAAACCGGGATCGGGTTCTTGTTCGATAATATCATCAAAGTCGATGTCCATCTCCGTCATGATTTCTTTCATGGTGTCATATAACCCTAAGTTCACGAGGTTATTGCCTAAATGACGACCCATGAGAAACTCAGCAGAGAAATAGGAAACTATCTTAACTTCTTCTTTTTTGTAAGTCTCAATGGTGTTTAAGAAACGATGGAGTAAGCGATCGCGAATGGTATAAGATAGGGCTACATAATAGTCTCGTAATGAAGCTCGAGAGCGATTAACCCCTTGAATATAAAAGAGATGATCCAGAAACGCCCGTTTTAGGGTTTCTTTGCTCATCCCTGTGCGATCATCTTCGATTTTAATGTTAGTGTTGTTGAGATCCGCGTTCTTGGCTTTCGGCTTTAATGTACTCATAAATGAATCCTGAGTGGGCTATGCAAACTTTATCTATAGATTTCAATAGCAACTATGCCACCATTAGCAAAGCAAAAAGTATCAGGAAAGAAGCAAAAGTCAGCTTCATCTAAGGCTTTAACTTTTAGCAATTTCCTTCACTTTGAATGTATCGTGCTATTTAGGCCAGCATATACTATTTTGTAGCGTAATTAGAGTCTTTTGGTTACGCTTTCTTGACAATTGATTGTTTGTTTTTCTTGATATAGTTTCGCATCAATTATAAATGATAAAGTCGATTAAAACCTATTTTCTTTAGGTTTATTTAAGGTATTAACTAATTAATAGTTTAATCTTTTCTATAGATTTAACAATATATTACCTGATTTTTGGTTGGATTTGGGAATTAATTTGGTAGAATAAATTTAGAGCTTAATTATTGAGGTAAAAAAATATGATTAATCCTCTAGAAATAAACTGTAATTCTTTGCAAATGACAGATGAACAATTTTTCCAACTCTGTCAAGATAATCGTGATTTACGCTTTGAAAGAAATAGCAATGGAGATATATTAATTGTGCCACCAACTGGAGGAGAAACAAGTAATAAAAATAGTGATATAACCTATCAACTGTACGCATGGAATCGTAAGAATAAACTAGGTGTTACCTTCGATTCTTCTGGAGGGTTTAAGTTACCCAATGGTGCAGATCGATCCCCTGATGCGTCTTGGATAACCCTAGAAAAATGGAATAATTTAACCCCTCAACAACGTCAAAAGTTTTTACCCTTATGTCCTGATTTTGTCATTGAATTACGTTCTCCTACTGATAGTTTAAAGACGTTACAAAATAAGATGAAAGAGTATCTAGAAAACGGCACAAAATTAGGCTGGTTAATTAATCCAAAAACTAAACAAGTGGAAATTTATAGACAAGGTAAAGAAGTAGAAATATTAGATAATCCTCGAACATTATCAGGGGAAAATATGTTACCTAATTTTATCTTAGATTTAGAATTAATTTGGTAGAAAAAATATTAATTGTTATAACAAAGCTTTTACATTTGAATATTATTTTGATCCTACATCGATTATATTAACTTTCTATATTGTTTTGTTTTGAATTTCAATGATGTTAAATATAGCAATCAGGAATAATTGATGAGATATCTTGGCTCTCCTGTAGTTATGGTGATAAGAAAAAGCTATACCTCGTACGGTGGGTTAGGCGCAGGGTTGATTTTCATGAAAACACAATAACTTATGGTCTGCGCCATAACCCA
>JAAUYH010203312.1_pt1 | contig 38109 bp, 35 predicted proteins | sample 7278061 | NCBI WGS metagenome assembly JAAUYH01 (sample SAMN14350203, study PRJNA611818) | marine sediment metagenome | isolation source: surface marine sediment (0.6m) | place: French Polynesia: Moorea | collected 2018-08
TCTTATTGGTTGAATTAAATCTGTAACATCAGTTAATTTCCCTTCCCTTGCCAAACTAGCATTAAGAGTACTTTCCGCTTTAAAACTCATAAAAATATCAGGAGAAATGCCCCCTTGAAGATATCTTTGTGGCTTTTGCGATCTAGCATCTAAAGTATAAAAATAAATTTTAGCTTTGTTGCCAGTTTGTTTTTCCCAATTATCTACTAGTTTTTGTAGGGCTTCGTCTTCTTGTGGACGAAATCCTTTATCCCACCACAAGTTTAAAATTGTATCTTCTTGCTCTATTGTAAGTTGTCTATTAAAATTTGATTGTGATTCTGATGTTGAGATTAGCTGTTCTGACACAAAAATGCTACTACAGGCAATAGTTAGACAATATACGGCAAAAAATATAACAATAAATCTTATATGTTTATTCATTAGATACCTCGAAACCGCTTTGGGAGAGTTAGCGCAATTGATAAAAAAGTAAAGCCATATCAGTCAGCTATAGTTATGAATTATTAAATAAAAATGACTTTTTTCTATTTATTAATAATTTTTTCTATTTCGTTGCTCTGAGTCTGATAACTATTGCCTTATAGATAGAATGGCACTAATAAAGTTACTTGGTTGAGATGGTTAGTGGTTAGTGGTTAGTGGTTAGTGATTGCTGATTGCTAATTGCTAATTGCTGGTTACTGATTACTGATTACTGATTGCATATAGTTAAGATTAACTGGTGTATCTCCTGTTATGTAAGAAATTACTTTTTTCCGTTGAATAATACTACGATCTGGCATAATCATCCCATTGGGTAAAATGGCATTACTTAAATCTGCACCAGCAAGACTGACGTATCTTAAATCAGCAAACAGTAAGTTAGCATAAGCCAATTCTGCTCCTCTGAGGTCTGCACCTTGTAAATTTGCCCCAGATAAATTAGCTTTATATAAATTAGCAACCGTTAAATCTGCACGAGAAAGATTAGTATTAATCAGTTGTGCTTCTGTTAAATCAACTCCTTCAAGAACTGCAATACTAAGATCGGCATTAGTGAAATTAATTTCTTTAAGATCTTGCCAACTTAAATTGAGATTGCATAATACTGTCTGTTCAAAGTTCCGTTTTCCCATACTGTACTTTTGCAGTAATTCTTGAGTCTCCATAATTCTTATTCCTAACTAAATTTTCTAGAACCAGATGTCATTGGGAGATATCTGACAAAAACTGTTCCTGTTGGAGTTCCATCAGTTTTCCAAAGTTGTCTATTTGTTCCGTGATCGACTGTAAAAAAGAGATTACCATTTATTTCTACAGCCTGAAAATTAGTTATCCTAGAATTTAGCTGCGTCTTCTGAAAACTGTGTTGATGTTTCATCCCTTAAATCTCAGTTTGTCTCAACTGCATCCATAGACTATATGACAATCGAGAATAACTAGGGATGATCATTAACCATATACAATCACAACAGATGTAGCAGCAGCCCAAGAAATTAGCTTTCCCGACGGGAAGCCCCAGACCATATTGCTCCGCAATATGGTCTGGGGTCGCTCCGCGCACCTGCGGGGAGAAAGTCGGGGTAGGGTATATCGAGCATAGGTTTACATTTTTAACATGAAATCTTTATATACCCAAGGTAAAGAGCGTTGTATTATAAATTCCAAACGGGGAAAGCCTGTAGAAAAAAAACAGTGCCGTGACTCTGCGGTGATGACGGGTAAGTCTCCCTGAACAGTTACCAGACTGCCAAACCAACCCCGTAAACGAGAAAAGTAAATTTTCTGGATAAAAAAACAACACGTTGTACCCGTGGACTGCGGGGAATGGAAACTGCCTGGGCAATCAGAGCGTCAGGGGTATGGAATAGCTTGCTTTTTCATATCTAGATAGTGGGTCAAAAACCTGTAAAAGGAAGTAACCAGGAAAGCACTATCGTGAGGTAGTGAGAGCATCGGACTGTACCGCTTGCGGTCAGTGTGGGAGAGGTCACAAATCGTGAGGTGTTAGAATCTCAAGGGGCTGTCGCCTGGGGTCTCCCCAGGGGTTTATACGCTCCGCCCCTTAAACCGCGAAAGCTGAGAGTGTGTCAATCTTCTTCTAGAAATGATCGCGAAGGATTGAGCTTGAAATGTTGATAGGTAACTTGGGAAATCTTTTGAATTAAAGTCCTAGCTTGAGGGTCATTTCTCGGACGCTTGACAAAGACAGAAGCAACATAGCGTTTTCCATTGGGCATATCAATCATACCCACATCTCCTAAAACTGAACCAATATCCCCTGTTTTATGGGCAATAGTAGCCCCTCTCTCTAAACCTTGAGGTAATAGAGTATTAGTTTTAACCTTACTCATAATTTCTAACATGCGATCGCGAGAACGTAAAGAAACTAATTCTCCTCGTTCAATTTTGATCAGCAACATACCTAATTCTTCAGCACTAGTGGTATTTGTCCCTGTAAGATCGGGTAAAGGATTCCGAAGTTTCGTGACGTTTAACCCCCACTCAGCAAAGCGTTGATTGAGTTTTTCTTGTCCTCCTAGACGATGAATAATCATATTAGTGGCTGTATTGTCACTCGTCACCATCATCTGATTAGCAGTATATAAAGCACTGTATTTCCTTCCTGTTTCTTGATATTGCATTCCTCCTGAACCACCAGCTTTTAGTTCTTTTGTCATTGTCAGCTTTTCTTGTAGATCGATTTTTCCTGCGTCAACATCTTGAAAAAAAGCAATCAGCACTGGTAACTTGATGGTGCTAGCAGCAGAGATAGACTCTGCACTTTGGAGACTAAGATAGTTTTTTTGATCGAGATCGACAATAAATACCTCTGCTTGTAGTTTGGGATATTGAGCAATCAGGTTTTGAACTTTAGTTTTGAGATCGTCTAATGGTTCAGCTAAAGTAACAAGAGAAAAAGTTTTTTCTAGTTGCTGCTGATGTTCGGCAGTAGTTTCAGGAATAACTGCAACTGGAGAATCAATCCCAGTGTTGAAAGAATTAGCAATGGACATTGCTGAACCTAAAAGAGTACTAATCCCCACAGTAATCACTGCTAGACGTATAACAATTTTTAAGGGAGTGGGAATAATCGGTTTTTTACTCCGTTTTTTCCGTCTTCGCTGTGGAACAATTCTCTGTTTGTGAGGTGTTGGGGGAGAATTGGTACTGTTAGAGCTTTGTTTCCTGGTTTTTTTGCCAGAGGTCGAATGATTAAAAGAAACAATTTCGATACGAGATTTTTTAGCCAAAGCATTGACGGTTTTGCGGTTTGGCTGTCTCTGCTTCTGGTTTAATACGGCGGAAGAATGACTAGACTTTGCTTTCCGATTCACATTCTGATTCCTTTGCTAAATATTAATAAACGATCTTTTAATCTAGTTATATTTGCTCATTGCCCACTTGATCTGGCGCAGTATTCCTCGCAACATAGATACTTCGTCCTGGTTTAAGTTAGCTTTGTTGTATAAACGGCGGAACTTCTCCATGCGAGCTTTGACAGTGTGGGGATAGAGATAACCAATATCTAATAAGACAGTTTCTAAATCTTGATAGTAAGCTTCTAGAGCTTCTATGGGAGCATTGGCTATTTGATCTGAGTTATCCTCCTGTAAGTTAACAGAGCTTGGAGAATTGTCAATATCTTCTGGTAATGAAGCTTGATAAAGTTCATAGGCACATACCGCTACTGCTTGGGCTAAATTGAGAGAAGGATAGACACTAGAAGAGGGAATGCGAATAAATCTTTGCCCATAGTTTAACTCCTCATTGCTTAATCCTCTTTCTTCTGAGCCAAAAATTAAAGCTGAATTGAAGTTTTCTCCCAACAACCAAGGAAGGGCGGTACGAGGAGATTCTAATTTAGTGGGAATTCCCCGAGTTCGAGCCGTAGTTGCGATCGCTCTTTGACATCCTTTTATTGCAGCAGGTAAAGTATCCACTACCAAAGCATTTTCTAATACATCTCTAGCGTGTACCGCCATTCTCACCGCTTCTTCACTCTGGCGATCGCATTTCGGATTAACTAATACCAATTCAGTTAAAGCCATATTCTTCATTACTCTGGCGATCGAACCTACATTTAATGCTCCTGCTGGCTCTACTAAAACAATTCTGACTCCCATAATATTAAACCTCTGGTACAAGTACCATAAACCTTATACTGTTTATCAAAGGTAGCTAGATAAAATTTCCTTTCAACGTAAAAATTATCTGTTGCTGACTGATTACAGTATGGTTCCCCTAATTTGGGGAGTAAAGAAAATGCCTGAACCGAAACAAAAAATGATTTTTCCAAATGGTTTGGAATGCTACTACCTCAGTAGTAAGGAAGAAACAGAATTTATCTTTATCAGAAATATTTACTGAACAGCAATATATTAGCAATGGCATTGTTATCAACGAAGGGGACTGCATTTTTGACGTTGGGGCGAATATTGGACTTTTCTCACTATTTGTGAGCAGACTTCAAAAAAACTTAAAAATTTACGCATTTGAACCAATTGAATCAATTTTTGAAGTGTTACAAGAAAATGTACATCTACATTCTCTGCATAATATCTTTTTATTTAATTATGGGTTGAGTTCAGAGAACAATCCTGAGAAATTATTTACTTTTTATCCAAATATGGCTGGAAATTCAACAACTAAACCTCTGGAAAAATTGGAACAGCGAGATGCCATGAACGCTGTCCTGAGTCAAGAAAAAGTGGAATATTTTTTTCAAAGTGATCAAGTTAAGGGTGAACTCAGAACGTTGTCTTCTGTGATTAATGAATTAGATATTAAGTCAATAGACTTGTTAAAAATAGATGTAGAAGGTGAAGAATATGAAGTATTGAAAGGTATAGAAGAAAAGGACTGGAGCAAAATAAAGCAAGTTTTTGCTGAAGTTCATGATAGAGAAGGAAGACTAGAACAAATCCAAACACTTCTCACAAATCATGGTTTTGATATAACAATTGAAAAAAACAATCTTTTACCTCCTACAACCAATAACTTAAATTTATATGCTGTACGTAATTGATTAGGTACTTGATCGATAGCGTCGGTCTATTAATTGGTGTTGGCAAAAGCGACATACTGTGGAAACTTAGACAGGACCCAGTCGCGGTGAAGCATTCGGACAGAAAATCTTGGGCTATGGCACTAAAAGTTACGTCAGGCTTGCATTAGAGAGAGTCTCTGTAAATAGTCTTGCTATGTTGAAGCCAAAACGGGCTTACCTGTAGCAACAACCTGCTCGATAATATCAGCAGCCCGACTCACCCCGCCTGCTTGCTTAATCGCCGCTTGTAGCCTCAAGGCATTCTGTTTATAAGAATCTTCAGTGAAGACTTGTTTAATCGCCTTCTGTAGCTTCTCCACACTCACTTTTTTAAGAGGTACAACCTCTCCTGCTCCTGTCCAAGCTATACGCGCTGCTATACCAGGTTGATCGTTAGCAATAGGAATTGCTACCATCGGTACTCCATTAGTTAAACATTCTAGAGTAGTATTCATACCTGCGTGGGTAATCGTCAGAGCAGCTTTTTGCAGCAGTTCTAATTGAGGGGCATATTCTACAACTAGGGGTGAACCAGCAAGTTTTGGAAGGGATTTGGGTTTTGCTGAACCACCTAGAGAAATTAGCAATTGAGCATCCAATCCGACACAAGCTTCAGCAATCTGTTGGAAAACTGCTATCAGGCGATTTTGAACAGTTCCTAAAGAGGCGTAAATTAATGGTTGCTCAGTTAACTTTTCATAAGGAAAACCATCAATATTCCTATAAAAAAAGCGGGATTCACCCGCTCAAAAAATCTAAATTGCAGTGAGTAATTAACGATCTACTGAGCCCATAATCACGTCAATACTACCTAAAATTGCCATAATATCTGCTACCTTTACGCCTTTAAGTAGATGGGGCAAAATCTGTAAATTGTTGAAATCAGCAGCACGAATTTTCCAACGCCAGGGGAAAACATTATCATTACCCACGATAAAGATACCTACTTCCCCTTTACCACTTTCAAGACGAACATAGTGTTCTCCTTTGGGAATTTTGAAAGTAGGAGCAACTTTTTTGGCAACATACTGATAATCAAAATCATTCCACTTAGATTTACGCCCTTCCGCCATACGCTTGGCTTCTAGGTTTTCATAAGGACCACCAGGAATACCTTTTAGAGCCTGACGAAGAATCTTAACTGACTCGCGCATTTCTCTAATACGCACCAGATATCGAGCAAAACAGTCGCCAGCAGTTTCCCAATGTACTTCCCAATCAAAATCGTCGTAGCACTCGTAATGATCTACTTTCCGCAAGTCCCATTTGACTCCAGAGCCTCTCAGCATAGGACCAGAAAGACCCCAGTTAATTGCTTCTTCACGGGTAATTGTGCCAATTCCTTCCACACGGCGACGGAAGATGGGGTTATTGGTGATGAGTTTTTCGTATTCATCTACTTTAGGATCGAAGTAGTCACAAAAATCTTCGCACTTATCAATCCAACCGTAGGGTAAATCTACTGCTACCCCACCAATACGAAAATAGTTGTTATTAATTAGTCTCTGACCTGTAGCAGATTCCCAGAGGTCATAAATCATTTCCCTTTCGCGGAAAATGTAAAAGAAGGGAGTTTGCGCCCCTACGTCTGCTAGAAATGGCCCTAACCAGAGTAAGTGATTAGCAATACGATTGAGTTCCAGCATAATCACCCTGATATATTGGGCGCGTTTGGGAACTTCAATTCCTGCTAGTTTTTCGGGAGCATTTACTGTAATTGCTTCATTAAACATCCCTGCTGCGTAGTCCCAACGACTGACGTAAGGTACGTACATAACATTGGTACGATTTTCCGCAATTTTTTCCATCCCTCGGTGAAGATAGCCAATTACAGGCTCACAGTCGATAACATCTTCTCCATCAAGTGTGACAATAAGACGTAAAACGCCGTGCATTGAGGGATGGTGAGGCCCCATGTTCAGAACCATGGGTTCGGTACGAGTTTCAATCTTTGCCATAAATTAGCAGTGGTTCTATTTAGTAAGTAAGATAATCTTGATTTTTAAATAGATAGTTTTGAGTTTCTTTGATAACTATACCGACTCTTAAGGTTTTTTTCCAAGTTCGCCCTTGATTTTACGGCTATTTATCTTTTTTGCTTCAAAAATGCGATCGCCATCCTACCGGAGCAATTAATTCTAAATTCTGGTCTAGTTATAAAGTTTTTGAGCATTATTACGAAGTATAGCCAGTGCGATGGCATCTATTTCCTGAGATATTAAATCTTGGTTTTTTACAGCGTTATATAATACCCGATGTAAAATTTCTCTACTCCACTTGGCTGCAAGAAAATATAGTTCAGGAATCTTACTGGCACTAGAAGAGTACATAATTTTACTAGTGGGGGCAAGTTCTAGTAATTGAGTTAAAGATGATTCCATTCCCGACACACTTAAAAAAGGAATTGTCATGCCAAAATCTACATAAACTTGGGGATATACTGAAGCTAAATATCCTGCTTCTCTAGTGTAAGGATAAGCACCATGAAGTAAAACAATGGGAGCTTTACTAAATTTTCTAGTTTCTAAGATATAGCGTAAATCTAGGGGGTTAGCTTGCTTTGAGTTAATTGTGCGAGTGCCAAATCCTGTAGAAAATTGTATGGGAAATTTATGTTTGGCTGCAATTTCTAAAGCTTGAATTAACAAATAATCAATCAGGGGTTTATCTTCTAATCTGGGTGGGTTTTCTTTAATTTCTTGTTGAATCGCATAGAAACTAGATTTGACTTCATCTTTATCGTGGGATTGAATATTTAACCCTGTCAGATGACTACAAATACTTTTGAAAGCGATAACTTCTGATGGTGGTGGATCGATCGCCTGACGGAAACTATCAATAAAAGCATCAAATTTACTTTCCTCTAAAATTAATCTTTCTGCGAGATATTCTAATCTTAAAATATGTTTAACCCTGACAAATTCTTCGTACCACTTATAAGGAATCACCTCATCAGGAAGAAAGCCATCATCAAGATAAATTGCTTCGATATTAGCACTCTTAAAACATTTTTGGATTAATGATTCTAATTCTAATTTTTGCCGACACTGGATGATAGATTCTTCTGTAGGTTGGCATTTGAGTAATTTACTAATATCTCTTAAACTACGACGATAAAATAAAGTGTTACGAGAGTGATTCTCAATTATTTCTGAATTATCGGCTAGGGTAAAAGCAGCAGCAAAAGATATAGTATCAGCTACTCCCGCTTTTAAGATATTATGGGCATGATGGTCAATCAAAGGAATATCTTGAAAATTCATAATTATTAATTTTAAAATATTTGTTAAATATACAAAGAGCGTAATGACGCACAGCCAAAAAATTAAATAGAATTCAAATCCGTTAGCGGTCTGGCGGGGGTATGGTTTCGGTCATATCTAGTTAAGAGGTTGAGAAGCGAGAATCCCGCTTTTTAATGCGGGAGGTTCAATAAGTCGTCTGAATTCTGAAGCACAATTAGCAGGGGTTTTAGCTCATGAAATAGCTCATGTAGTAGCAAGACATGGTGCAGAACATTTAGCCAAGCAACAACTAGGTGCAGCCATGGTTAATGCGATCGCAATTGCTGCTAGTGATAGTCCTGAAAGTGGGAAAAATGCTGCTATTTTGGCTCGTGCTGTCAATCAAATGATTAATCTCAAGTATGGTAGAGAAGATGAGTTAGAAAGCGAGCGCCTGGGATTACGTTTTATGAAGGAAGCTGGTTATAACCCCAAAGGTATTGTGGAGTTAATGAAAATCTTGAATGCAGCCAACAGGGGACAAAAACCACCAGCATTCCTTAGTACTCATCCCGATCCTGGTAATCGCATCAGTAAGCTATTAGCCATTATTGAACAAAATTATCCCAATGGCATTCCAAGCCAACTTGAAGAAGGAAAGCAAAGATTCAATCAGATAGTTGCACAGCGATTCTAAAATAATTAAAAATAATTAAAAGTCCCTGTAGCAGTTAAACTAAGGGACTAAACGACATCTCCATAAATTAGATTTAGCAGACCTTTTTACCAGGGTTTCAGCCTTATTATTGGGAGATGTCCCATAAAATAAATTCAGAATTGTTAGATTATTGCCATTTAGCAGCAATAATTTCTGCTAGGTCAACTACTCTTTGAGAATAACCCCACTCGTTGTCGTACCAAGCAACAACTTTAACCATGTCGCCATCCATAACAAGAGTTAGTTGTCCATCAATGGTAGAAGAAACATCAGTACCACGGAAATCGGAAGAGACTAAAGGTAAATCGGTGTAACCTAGAATACCTTTGAGTTCTTTTTCTGAAGCAGATTTGAGAGCTTCGTTTACTTCTTCAGCTATGGTGTTCTTTTCAACTTGAGCTACCAAGTCAACAACAGAAACATTGGGAGTAGGAACACGCATGGCAATACCATTGAGCTTTCCTTTAAGTTCAGGAAGTACTAAAGCAACTGCTTTGGCTGCGCCTGTAGAAGTAGGAACAATATTGATAGCTGCTGCTCTAGCTCTTCTCAAGTCACGGTGGCTAGCGTCTAAAATTCTTTGATCGCCAGTGTAACTGTGAGTGGTAGTCATTGTACCTTTGATGATGCCAAATTTCTCATGAATTACTTTGACAATAGGAGCTAAACAGTTAGTGGTACAACTAGCATTACTGATGATGTTGTACTCACCATCTTTGTATTGTTTATCGTTAACCCCAACAACATAAGTCCCGATTCTACCGCCTTTACCAGGAGCAGTAATCAAAACTTTTTTAGCTCCTGCTTGTAAGTGTTTAGATGCTCCTTCTTCAGTCACAAATACACCAGTAGATTCGATGATGAGATCCACATCCCAATCTTTCCAGGGCAAGTTTAAAGGATTACGATCAGATACACACTTGATTGTTTTGCCGTTAACTGTCAAAGAGTTAGAATCAGCTTCGATCTCAGCATCTAAGATACCCAACATGGAATCATGTTTAAGTAAGTGTGCGTTAGTCTTAGGATCAGAGGTATCATTGATCCCTACCACTTCTAGATTGCTGCTTTCTCTGCCTACCCAGCATCTTAAAAAATTACGTCCGATACGTCCAAAACCGTTAATTGCTACTCTAACCACTGATTCTTGCCCTCTATAATTTTTTTAGGTCAATAGATTAAATTATTCTTAATAAGACTAATCATATCGTAAAGCATGAACAATTCAATACAGCAAATTTCACTGATCTCTGCTGTATAAATGCGACACAGCCAGCTTAAGTTATAAACTTATACTTAAATTTGGTCAAAAAAGATCAGTATTGTAATAATATTTAATCGCTTGTTTTGCTACAAAACAGCAAGTTTGTCTGAAATCAGAAAAATTATGACTACGTTTTAATAACTACTCAGAAAAATTACTGTTATCATAGCCCTTAATTATACGGAACAGTTTTAGCTGACAAAGCTGGTGGCGTTTAAGGAGTAATTAGGGTGAATAAAGTAGATTTAACAGGCAAACCTTTTCATTTTATCGGTATTGGGGGAATTGGAATGTCTGCATTGGCACATATTGTAGCGAAACGTCAGTTACCTGTTTCTGGTTCGGATGTCAAAGCTAGTCATATCACAAAACGTTTGGAGTCTTTGGGCGCAAAGATTTTTCATCAACAACAAGCTAGTAATTTGAATTGTTTTACTACTCCATCCAGTACCGAAAATTGCTCAACTCCTTCTGTGGTGACAGCCAATTCTGATTCTGGTGCAATGTCTGTAGTAACTAAAATAACTCCTGAAACACCTTCTATCTTACCTCAAGTAGTTTGCTCTACTGCTATCAAAAATTGTAATCCAGAGTATCAGGCAGCAATACAATTAGAATGTCCGATTTTTCACCGTTCTGACCTTTTAGCTGCTCTGATGGCAGAATATGAAAGTATTGCCGTTTCAGGGACTCATGGTAAAACTACTACTAGTAGCGCGATCGCCTATATGCTGTTGCAAGCAGGTTTAGACCCCACTATCATTGTCGGGGGGGAAGTAGATGCCTGGGAAGGTAACGCCCGCGCGGGAGAAGGGAAATATCTAGTAGCAGAAGCAGATGAGTCTGATGGTTCTTTGGTTAAACATTCTCCCAGTATAGGTATTATTACTAATATTGAATTGGATCACCCTGATCGCTACGGGGATATCAGGGAAGTAGTTGAGATTTTCCAAACTTTTACCAAGCAATGTCAAACTGTCATTGGTTGTCTAGATGATGAGGTGATTCGGGAAAATATTGCTTTAGATATTAGCTACAGTCTCGATTCCGCAACAGGAGCAGATTATACCGTTACTGATGTTGTATATAATGCCCAAGGTACTGTTGCTCAAGTATGGGAAAGGGGTAAATCTTTAGGAACTTTGCAATTACAAATATTAGGAAAACATAATTTAAGTAATTCCCTAGCTGCGATCGCTGTAGGACGGAAAATTGGTTTAGAATTTCCTGTGATAGCTCAAGGTTTAGGGAGTTTTTCTGGAACAAAACGACGCTTTGAACTAAAAGGAGAAGTTAATAACATTAAATTAATCGATGACTATGCCCATCATCCTAGTGAAATCACCGTTACTCTAGCAGCAGCAAGACTAAGGGTGACAGATAATTCTCCAGAAAAAAGAGTGATCGCCATCTTTCAACCCCACCGCTACACCCGCGCCGAAGTATTTATGACAGAATTCGCTACAGCTTTTGGTGATGCAGATTTAGTAGTTGTTACAGATATTTATAGTGCAGGAGAAACTAACATCAATGGTATTAGTGGGCAAAAAATGGCAGATGCGATCGCCCTACACCATCCCCAGGTTTTCTATAATCCAACTCTGGCTTCTCTTCCCTCTTTCTTAAAACAAGAAATCCTCCAACCAGGAGATTTAGTGATGTTTCTCGGCGCAGGAAACCTCAATCAAACTATTCCTCAAACTATTGAACTATTGCAACAAGGAAGAAGGGATGAGGCATAAAGTAAGGATGAAGGATGAAGGATGAATAAGCATAAATACCTCTTGCGGATTGCGGATTGCCTCACTCCTCATAATTCATGCTTTAGAATCGGTTAGATTATCGTTGACATCGGGAACAGGGAACAATATCTTGTAGTTCGAGTCACCCAAGAATGAATGGTAGGCAATAGTACATTAATCTAAGTAAAAATACTTACCAAAAAATTTACATCCCATAGTAATATCTTCTAACCTAGTTATTCATTATCAGTATTATGAATCTTATAAGCGATCGCCTAATTCAATCTCAAGTACCCCTAGCCTCTCAAACTTCCTATCGTGTAGGAGGGAAAGCTCAATGGTATGCTGCTCCAAGAAACTGGGAACAACTAGAAGCCTGTTTTGACTGGTATCAAGCTCAGGATATACCTCTTACCCTATTGGGTGCAGGTTCAAATATGCTAATCAGCGATAGTGGAATATCAGGCTTAGTAATTAGCACCCGTTATTTTCGTAGCTATGAATTTGAGGAAGAGACAGGCTTACTTATGGCGGACGCAGGAGAACCTATTGCTAAACTAGCATGGAAAGCAGCCAAACGAGGTTTAAAGGGTCTAGAATGGGCTGTAGGGATTCCTGGCACTGTAGGAGGTGCAGTGGTGATGAATGCAGGAGCGCATCAGCAGTGTTTAGGAGATATTTTAGTTAGTGCTACTACCCTATCTCCCGATGGCAAAATTGAAGAACTCAACCCCCAAGAATTGAACTATAGCTATCGAACTTCCAATCTACAAGGAACAAATAAATTAGTAATTCGGGCGGTAATGCAATTACAACCAGGCTTTACCAAAGCGGATATGATGCAACTATCTAGTGCTAACTGGACACAGCGTAAAACTACTCAACCCTATCATTTACCTAGTTGTGGTAGTGTCTTTCGTAATCCTCAACCTCGTGCAGCAGGATGGCTTATTGAACAGCTAGGATTGAAAGGGTACAAAATCGGAGATGCAGAAATTGCCCATCGTCACGCTAATTTCATTCTCAACTGTGGTGCTGCAACCGCTAGTGATATTTTTCACTTAATACGTTACGTTCAAGAGAAAGTAGAATATCATTGGTCAGTAGCATTAGAACCAGAAGTTAAACTGGTAGGTGAATTTTAAAATCCGAGAGGGAATTCCCATGGCTTTCAAGGCATGGGGATGTTCGCTGTGGGCAAGGTTTATGTTATATCAAATCACTTTAACTACGCAATAGATAAAGTGATTTGATATAAGATTTTACGTCGATATTTAGGTATCCAAACTAAATGATAAGCAATTGAGTAGTGGGTATATCTTGTTTTACCCTCCTATGATACTTGACTCATTTTATTGATATATAGTATTTTAGTAAAATGCAAACCACCAAGATATATAGACTACCATACCAAAAACCAGAAGTCTTTGAGAGACTAAAAGCTGCCCAAATGGAAGCAGCAAAAGTTTGGAATGAATGTACCATTGCTCATCAAGAATGCCGTATCAACCAAATTCCTTGGTTAAATCAAACTGCTTTACAGAAACTAACCAAGGGAAAATATCAACTGCATTCGCAATCGGTGCAAATGGTATGTCAGGCATTCTTAGCCAATATTGATAGCACCAGAGCCAATCGTAAAGCAGGGATAAAAAACCTGAAATATCCTTGGCGAACTAAGGGGTTTTATCCTGTAGCTTGGGCTGCTCAATCAGTTAAATACGAGTTAGGTACACTGACTTTACCGATGGGTCGCGGTAGAAAGTCACTATCCTTTAAGTTGGACTTAGACTTTATCCCTGGTGCAGTATCTTTGGTCTGGAATCGTGGTTTTGAACTTCATATCAAAAAGGAGGTGCAATTAGAGTCCAAGAAAACTACAGGGAATAAAGCAACCATTGATTTAGGGGAAATACATATATGTGCTGTTACAACTAACACAGGTCAAGGATTAATTGTTAGTGGTAGAGGGATTCGTTCTCTGAAGCGACAAAGAAATGTTGCCTTAGCTAAATTATCTCGTAAACAGCTCTTATGTACCAAATATTCTCAAAGATGGAAAAAGTTACAAAAAGCTAAAAATAAATTTTGTCTGAGAAATTCTAGACAAATTAAAGAATATAGACATCAAGCTACTCGTCAGGTTGTTGAGTTTTGCAAAACTCATGACGTGGATACAGTCTTTATTGGTAATCCTGATGGAGTCAGAAAGAAGAATTGTGGAAGATGCCACAATCAAAGAATGACACAATGGGAATATGGTCAAGATATTGACTACCTAAGATACAAGTTCAAAATGGCTGGGATCTCAGTTCTAATTGGAAATGAAAGAGGTACATCCAGCACTTGTCCTGAATGTGGGCATCGGCATAAACCAAAAGGTAGAACTTGGAACTGTCCAAAATGTAGCTATAAGAAAAAGCATAGAGATATTACAGGTTCTCTCAATATGCACAATCTTGCTTTTGGAGAAAAAGCTAAATATCCTGAAACTATCAAGTATCTACGACCAGTTATTACTGGAAGTAGTAGATGGCTCGACACCGCCCAAAGTAATCTAAGACTAACTAATACCACAAGCACCTCATCCAATGAGGGAAATCAATTGATTTGCTGCCCAAAATATTAGTGTTGTTTAGAAGCCCGTGCGCGTTTACGCCACGGGAGTGTCACCCCACTTAAAAGGTTGTATCATTATTGGCTATTAGTCTCTATTCAGAATAATTACAAGATATGGTAAAAAATCCCTTTGGTAAAATGAAAGAACTAGCTGATGCTTTTAAGAAAGCTCAGGAGGTTCAACAAGGAGCGCAAGAACTCCAAGCAGAATTAGAACAGTTAGAAATAGAAGGCATTGCTGGTGATGGCTTAGTTAAAGTCATTATGAGTGGAAATCAAGAACCCCGTCGTGTAGAAATCGCTCCTGATGCTCTAAATCATGGAGCAGAAGCCCTATCTGCAATGGTGACAACTGCAATGCAAGATGCTTACAGCAAATCCACCGAAATGATGCGTAGTCGCATGGAAGAGCTTACTAGTGGTTTAAATCTTCCTGGTTTCTAGCAATTTGCTGCAATATAACCAAATAATCAATCATTTCAGGGATAGTTAATTAATTATCCCTATTTTTATTAGGAGTGGTGGGATAGGAGGGATAAGGAAATATTGAGAGTTAAATTACGCTCTTATTCTCACTATAAGGGAATTACTACTCAGTATATGATTTAGAATTAAGAATTAAGAGAAACCGACTTTACCGATAACCCCTTGGGCATTCTACTCAAAAGATTGAGTCATGATAATAGCTGAAATGAGATTGCAACCGAGCTTTATATATACTACTGCAATGATTATTCCTATATTATTCACTATTTCGCAACAAGTCTAATTTAAGTATCTCATGAAAGATTTTCGCCAATTACCTGGTCCAAAAGGAAATTTCTTCTTAGGCAACGCACTTCAACTTAACAAGGATTTATTAGGTTTTATTACTAATTGTGCGGAGCGGTACGGCGATATCGTACCATTGCTTCTGGGATTAACTCCTGCTTGTCTTATCAATAAACCCGAATATATAGAGCAAATCTTACAAAAAAGAGAACTTTTCGTCAAAAACACTCCAGATTGGCGTACTGTGAGAACCCTTGTTGGTCAAGGACTGGTTACCAGTGACGGAGATTTCTGGCTTCGTCAACGCCGTATGATTCAGCCAGTGTTCCACCAACAACGCATCAATACTTATGCAGAAACGATGGTTCACTATACAAAGGATTTACTCTTGACTTGGAAAGACGAAGAAATCCGAGACATACATCAAGACATGATGAGTCTTACTTTGAATATATAGTCATTTCAATTAAGTTTGAGACAAAGCATTCTTCGTATCACAAGTCTTTGAAGAAAAAAGTGTTTCATTTTTATTTGAAATGACTATATCTTGTCCTACAGCATCTATTGGTACGACAGAAAAACCCAAAGATATTCGTCTGGTACAAAAAACCTTTCCCCTAGCAGTAGAAGATAACGTTTATTATTGTGGTTATAATTCCTCCAAGTCTTATGGTGCAGCTAGCTATTTTATCCAAAGACAGGAAGGCAATATTTTAATTGACTCTCCTCGTTTTACTCCGCCTTTGGTTAAGAGACTGGAGGAGTTGGGAGGATTAAGTTATATGTATCTAACTCATAAAGATGATGTTGCCGATCATCAAAAATTCCAGCAACATTTTAAATGCGATCGCATATTGCATAGAGACGATATTACTAAAGAAACCTCGAATGTAGAAATCGTCCTCTCAGAAACTAAGAAAATAGAATTAGCTCCAGACCTATTAATTATTCCTGTCTCTGGGCATACTAAAGGTCATACTGTTTTACTATACAAAAATAAGTTCCTGTTCACAAGAGATCATTTAGCATGGTCGCCCCATCTTAATCATCTTTATGCTTTTCGTCGCTATTGTTGGTATTCTTGGTCAGAACAAGTTAAATCTATGGAAAAATTACTTGATTATACTTTTGAATGGGTCTTACCAGGACATGGTCGCCGTTATCACAACAATAGCACCCAAATGCAACAGCAAATGCGACAATGTTTAAGTTGGATGAAGCGACAATAATTTATAGGCGATCGCAATTCTGGCGGATAAGACTTCTAAATTTTTGTAACTGTTATTTATTTTGGGGATAGCCAGGTACTTTCAGACATGAGTTAATATCGTAGAGGTTTTTGCTGGTTTTTCTATTGTAGATTTTTCCATGACTTCTAATGAATCCCATCCAAACTCTGATCCCTTAGAAACCGAGACTGACTTGGATTCTAATGTGGAAAAAATTTTAGCGGAAGTGGGTAACTCCCTTACGGAATTAGGCTCGCGCTATGAGCAAGTAAAACAAGATTGGCACAGATATACAGAACTTCAGCAGCATCAGGAAGAATTAGAAGCCAAAAAAACTCATAATCCTGAAAAAGACCCGATTAAAACAGAACTTAAACATCTTCTTCAAGAGTTAGAAGAATTGGAAATCAACTTAGAAAGCGTGTTACTTCCAGACTTATTTTGGCAAGCAGTACGTTTTGGAGGCTTAGGAATAGTTATTGGTTGGCTGCTAAAATCTTTGGCAAGTTAAATAGCAACTAAGGATTTTTATGTCTGGCAAAACCCGTTTATTAGTAGCTGCGAGTGGTACTGGTGGTCATTTATTTCCAGCACTAGCTGTAGCAGAAGCCTTATCTGATTATGAAATTGAATGGTTAGGAGTCCCCAACCGCTTAGAAACCGAACTTGTACCAGAATGTTATCCTCTCAATACAGTGGCAGTAGAGGGATTTCAAACAGGTTTGAGCCTGAAAAGTCTTAAAATTGCTCTGGGATTAATTGCTTCAGCATTTAAGGTAAGAAAATTAATTACACAAAAGCAAATCGATGCAGTATTTACCACAGGTGGTTATATTGCTGCTCCTGCTATCTTAGCTGCTCGTTTAGCGAACAAACCCGCCATTCTCCACGAATCCAACTTTATCCCAGGAAAAGTTACTCGCTTTCTAAGTAGCTATTGTAGCGCGATCGCAATTGGTTTTGAAGGAACAGCCCAATACTTACCCAAGGTGACAACAGAATATGTCAGTACTCCTGTACGTTCTCAATTTCTCTCTCCTCAACCCCTAGATTTACCCATTCCCAATGATGCTCGATTAATTGTTGTTGCGGGAGGCTCTCAGGGTGCAGTTTCAGTTAACAAGTTAGTCCGACAAGTAGCGTCTTCCTGGTTAGATCGAGGGGTATATATCGTGCATCTCACAGGAACAAATGACCCTGATGCTGATAGTTTAGAACATCCTCACTATATTTCTTTGCCTTTTTATGACAACATGGCAGGATTATTGCAGAGAGCTAATTTAGCTATTTCTCGCGCTGGTGCTGGAACACTGACAGAATTAGCCATTACAGAAACTCCTGCAATTCTTATTCCCTATCCCTATGCAGCAGAAGATCATCAAACCTATAATGCCAAAGTATTTAGTAATGCTGGTGCAGCAGTAGTCTATAAACAGTCTGAGTTAACACCAGAGATTTTAGAGTCTCAAGTAATAAAGTGGTTAGAGCAACCTGATAAGTTATCAGAAATGGCAAGTCAAGCTAAGTCTTTAGCCATGAGGGATAGTGCGGAAAAGGTAGCTAGTTTAATCAAAAATCTCACTCAAATCTAAACTCAATCCTGGTAAGATAATTGCTAGATTTACCTGATGTTGACCTGACGATACAGCGTGAGCTTCTCAGTAGCCCAAGTTTTATAGACTAAGAAAGCTTCCTTTAAAATATTACTAGTAGTAGATTGACTTAATGTTGTTTGGCAGGTACTTGTCGTAATACTGTTAAACCAATGTAGTAATTAAATTTTTATAGGAGTAAAACTCTTGTAAATAATTCCTAACTTGTTTAATTACTACTATTGTTATATTTATATTTACTCTGCTGAAAACACAATACTTTACAACTATAAGTATGTATCAATATACATTGTAAAGAGCGATCGTTGCTTATCTTGACTGTTCTTTGTGTTGTCTGCTTATTTTTCTACTAGATATAGTTTTCTAACTTATTTTGTAATTTAACAATATTTTTCTTGTATATCCTAATTCTTTCTTTGTCTTTTTCAGTAGGGTTATAAATTCTGGAAATATCCAGATTATCCGTCATATCTGCTATTTTTACTCTTAAAGCAATCTCGTTATCCATAACTCTTCTTAAGTATTCGTTGAGCTTTTCTCCCTTTCGTTTGGTAATAGCATCAATAGCTACAATTAAGCAATTGCTAAATCCTGCTACTTTTAAATCTTCAAGAGTTAGGTCTGAATCTTCGACGGCATCATGGAGGACTCCGACAATTTTTTCTTCAACAGTCTCAAGCGCATTCATTACTCTTAGGGGATGACTTATATAGGGTTTTCCTCCTTTATCGACTTGTCCATCATGAGCTAGTTCGGCAATTTCTATGGCTTTATTTAATAGGTCTTCTGGTTTTAACATTATCTTTGGTTTGTAACAGAAATCAAATTGCGTACAAATTGCGTACCCACTCTGCCAATTATCGCGATCGCCCTATCTCCCAGATTATTTGTTTGGTCATTACTCTTACATTCGGCTCTTCCGTTAACAATATAAAACCTGTAGAGCGATTTTCTTAACATTCAAAATTGAAAACTTATGATAGCTTTAAGCTAAGATGGTCTGTTGTCTATGTTCCTTGTTTCTTAATTGATACACTATTAAGCAAGTCACTTTAGCAAAAGAATATAGTATGCTCAATTTTTCAGGAACAAGACCCAAGAATTTAGGAGTAAAAGACGGAAAACTTGTACCTTGTCCAGGTACACCTAACTGCGTCAGTAGTCAGAGTGATAATCCTCAATTTAAAGTCGATCCTTTACCATTAACCTCTATTGCAGAGATTAAAAAGGTAGTGGAAGGGATGGAAAGGACTACTATTATTGAAGAAACTGATAATTATCTTTATGCTGAGTTTAAAAGCAAGTTGATGGGCTATGTGGATGATGTGGAGTTCTATTTAGATTCTGATAATAATGTAGTGCAGGTTCGTTCCGCTTCTCGTTTGGGTCAGTCTGATCTTGGCGTTAATCGTAAAAGAGTAGAAGAAATACGTTCCTTATTAGCATAAATCAATTTGTAGGGTGGGCGGTGCAGGCAGCCCTACCTCATTCTTAACTCCAAAGTTTTAGGTTCAGAAGCTCGAAATCGTTACAGGCTGGTTGGTAAGATAGCGTGACATCTCCCGACACTCTATCCGTAGGATAGAGTGCGGGCTTCCAATCCTCGCAGATTGGTATTTCTGGATCGGCACTTATCTAGGCATATTCCCCCGACAGTACGCCATTACCAGACAGTTTCCTTTCCCCGCCGTCCACGGGTACTATTGATTCTAGTCCTCGATTTAAAATCACCCTCCCACTAGCATGATCTCTCGAAGTTTGATACCCGCATTCAGGACAAAGATGAACTCTTTGATTGAGTTTCTTTTTACCTGTGTGAGTGCCACATTCAGGACAAATTTGACTGGTGTGTCTGTGGTCAACTTTAGCAAAGTGCTTACCGCGTTTCCAACATACCCAAGAGAGCAAATGTCGGAATTGACCAAAACCACCGTCGAGCATCTGCTTGCCCAAAAATCCCTTGGCAGTCATTTTAAAGTTGATATCTTCTACAAAAATCATGTCTGCCTGGTCGCACAGGAGATGGCTAGTAGAATAGTGAAAGTTTTTACGAGTATTAGCTATTTTGTGATGGAGTCTAGCTACTTTTAGCTGCGCTTTTTCCCAGTTTTTTGACCGTTTATTTTTGCGAGATACTCTTCGTTGCAGCACTTTAAGCCTACTTTGAAGTTCTCGGAAAAATCTGGCGGGTTCGACTCGGAAATTGTCGCTAGTCACCAAAAACGATTCCAGCCCGATATCGATGCCGATTCCTCTCCCCATAGGCAAAGGGTCAGGTACATTAACATCGCATTGGATAGTTACAACTGCATACCATATAGTTCCTCTTGCTCTTGATACAATCCTGACTCCTTTGACCTTAAATCCTTCAGGGATTGGTCGATGGCAATTGATAGTTACCTCCCCAATTTTGGGCAATTTTATTTGATTGTCAGAAATTGGATTTTCCTTAAATTGAGGGAACAAAAAGGATTGATATCTTCCGTATTTCTTGTATCTGGGAAAACCAAAACCACGAGTTTTAAAAGCTTCCCAGGTATTATGCAGTCTTTTCACTACATCCTGAGTTACTTGGGAATGAACATCTTTATAGTCTGAATTGGTCTTTTTCCATTGGGTAAGTTGTCGCTTTTGTTCCAAGTAGCTAGGAAATGGAATATCGGGAGACATAATGTGTTCCCGTACCAAAGAGCAAGAGTACAAACTACATTTTCTGGAATTTATCCAATCTTTGAGGTCGCGCAGACAATGATTGTACAATCGTCGGCACGTCTCCAACCATTCAAGCATCAAGGCTTGTTGGCTTTCTGTGGGATAAATTCGGTATCTGTAGTTTATATTTAACATGAAAACATAATACCATGTTTAGCGCGATTCATCACAACGCTAAATCAAATAGATTTTAGCGTGTGGCTTCTCGCGCACTAGCTAAATTCTTGTGTGTGGAGTTCTTATGGAATCAAATTTTCTAACGGCTGTTTTTCTACCTCTAGCACTATTCATCATCATGCTGGGCATGGGGCTAGGGCTAACATTAGATGACTTTAAACGAGTTTTGGTTGAACCAAAAGCTGTTGTCGCCGGTCTCATAGCTCAGCTTATTCTGTTACCTATCGTCGGTTTTGCATTAGCGACAGTTTTTCCGCTTTCCCCTGAGTTAGCTGTGGGGGTTATGCTCCTCGCTGCTTGTCCCGGTGGTCCTACCTCCAATATGATCGCCTATCTGATTAAGGGAAATGTTGCTCTCTCTATTACTCTGACGGCAATTACTACTCTGATTACGGTGTTTACAATTCCTCTGGTGGTAAATCTCTCTATGCAGAACTTTATGGGGGAAGGGACGGCTTTACAGTTGCCTTTTCTGAACACTGTCATTCAGATTGCTGTCATTACTCTAATTCCTATTAGCATTGGTATGGTGCTGCACCATTACACACCCAAGTTAGCAGCTACAGTTGAGAAAAGTGTTAAATGGTTGTCTTTGTTCTTTTTGTCCTTAATTATTGTAGGTTTACTGGTCAAGGAAAGAGCGAATGTCCCTAGCTTTTTCTTACAAGTTGGCTGGGTGACGCTCACGCTAAATATTATCATGATGGCTCTAGGGTATAAGCTCGCCACTGTTTCCCAGCTAGATCAACCCCGTGCTAAGTCAATTACTGTGGAAGTTGGTATCCAAAATGGCACTTTGGCGATCGCAATTGCCAGCACCCCGACATTACTTGATATGCCCACTATGGCAATTCCCGCAGCGATCTATTCCCTAATTATGTTTGTCACAAGTGCTGCATTTGGTTGGTTGGTCAAACATCAATCCGACAGCATTGCTAGCTCAACTCATTGACATATTCTCTCCGTTAAAATCAAGGATTTTTAACGGGATAATCTAAAGTGTTTCTCCTTCTTCAGGCGACCCAGTTTATTGTAGGGCGATGCACTGCCCACCCTACCTCTAATAGCTTTAATGATGATGGTGATGATGGTGGTTGTTAACAGAAGCTAATTCTGGATTTACGGTTACTCCTTCATCAGATAGTAAAGCAATAATTTGTTCGTTTGCCCAATCTGCTGCCATGTGTAAGAATTCACTATTATCATTGACGCAGGGCATTCTGACAAAATTAACTTTTTTATGACGATGTTGTAAATGATGAATAATATGATCTACATCTAAGATAGTTTCATGGTTTTCAGTTGCAAAGCCAATGGGCATCATAATTATGGCATTTGCGCCTAATTCAATTAAGTTTTTGGCTGCTAACTCTACATTAGGCTGTGTCCATTCAATTAGGGGTGTGTCATGGTTGAGCCAACCTACAGAAATTAGGGGATATTTAGTAATTAATTCTTCTCTGACTAGTTCATAAAGAGCTTGACTTTCATCTATGCCAGAAGTAAATCCTTTGGCTTTATGAGGACAGCCATGATTCATTAAAATAATACCGATTTGGGATGGTAAATGGGCTTGCTGCAATTCCCTGGTAATTTTTTCTTCTACCATGTTTGCCAACAATTTGATGTAAGCTGGCTGGTTGTAAAAAGAAGGAATGTAGCGGATACTTTTAAGCCAGTGCTGTTGCTTTTCTGAGAGTGCAACTAAAGCTTTGTTGACTTGTTCTACAGCAATTCCACTGGTAAAAATTGAATCTACAACTAGTAATGGATAGATTAATAGTTTGGTAAATCCTTCCGCTTTGATTTCAGTTAATACTTGTTCTGGTAAAAAAGGTTTGCAGAAGTTAAAAGCTTTAAAAACTTTAAGGCGATCGCCCCAAGTTTCCTGTAATTCTTGTTCGATTCCTGCTCTTTGTTGTTCAAAAATTTGATTGTGAGGTGAAATAAAATTACCGTGCTGGTGTCCCCATTCATGGAGGTCAAACATAGCTAATATTTTAGCTAAAGGAGGATACATCCAAGTAGGAACAGGAGCAAACTTGGCAGTTAAAAGATTTAATGCTTGTTCATTATAATTAGCAAAATCTTCGTAGCTTTCTACTTCTCCATAACCCATTAATAAAACTGCAACTTTGTCTTGATTGGGATTATTAACAGGGTGTTGGTGTGTATTTTCAGAAATTGTTACCACTATTGCTTTCCTTGGGATAATTTATGAGAGATATTTGATGAGAGATGAGGGACAAGGCATGAGAATAATAACCACTAATTAATTTCCTTATTCTTTTTTCTTCCTTCATCTCTTAAGAGCAGAAGCCCCTTGCATAATGAGGGGATAGATTTATAACTCTTTCTCGACTTGCTTTACGCTAACGTCCCTACAGGGGGGTTATTCGCTATGTAACGCAATACTTTGCATTTTGTAATTATTGATTAACTATTGTTCAATGAAAGTAATAATTTGCCCTGGTATTCACTCCTCTGAGTTGACAGAGAGTTTTGTCCGTAGTGTTTCAACAACCATAAACCCTAACATCCAATGGTTAGTTTTGCCCACTGAGGAACATCCTCCCTATTCTCCTTTTGCTATCTATAATTGGCTCAATAAACCAGAAATACTCACTGATGAATTGTTATTTATTACTTTTAGTGCTGGAGTAGTGGGAGGAATGGGGGCTGCGATCGCTCTTAAAGGGAAAGGAGTTAACATTAAAGCTTTTATTGCGATCGATGGTTGGGGTGTTCCTCTCTGGGGAATTTTTCCTCTATATCGTTTTAGTCACGATTATTTTACCCATTGGAGTTCCGCTATTTTGGGGACAGGAAAAGCCAGTTTTTATGCTCATCCTCCTGTAGAACATTTGGCAATGTGGCGATCGCCTGAAACCTGTATTGGATGGATTGTTTCTAATTCCTCAGCTAGCAAAGTTAGTTGTTCAGCACAAGATTATCTGCAACGGATAATTGTTGATTGCTAATTGTTAGTTGTTAGTTGTTAGTTGTTGATTGCTACTTATTCTATTGATGTTTCCATTCGGCAAAAATCTCTTTAATTCTGGCGATCGCTTCATCTGCTGCTTGTTCGGGGGATATGCCATCGATAACTATGCGGTATAAAATTTTTCCCCAAAGATTTTCTTCTAGTACTTGGCTGTAAGCAGGGTTATTAGAAGTATAAGATAAGCGAGTTTCCCCCTTGACTAAAATTTTAGCTGCTGTCATCAGATAAGGGTCTTTAGTTTGTTGCCAAAAAGGGTCTGACCAAACGGAATTTTGTACTGGTTGGCTTCTATGTCCAGAAGTATGAAGATATTTCATTGTAACTTGGGGCTGAATGAAATAGCCCATAAAGTCTTTAGCTAATTTGATGTGAGGTGAATCAGCAAAAATCACTGCTTGTTTGACAGTAATGATGTAACACATTGGTTTGCCATTAGGTTTATTGGGAAGTTCAACAACACCTAATCTGTTGTAGTAAGTATCAGTATCCTGACGCACCATAGCAGAAATCGAAAGGCTAACATTAGGAGTCATTAATACAACTCGGTTGAGTAAGTTGCGATTGTTATCGGTATTCAACCAATTGACTGCATCGGGTGGTACATAACCTTGTAGATAAAATTGGCTGTACCAGTCTAAACATTGAATAATTCCCTGGCGTACTTCGGGGCGATCTACTAGTAGCTTTCCTTCCTCATTAAGTAGGGTGACATCGTATGCTTCTAAAATCTGCTCAAATAAAAGAAACATATCATCTGTTCCATTAATAGAAAAAGGTAGCCCCAAGCCGTAAATATCTTGATTATGTTGTGTTCTTAATTCATATTGGGCTTTTTGCCAAAATAACCAAAAATAGTCCCAATCTTGGGGAATATCACTGTTCTTCATTCCCACAAGTGATAATAATTTCTGCCAATAGAAGATAAATGTAGTAGCTTGATATACTGGTATGCCGTAGTAGCTAGATTCACCAGTGACCTTATTAGAATAGGTGATCGCTTTCAGGATATGTTCGGGATAAGAATCCTTAACTGGTTCGATAACATCAGAGACATCTTGCAGTTTATTTTGCCAAGCTAGACGAGGATAGAGAGTTGGGTTAGCTTTTCGACTCATGATTAGATCGGGGAGATTTCCTGATCTTACGGCTCTTTCTACTTTTTCTACTAGTTCGTTAGTAGGATAAAAAGATAGCTTAACCTGATTGCCTGTTTTCTGTTGCCAATCATTAACAATGGCGCGAAAAGCGGTATCTTCTTCTAAATTCAAGCCTTTTTCCCACCAGATATTCAGTTTTTGTGTCGTTTCTCTAGCAGAATACTCAGCCATCTTTGATGGGTCGATTTGCATTTCTTGGGAGCAGGAAACTGTAAACCAAAAAAATGCGATCGCAAGATAAAAGTACCAATATTTAAAACTGCGACGCAACTTTTTCCTCATAAATAAACCAGGGAAGATTAAGGTATCAGTACTGAAAAATCAATATTTTCGACCCTATTACTTAATCGAGAATAAGTAGAGAAGTGATAAGTGCCATGTCAGGCGCGATAACTTTTGCCATCACAACTTATTCTGTTGAACTTACGTTTTTTAATATAAGATTTGAAGAAAAATATTTATCCTGTTGAATAAACTGATGTCGAGAGAGCCAGTCAAGATACCGAAAGCAGACATCTTAGCGATCGATGATACGCCAGAAAACCTAGCTTTACTGTCTCAGATGCTAACAGAAAAGGGTTATAAGGTACGCAGTGTTACTAAAGGCTCTACTGCGCTGCGAGGGGCGAAAGCTGCTCCACCAGACTTGATTTTACTGGATATCAAAATGCCTGAAATGAATGGTTATGAAGTGTGTCAGCATTTGAAAGCTGATGCTCGTACCCGTAATATTCCTGTGATTTTTATTAGTGCTTTGGGAGATGTGTTTGATAAAGTTAAAGCTTTTCAAATGGGTGGTGTGGATTATATTACTAAGCCTTTTCAGGTAGAGGAAGTTTTAGCCAGACTCGATACTCATCTGACTATTCGCAATTTACAACTGAAACTTCAGAGACAAAATATCCAATTACAGCAAGAAATTGCCAATAAAACGGCTGCGGAACAGAAATTTGCTAAGGCTTTTCGTGCTTGTCCCAATCCTATTGCGATCGCCACCGTCTCAGAAGGGCGTTTTGTAGAGGTTAATGATAGCTTCCTACAAATGAGTGGTTATCTCAAGTCAGAAGTTGTAGATCAAACAATAGAGCAGATTTATTCTTACTCTGCCCTAGAAATATATACCAAAACTCTCGAAAAATCTCAGTCTCAGGGTTTTGTCCGTAATCAAGAGCTTGAGTTTCGCACCAACTCAGGCAAAACTAAAATTGTCTTGCTCTCTATGGAATTAATTGAATTAGATGGAATTGAATGTACCCTGCAAATTATGAATGATATTACCGAGCGCAAGCGGTTAGAAAATGAGTTTATTTCTCTAGTCAGTCATGAATTGCGAACCCCCATGTCTTCTATTATTGGGGCGTTAGACTTGTTAAAATCTGGTCAATTGGGAAGATTGAGCGATCGCGGAAACCAAATCCTTGAAGTTGCAATTCGCAATACCGAACGTCTGATCCGCTTAGTTAATGATATTCTAGATTTAGAACGGATCAAATCAGGTAAAATATCTATTAAAAGAGTTAAATGCGACCTCAAACCTCTTTTAATTCAAGCAATTGAGGTAATGAAACCAATGGCAGATAAAGCCCGGGTAGAATTAAGGTTAGAACATTCTTCTATGAGGCTAAACCTCGATCCAGATCGTATTCTACAGACTTTAACTAATCTATTGAGTAATGCTATTAAGTTTTCTGAACCAGGGGATATAGTTTGGTTAAGAACAACAGTAACTAATTCACTACAACACAAAGTAACCGACATCAACTACTGTCAAATCCAAGTACAAGATACTGGTAGAGGTATTCCCGAAGATAAATTGGAGACTATTTTTGAGCGTTTTCAACAAGTAGATACTTCTGATTCTCGCAGTAAAGGGGGAACAGGTTTAGGATTAGCTATTTGTCGTCATATAATTGAACGACATAACGGATATATTTGGGTAGAAAGTACATTGGGTGAAGGTAGTACTTTTTATATTAATTTGCCCTTAACATAAGTTCACAGTGACCTTCAATGCTAGTCTGTCTTTTGCAATGATCGGTTGAGACAGGCAAGAGGCTGATGTGGCAAGAGGCAATAGTGAATGGGCGAATGTACTTTCTAATTTTGCTTGGGTACTTAATTCGAGCTTAATCCTAAGAGATAATAAAAGTAGAGGAGTTGTGTGTAAAGGCTATGTAGCCCCCAAAGAAAAAATTTGAGAAAACCGACACTGTAGCAGGAGGTGAGTTTTGAATGAAAAAAGCTCTAATGTGTCTGTGTCTGGCAGTAACAGGCATACTTGTTAGCCCAGGAGCTATCAGTTATGCTCGGCAATCAACCCTCTCGCCAAGAGTGGCTATCCAAACCCAAATTGATTCACGAGTGCCTTCTATCGTTAGGGAAGGATTCGAGGCTTTGGAATCTAATGATGTCAAAGCTGCCTTGAGTGTTTGGCTAGAAAAAAGCAGCCCTCTTTTGCGAAGTAACTTACCTTTAGTAAGTAGTACTTTACAAGGAGTTGTTAAAGAAGCGGTAGGGGAATGCGTAGGCTATTCAGCGATTGAAACTTTTTCGGTTACGGACAATAGTAGGGTTATTTGGGTTGAATCGCAACATGAATATGGAGCGCTTTTTTGGGCTTTCACTACCTACAAAAGCCCGAAAGGTTGGATAATTTCAGATTTTAGCTTCAACACAGACCCTAGTAAAGTGATTCCCATAGGAATAATGTTTAGGAGATAAAGCTGAATAACCTGAGTTCTATGAGTAAAAAATTAAATGGTTTTGACCAAGGGAATAGGTAGGTAATTATTAATTCTTGAAACTACCTATTCCCTACCCTTCAATTAACTTTCTGATTATTTTCGAGAATTGGTCTTAACTCATGGATTTATTTGAGTTTAGAAAAAATGATTTTATTCTCTGCCAACGAGTGAGTAATAAAGATAGTACGACTACCATTAATGCAATAATATTACTAGGTTCAGGGATACTTGCAGAACTATTATTTAGAGGATTGTTAGGTTTATTTAAAGTCTCTTTTCCATCTTCAATTTTACGGTCAAATCTATCTTTTTGAGATTCGGCTTTTTGTAATGCTTTTCTTTGTTCGTCGTTCACTAATACAATCATGGAAGAATAGGGAGTTACAATCTTGTATTGTTTAGCGATCGCATGAATAGCATCTAGTTGTGCTAAATTATTATCAACGATTTCTTTGCTCAATTCCCTTACTAACACTCTTGCTCCTAGGGGAGTAAAACTATTTTCCTGATTATTATTTACTGCTGATTGATTTTTAAACATCGACCAACTGTAGCCACCAGCAACCCTCACTATGTTAGAATTTGGCTCATTATCAACAGCAATTTGTTGTAAAGCTTCAGATATATTGGTTGTTACTCCACCGCCATGTTTTTCAATAGTTTTAAAAGTAGCATCATCATAAGCTTGTGCTAGAGAATTGAGGTGTACCATCCATAAAGGTGCATTCAAGTCTGGTAATTTTTGTTTGTCTTTCCCTAGCTCATAACTTCCTTCATCAGTGAGTAAAATAATGCCATCATATTTAGTTTCTGCTTTTAATTCAGAGAATGTCTGCAACATTTCTTTAGGCTGCAATGTTCCATAGAATCGATTAGTCAGATTATAATTTTTCTTGAATTGTAACTTTTCTAACCATTGAGTAAAAGGCATTCTTTCAGATTGTATTCCTTTGGCATAAGTCAAATACACATCGACTTGATTTTGCTTGGTAATATTGTCTCGTAACCAAGTCAAAGTTTTAGTTAATTGCTTACTTTGTTCTCTCATACTGTAAGAAGTATCAAGAATCAAAGCTAAAGTTTTTCCTTGAGGTAGCTTGTTATTTTTTGCTGTAACAGCTTGCGCCTTAATATTATAACTATCCAACAGATTTACTGTTGGTATTTCATTAGATATTTGAGTAGCTGAAACACTAGATTCTAGCCATTCCCTAAACCCTTTAACTTGCTTACCATTCCGCAGACGTTGTGTATTTCTTGTCCAATAAATATTACGCTGTTCTTCTAGATGAGGTAGTTCCCATTGTCCATCTTTTTGCATTACTTTATAAGTTAACCACAAGTGCATTTGAGTAGGACGATTTTGGGGGTTTCCTATTTCTCTACTGCGGAGTTTTCGTGGTACAGGAAAAGCTCTTAAACGATATTGTCTTGAACCTACTTGTTCTAATAATGCAGGATCTACAGGGCGCACTCTTCTTACTTGAGAATTATAAACCTTTTGGGCTGCACCACGAGTAGCCACTTTAAAAGGAAAACGAGTAGCTAAGTTATCATTATCTCCTAACCAAATACCTGTAATAACTGCATTTTCAGGAAGAGAAAAGTAATAGAAAATTTCTTCGACATCAAAAGTCTGATTTTCATATACCTCATACAATTCTACATCTGCCCAAGCACCATGTTCTTGAATATTAACTGCTTGTTTCTTCAGCCAGACTTTCTTTTGATCGATGTTTAAGACTCCAGCTTTAGCATCATCTAAAATCGCTGTAGATTTTAAAGCATGACGGACTGCTTTCTTTTCCCCTTTCTGAATTGGAGTATCAAAAAACTCAGCATAAAGTTTGGCTGCTTTAGCATCATCTTGGCGTTTTCCCTGATATAGAAAAGGAGAGATTAGCCAGTTATAACTATCTTGTATTCGTTTACAAGCTGTTTCAGGAAGTCGCAGCGCATCCCGATACATAATTCTCATGCGGTTACTATCTGCAACTGAGCTAATATAACGATAGGAATAAAGATAAGCATTCACTAATCCTTTACGGATATCTTCAGAATGTTTGGTTACTAAAGTAGCTCTACTTTCTACACTACTAGTTGGCTCTTTTAACAAGTCAAAAGCTACAACTTGGGGTTGATGAATAAAAGAAGTAAAGAGAACTAGCCACGCTGTGGTTACTCCTAATAATACTTGCCAAGCTCTTTTATAACTATACTGTCTGCCAAAAGCTTGTAAAATATTGTTGGCTGATGAAACATAAAACACTGCTACAGCAAAAGGCATAACTACCAGTAAGCTGCAAGATAAAATAAAGAATCCTAAAAAGAGTAAACTCAAGGGATGAAGTAAATAAATTACTCTCTCGATCCATTCAAAAGTAAAAACCCATCTTACAAATTCAACAATAAATTCGACAAAGTAAACTCCTAAAGGAATAACATCAAATAATAAAACTAAACTAAAATATACTCCAAAAACTAACATCAAGCTATGAGATATCGCCTGAAGCCAGCTAATAGTTTTGTTTTCTTGGTTATATCCCCCAAATAATTGTATGAGCAGTGTAATTATAGATACAAAGCAAGTAATTAAAATTAAATGAGTCGCTGGAGTAAGTTCCCTCAGTACAAATAACCTAATTAAAGATAGTAAAAATAATGGAGCTTCAACACCGTAAAAAAGACGAGCTAATTTTCCTGGTTGACGATAAAAGTATCTGTAACCGACGTAGGTGCAAAAAGGAGGAGTAATAATTAAACCTAAAAATGCCAACAAAAATTCTGGTTCAATTTCTCCATTAAAAATAGCAACAACTAAATCAACTCCAATAAAAGGTAAAATTAAACAATAGACGACTCCAAGAAAGGTAAAGTTCCAAGCGGTGAAACTTACTGTCAAAAATATAGTTAAAAACTTTTTTATTCCCAGCATAAACTTGGTTAATCAACAGCTATATTAAATACTAACAATTTCAAAAATTTGAGATAGTGATATTGCTCAAATGTTAGAAATCTTAAGTAACTACGTCTTGGGGGGTGAGACAAATACTTGAGATGGTAGTCACAGCATAAAATAGAGCAAATTATCATTATTCATCATTAAAAAAACCCTAAATGCTTCTATTGCTAAGACTGAAATCTATATTGTAGTAAATTTTAATTATTAAAAACTACTAAGTTAGATAAACTTAAAGCAACTTTAAATTATGAATAGACTTTCTGTAGAAAAACAAGCCTTGTCAGTTACTTATACTAAAGTAGAAGCAGCAGCAAAACGTTTAAAAAATATATCTCATCTTACGCCAGTCCTGACCTCTACTACTGTTAATCAGTTAACTAATGCTAAAGTATTCTTGAAATGCGAGAACTTTCAACGTACAGGTTCTTTTAAATTCCGAGGAGCTTACAATACTCTTTCCCAATTGTCCGATGTTCAAAAGCAACAAGGTGTAATCACTTATTCATCAGGAAATCATGGTCAGGCGATCGCACTATCAGGTAAGCTATTAGGTATTCCGACTACTATTGATTTCCCCTAGTTCTGAAATATGCAGATGAAATGGTAACAGTATCAGAAGAGGCGATCGCTCGTACCCTAAATTTTTTATCTTTAATGATGGGAGAAGACCCTCGCGTCCCGCGACGGGACTCCCGCGTATAAACACTTGGGGCAAACCCCAAGTGAGCTGCCCCTCATGAATCGCATCCAACCCACAGCTTGCTTACCGAGTTTGAATATTTAAAAATAATTAAATATGTGGTAACTATAATACAATAAAAACCTAGAAGCTAAATTAGGGTCGAATTACAAGCATAGTGAAAACCTATAAATTTAAGTTGTATAACTCAAAAAAAAATAGATATTTACACCAACAAATCCATTGCGCTAGTTCAATCTATAATCATTGTATTGCTTTACATAAGCGGTATTATCGAATTTTTGGTAAATATTTAACTCAAGGAAAACTTAAATCTCATATAGCTAAACTGAGAAAAAAGTCGAGCTATTGGTCTTTACTTGGTAGTCAAGCGACACAAGATGTTATTGAAAGAATCGATCGTTCTTATCAACAGTTCTTTAAATACTGTAAGACGAAAAAGATAGGAACTCCAAGATTTAAGTCTTACATAAAATATAAGTCTTTCACTCTCAAACAAGCTGGATATAAATTTCTAGGAGGAAATAAATTAAAAATCGGTAAAAAGATTTATAAATATTCAAAGTCTAGAGAAATATTGGGTAAAGTCAAAACCATCACCATAAAAAGAGATGGCTTAGGGGATATCTACATCTTTGTGGTGACAGATTTTGTTGATGAACAAGTCTATCCACTATCGGGTAACAGCGTAGGAATAGACTTCGGATTAAAGGATTACTTGATTACTTCAGATGGAAATAAATATAAATCTCCTGAATTCTTTAAACAATATTTAGATAAAATTCAAAAGTTATCTAAATTACTTTCAAGTAAAAAGAAAGGGTATAACAACAGAAAAAAAGCTAAAAATAACTTAATTAGACGTGCCAAAAAGATTAAGAACCTCAGAGAAGATTATCAATGGAAATTAGCAAGAGACTTGTTAAAAGAATACGACAATCTATATTTTGAAGACTTATCTTTAAAAGGCATGGTTAAGCTATGGGGTCGCAAAATTTCTGATTTGTCACATTCTGAGTTTCTTAAGAAGTTAGAATATCTTGCGAATAAATTAGGTAAATTTGTCGGCAAAATTGATAGATTTTACCCTAGTTCTAAGACCTGTAGCATCTGTTTAAATAAAGTAGATAGCTTACCATTGACGGTCAGGGAATGGTGTTGTCTTAGATGTAAGACAGTTCACGACAGAGATAAGAACGCAGCCCAAAATATTTTGAGAGTTGGGGCATCAACTTATAAAGGAGAGAGTGTAAGACTTTTGGTTAACAAAAGCAATTCTTGATGATATTAGAATCCCTCGCGTCCCGCGACGGGAGTATGTCAATAGAAGGTATTGTTTCTACATCAGGAAAAAGAGTAGGAATCATTATCAGTGGTGGGAATATAGATCACACGCAAATCAGTGAATTAGAGCAAAATTAATTAGGAAAAAAGACTTGGATTTTTGGCTAAAAACTAGTGGTACTTGGATTAATATCTTGACAGTTGCTATCGGGACAACATTAGGCTTAACCCTAAAAAATCGCCTGACTCAAAAAATGCAACTTATTATTACTCAGGGAATTGGGTTAATTACTATCTGGATCGGCTTGAGTATGACAAATACTATGGCAAAAGTAGAGACAGGAGGAATAGACGGAGCAATATTAGGACTCTTAGCAATAGTTATTGGGGGGATTTTGGGAGAATGGTGGCAAATAGAAGAAAAATTAACTGGTATTGGCAATTGGTTAAAGCAAAAATTTCGTGGTAGAGGAGCATTTACCGAAGGCTTTGTAGCTAGTAGTCTATTGTTTTGTGTAGGACCAATGACTTTGCTTGGCTCTCTTAACAATGGCTTAACAGGAGACAATACCTTACTGTTGCTCAAAGCTACTATGGACGGCATTGTTTCTATTGCTTTAGCCAATATCTATGGTATTGGTGTAGGGTTTTCCATCTTAGCTCTATTGTTTTATCAAGGAGGATTATCTTTAGCTGCTGGTGTGATGGCTGATTTAGTTCCCGAACCTACTACCGACCCTCATATTTTACTAGCTACTGGTGTGGGTGGTATTACCATTATTGCCATTGGGTTAAACCTCTTAGAAATTGTCAAAGTAAGAGTTGCTTCCCTGCTTCCGGCGATCGCAATTTCTCCCGTAATTTACTATCTAGCTAATCTAATTACCCAAAATTTGTTATAAGCTCTTTTATAAGAGGTTTTTGAGATAAAAAATGTTAAAACTATACGGCGGTCAGAGAAGTAGAGCTTCAATTGTTCAGTGGTATTTAGAAGAATTGTCGATTCCCTACGAGTTTGTCTTGTTGGATATGGCAACAGGGGAACATCAACAGCCAGAATATCTAGCAATCAATCCTATAGGAAAAGTTCCTGCTATTGAAGACGGTAACTTTAAACTATGGGAATCAGGAGCAATATTACTTTATATAGCAGAAAAACATGATAAATTGCCCAATTCTCTAGAAGAAAGAAGTATTTGGTCACAATGGGTTTTATTTGCCAACTCCACTCTAGCAACAGGCTTATTTGTCGAAGCTAGTCGCGAGAAAGAAGCACCGAAATTATTGACTGCTTTAGAAGGAATCTTGAATCAGACTCCCTACATCTTAGGAGAAGAATTTACAGTGGTTGATGTTGCAGTAGGTTCAATTCTGGCTTATGTTCCCATGATGCTTCCTATCGATTTAAGTCCTTACCCTGTAATTCTGGACTACATCAAACGTATCACCCAAAGACCAGCTTTTCAGAAAACTATTGGTAAAGGCTAATTGTTGAGGAATGAGGAGTGAGGAGTGAGGAATCAGGGATAAGGAATGAGGGATAAGGAGTCAGGAGTCAGGAGTCAGGTAAAAGGTAATAAGTAATAGGTAAAAGGTAATAAGTAATAGGTCTTTATCCTTCATCCTTCATCCTTTATCCTTTATCTTTCATCATGAAAGTTAGTCAAGAGGGAAGAGGGAAGAGGGAAGAGGGAAGAGGGAAGAGGGAATGGGGAGGGCGTAATTAGTAATTACTTATTACTAATTAGCTATTTTTGTAAGGGCGCAAGGAAACCTGGGCGGATACTAAGATTTATCAGAATTATTTACAAGAGCTAATATGGACAATTCTTCTAATCATATTTATCCAGTAATTTGGAACGAATCTAAAGACTGTGTTATCTTAATCGATCAAACCCGTTTACCTCAAGAATATAATGTAGTGGAAATTGCTCGCTATGAAGATATGGCACAGGCAATTAAAACTATGATTGTTAGGGGTGCGCCAGCTATCGGAGTCGCAGCAGCTTATGGAATGTATCTGGGTGCAAGAGAAATTAGAACAAGCGATCGCAATTATTTTCTGCAAGAATTAGAGACTATAGCTCAGGTATTACGTCAAACTCGCCCTACCGCCGTAAATCTGTTTTGGGCGATATCTCGTATGTTAAAAACGGCTTATGAGTCTGTTGGAAGTATAGAAGAAGTCAAAGATATTCTGTTAGAAACTGCCCAAACTATTCAGCAAGAAGATTTACAAACCTGTCAGGCGATCGGTGATAATGGTTTATCGATATTACCTACTACCCCAGAAAAAGTTACTATCCTAACTCACTGCAATACTGGCTCTTTAGCTACGGCTGGTTATGGTACAGCATTAGGAGTAATTCGCTCTGCATGGCGAGAAAAGAGATTACAAAGAGTCTATGCAGATGAAACCCGTCCTCGCTTACAAGGGGCAAAATTAACGGTTTGGGAGTGCATTCAAGAAGGAATACCAGTTACTCTCATCACCGACAGTATGTCTGCTCATTGTATGCAACAGAATATGATCGATTTAGTCATAGTAGGAGCAGATCGTATTGCTGGGAATGGAGATACGGCGAATAAAATTGGGACTTACTCCCTAGCTATAGTAGCTCAAGCTCACAATGTTCCTTTTTATATTGCTGCACCTTTTTCTACCATTGATTTTAAGTTAGTCGATGGCAGACAAATACCTATTGAAGAGCGTCCCCCATCAGAAATTTATCAAATTGGTAGTACTGAAATTTGCCCTAAAGGAACAGAATTTTATAACCCTGCTTTTGATGTTACTCCTGCTAAGTTAATCACAGGCATTATTACAGAGAAAGGAGTTATTACACCACAAGACTTAATCAAGCATAAAATTTAACTGGCGATCGCAATAGCTTAACAATTTAGACATCAAATCTTTATATAAAAAGAGGTTTGATTGTTGTATGGTGGCTATAAGCGGAGATGATTAGATGTAGGTGCTGCTCCCGAACTATCCGTTATTGCCAAATGTCTGAGTAGCCTGTCAGTCTAGCTTTTTCGGAAATACTGATAGCCTCGATAAGCACCGCTAGTCCTAAAGACTATGTGCAAGAGTGAGAAAAACAAAACAATTATGAGCGCACGGTGCTGGCGTTCTTGCCGTCGCTACTCACGGGAGTAGATAAGATAGCTAATGCTACTGAGAAGGCTAAGTAAGACCTCTAACAAGCAAGCTTGTTAGAGGCATCGGTCGATGAAGGCGGAAACTCGCGATAAGAACGCGGGTAGTTCATTCAATGTGAGCCAGAAGTATAATGCAGTCTCAATTCAATTTTTTCCAGCAGTGGTATCCTCTTTCCCCTATTGAAGACCTCGATCCGCAAAGACCAACTCCTGTAACTATACTAGGACTTCCTCTAGTTATTTGGAAACCTCCATCTTCTGAGACATTTCGGGTATTTCTAGACCAATGTCCCCATCGTCTCGCGCCTTTGAGTGAAGGAAGAATAGATGAAGATACAGGTAATCTGATGTGCAGCTATCACGGTTGGCAATTTGACGATCAAGGAGTTTGTACCCGTATTCCTCAAGCGGAATCTCCCGATCTTATCAGCAAAAATAAATCTAATTTGTGTGCAGTAGCCTTCCCTTGCCGTCAAGAAAATGATTTACTATGGTTTTGGGCAGATTCCCAATCAGTGGAACAAGCTGATAAAACACCATTACCCTTGTCACCACAAATAGATGCTAGTCAAGGCTTTGTTTGGTCTTCGATAGTGCGAGATTTAGAGTATGACTGGCAAACTTTGATCGAAAATGTTGCCGATCCTAGTCATGTTCCCTTTGCTCATCATGGGATACAAGGTGATCGCAAAAAAGCCAAACCCATCTTCATAGAAATTTCTAAGTCAACAGTTGATTTAATTGAAGCTAGCACTAACATAGGTTTTAAAACTACCATCACTTTTGAACCTCCTTGCCGTTTAGAATACGCCCTCGCTTTTGGTAAGGAAAAACAAGTTGGACTTATTACCTATTGCATTCCAATTGCACCAGGTAAATCAAGAATCGTAGCTCAGTTTTCCCGCAATTTCGCCCAAACCCTTAACTCACTCATACCTCGCTGGTGGGATCATATTCAAAACCGTAATCTAGTCCTCGATGGTGATATGATTCTTCTGCATCAGCAAGAATATTTTTTGCAACAGCGACAAGAAACAGAAAGCTGGAAAACTGCTTATAAATTACCCACTAGTGCTGATCGCTTAGTGATTGAATTTCGGCAATGGTTTGACAAATATTGTGGTGGACAACTACCCTGGCAAGAAGTCGGACTTAACCCTCAAAAAACTCAGCTAAATGGCGATCGCAAAATTATACTGGATCGCTATCACCAACATACTCAGCATTGTAGTAGCTGTCGAACTGCCTTAAAAAATGGACAGCGTTTACAGGTAATACTTTTAACTTATTTTATTCTGGCTGTTTCAGGAGTAGCTTTGATGCCAGATCCATTGCGACTAAAATTAGGTTTACCGTTAATAATTTTGGCACTTTTAGGTTTAGGGGCTGCTGCTTGGCTTAGATTTTGGTTACAGCCTAAATTCTATTTTATCGACTACATCCATGCAGATAGGTAGGTCAAATTAAGGAGTGAGGAGTAAAGGATAAAGGATGAGCTATGGATACCGAATCCGCTTTTGCACCTCCACGCTCTCTACCTCTTACCTATAATAATTGCTAATTGTTATAAAAGTTATCTAGCGATCGCTTTCCTCAAAAATAGCGATCGCTAAATACAGACTCAGTGTCTTTCTCTACCTATCTTTAACTAATACTTTGATTCCATATTTGGGTCTAAGTGTCATAGAAGGAAAAGGAACAATAGGGGGTTCTGATAAGAGTTCGAGCTTAAATTTTTGAACAATAGTGGCTAAGATCAAAGTAGCTTCCATCATGGCAAATCCCTTGCCTATACAAACTCTTTGTCCATCTCCAATATGACTTATTTTCAAAAAAATAGCTATATGAGGAAGCAAAATTCAAAGTTTATAGTTAATAGAACTATTGTAAAAGTTTTTTATGATATGATAAAAAGTTTGACTTTTTTGGTTGAACCGACTAAATTTAAGAATGAAATATTGGAAAGCGAGACAACTATCTTCTAAAAAATTCAAA
>JAAUYH010065810.1_pt1 | contig 38101 bp, 42 predicted proteins | sample 7278061 | NCBI WGS metagenome assembly JAAUYH01 (sample SAMN14350203, study PRJNA611818) | marine sediment metagenome | isolation source: surface marine sediment (0.6m) | place: French Polynesia: Moorea | collected 2018-08
GCCCCCGGCTTCCCCTGCTTCCCCTGCGTCCCCTGCTCCCCCTGCGTCCCCTGCTTCCCCTGCTTCCCCTGCTTCCCCTGCGTCCCCTGCTCCCCCTGCTTCCCCTGCTTCCCCTGCTTCCCCTGCTCCCCCTGCTCCCCCTGCTTCCCCTGCTTCCCCTGCTTCCCCTGCCTAAACAGGGTTAAATCAACCCATTCCCATAATTTCGTAACCGGCATCGACATAAATTACTTGACCGGTAATACCACTAGCTAAGTCACTCGATAAAAAAGTGGCCGTATTACCGACTTCTAATTGGGTTACCGTTCGTTTTAGGGGAGCAACCGCTTCCACATGACGAATCATGTCTAAAATACCTCCCACCGCAGAAGAAGCTAATGTACGAATCGGCCCAGCAGAAATAGCATTAACCCGAATATTATGGGGTCCCAATTCAGAAGCTAAATAGCGGACACTCATTTCTAAGCCAGCTTTCGCCACCCCCATTAAATTGTAGTTAGGAATGACTTTGACCCCTCCTAGGTAAGTCAGAGTAACAATACTCCCTCCTTCTGTCATTAAAGGTTTAGCGTATTTAGCCATATTTCCCAGAGAAAAGGTACTAATTTCGAGGGACTGATTAAACGCTTCCCGAGGAATGGCACTAAAGTCACCCCCTAACCCTTCTTTATCGGCAAAGGCCAAACAGTGGATCAAAATATCGAGTTTTCCCCAGGTATCGGCAATGGCCTTGAAGGTTTCTTCTACCTGCCCTTCATTTTGGACGTTACAAGGCACGATAATCGAAGGATTGATGGGTTCAACCACGTCACGGACTTTCTTCTCAAAACGCCCTTTTTCGTCCGGTAAATAGGTAACAGCTAAGTTAGCTCCGGCCTTATGAAGTTGTTGAGCAATTCCCCAAGCAATGGAGCGATTATTGGCAATTCCCGTAACCAGTGCGTTCTTTCCAGTTAAATCTAACATAATTATTTTGAGAAATGGGCAAAATTTCTGCTGAATCAACCCCCATTTTTTCATAATGGTGGCTATAATCAGGGACAGAACCAGGGATAAATGATCCCAATAAAATTATTGTGAAGCAAAATGTAGCAAAAACCTTTGAAGATACGTTAAAGTGTTGTTTTTATCTGGGACTCAAAATTATCGTTATCATAATCAGTCCCCTTATGTTTTCGGTGTTGTATTAAAGTGTAATGGAATTGTCTGTACCACAAGATCAACCTTTAGCAGCTGTATTCCGCCGTATTGGTGGCGGTGCTTATCCTCCTGTCGTTGAAGCCTTTGATCGGGGGAAAACGATCTTTTTTCCGGGTGATCCGGCGGAAAGGGTCTATTTTTTACTCAAAGGCGCGGTTAAACTGTCTCGGGTTTACGAAGCAGGGGAAGAAATTACGGTGGCTTTGTTAAGAGAAAATAGTGTGTTTGGTGTGCTGTCTTTGATTACGGGACAACGCTCTGATCGGTTTTACCACGCGGTGGCTTTTACCCCTGTGGAGTTACTGTCGTCTCCTATCGAACAAGTAGAACAAGCTCTGAAAAATAACCCAGATTTGTCTATTTTAATGCTTCAGGGTCTATCCTCACGGATTTTACAAACAGAAATGATGATCGAAACCCTAGCGCACCGGGATATGGGTTCCCGTTTGGTCAGTTTTCTGTTAATTTTATGTCGGGACTTTGGGGTGCCGACTCCTGAGGGGATTCGGATCGATTTAAAATTGTCTCATCAAGCGATCGCTGAGGCTATTGGTTCAACCCGTGTGACGGTAACTCGTCTTTTGGGAGATTTACGCCAAGAAGAAATGATTTCTATTCATAAGAAAAAAATTACGGTTCATAATCCAGTTGCCCTTTCTCAGCAATTTGCCTAACGTTGTTGTTAACCCAAAAAGCGAATGACCAGTGCTTATATCCTAATTGCATCGATCCTCATTTTAGGGGGCTTAATCGCAGCATTGGGCGATCGCTTAGGCAGTAAAGTTGGCAAAAAAAGACTAACCATTGGCAATTTGCGCCCCAAACAAACCGCCGTAGTGGTAACAGTCTTTACAGGAACCTTAATTGCGGCCTTAACTTTTGGGATTTTACTAGCTTTTAGTAAATCCCTACGGGAAGGGCTTTTTCAATTAGATGAAATTCAAAAACAATTACGGATTGCGAAAGCTGATTTAGAGGAGGTTGGTAATGATAAGGAAGCAATTGAAAAAGAACTAAAGCAAACCAAAGAAGAGCAACAAACCGTTGAAAAAAAGTTACAATCTACTAACGAAAATTTTAGTCAAGCAAAAGAACAACTGAAATCAGTTTCCAGTCAAGCTGTTCAATTAAAAGCTGATATTCAAACCCTTCTTAATGAAAGAAAAGAACTGCGACAAAATAAAATTGAACTTGACGAAGAAATCAAACAACTTAAACAAGAGATCAGCAAACGAGATGAAGAATTAACCAAAGGCAAAGCCCAAATCGCTGAGCAAACTCGTGTTTTAAATGAACGGCAAAAACGCCTTCAAAGTTTAGAAAAACAACAAAGTACCCTGCAAGCCGAAATTGATAGAAGAGATGCTGAAATTGGAAAACTTGATCAAGCTATTAATGAAAAAGATCAAGCTCTCAAAGAAAGGGAATTTCAGTTACAGCAGTTAGAAAGAGAATCAAGTTATTTACAACGGCAAGTTGCAATTCTAGAGCAGTATTATCAAACCTATCAAGAGTTACGAGAGAGAAAAATTGCCATTGTTAGAGGTCAAGTATTATCCATTGGTGCCGTGCGTATAGTTGTTGCTAAAGCGGGGACTGAAGTCGTTGATGAACTGCTAAGAAAAGCAAATAGAACAGCCATTGAATTAGTGGGTAAAGAAGATATTAAATCAGATAAAAGAGTGGTTAAAATTACACAAGGACAGGTTCAACAATTAGTAGAAAAACTGCAAGACGGGAGAGAATATGTCGTCAGAATTATTGCAGCCGGTAACTACGTTCAAGGAGAAAAAGAAGTTAGGGTTTTTGCTGATATTGCTTTAAATCAAAAGATTTTTAGCGAGGGAGAAACCATTGCTATTATTTCGATGGATTCGTTAGATTTAACCGATGAAATTATCCAAGAAAGACTAGATTTATTACTTTCTGCTACCCAATTTCGGGCGCGTCGTTCTGGCGTTTTAGGGGGCATTCAAGTGGGAGATGGAAGACTTAAAACCATAGTAGATTTTATAGAAGAAATTAAGAAATCAGAGGAAGGATTAGATGAATTAAGAGCAATTGCCATCAAAGATACTAAAACGATTGGACCTCTTCAATTAAAATTATTAGGGGTTAGAGATGGAGAGATTATTGTCGAAACTAAGGAAGAATCATGAACCAAGAAACATCATCAAAGCTATTAGGATTTGATCCAGGAAGGGATAAATGTGGTATTGCTGTTACTGATCAAAGCGGTGATATTTATTACCATGAAGTTATCGAATCTTCTGAAGCTATTTCAACCCTGAATACTCTCATTGAGCAATTTTCTATTAATTTGTTAGTCATGGGAAATCAAACCACCTCGAAGCAGTGGAAAAAACGCTTAGAAAACGAGTTATTGATATCGATTCCTATTACCATGATAGACGAACGAAATAGTACCCTAGAAGCACGCGATCGCTATTGGGAAATGTATCCCCCTCAAGGATTAATGCGTCTGCTTCCCCAGGGAATGCGAAATCCTCCCCGTCCCATTGATGATATTGTTGCTATTTTATTGATAGAACGGTATTTTAATAGTATTAAATGAGGATAAAATAAATGACCCTACCCCAAGTTATTAATCAATTTATCAAAAATCCTTCCCATTTACCCAAGAATATTATCTGGCGTTTTCCTCAACAACCATCCAATGAAAAACATATTTTTGTCTTAGGTGCGCCCAGAAGTGGAACAACATTGGCTAAATTAATTTTAACCTCTCATCCCTATTTAATTGGACCCGGTTATGAAACCGCATTTTTTACTTATCGGGATATTTTTAGCTTTAGATTTAAAGGAATTAAAGGTAAAAAAATGAACGAATTACGGGAAAATTGTCATGATATTGTGGAGTTTTTTGATGTTTTCACCCATGAGATTTTAAGTGAGTATCCAGAAGCTAAATATTATGTTGAGAAAACCCCTCAGCACGTTTTACAATTAGCTTTTTTAACTAAATATTTCCCTAATTCAAAATTCATTCACATGGTAAGAGATGGACGAGATGGTTTTTGTTCTGCAAAATTCCATAAAAATGTTGTTCAAGGAAGTGATGTTAAACGCTATGCAAAATATTGGCGAAAATGCCTTAATAGTCGTATAAAATTAGGGGATAAAGATAATATTTTAGACGTTAAATATGAAGCGTTAGCCTCTGATCCAGAAACCACTATTAAAGCAATGATGTCTTTTATTGGAGAAACCTATCATCCTCAACAATTAGAACCAGGTAAATACTCTAATAATGCCATTACTAAGATAAAAACTCCTGTATTTGAGAAACTTTCTTCTAATATTAATGATTCTAGTATTCAACGGTATAAAAAAGAATTATCAACCGAAGAAATAGCAATATTCAATAAGATTGCTGGTGAACAATTACGTCATTTTGAGTATCAGGTGTAATGGTGATCCTAGGGAAAAGATATAAAATGGGCGATCGCTTGGGAGAAGGGGGAACTGCTATTACTTATAAAGCAGTTGATATACAAACTTCTCAAGAAGTTGCTATTAAAGTCTTATCTTTAGATAATGTTGATTGGAAACAAGCTGATCTTTTTGAAAAACGAGAAGTTAAGATACTAAAACAACTAAACCATCCAAGAATTCCTCGATATATTGATTATTTTGTTAGTGATAATGAAGATAATTTCTATTTTCCTATCACATCCCAAAAGTCTTTACAAGATTTTGTAGAAGAAGGAATTTTACTTAAGAAATTCTATTTAGTTCAAGAATTAGTCAAGGGTAAAAACTTAGTTGAATGGCGAGAAAATATCAATAAAGTTAATGAAAAAGAAGTGAAAAATATTGCTATACAAGTTTTAAATATATTAATTTATTTACAAAGTTTAGCGGTTTTTCATCGAGATATTAAACCACAAAATTTAATTTATACCGATAAAAAAGAGATATTTTTAGTTGATTTTGGTGCTGTCCCTGATCAAATTGCCAAGACAAGTTATGGGACGACTTTTATTGGGACAAAAGGGTATATGGCACCGGAACAAGGAAGCGGTGGAAAAGTTTCTTTAGCCACTGATTTATATGGGTTAGGTGCAACTTTAATCTATCTTTTATCAGGTAAAAATCCGTCAGATTTACCTGTGAAAAAATTAAAAATCAACTTTAGAAAAGAGATTAAACTATCTTCTAAGTTTGCTCAATGGTTAGATGTTTTAATTGAGTTTGATCCTGAAAATCGTTTTCAGAATGCTGAAATAGCATTAAATGTTTTAGAAGGACAAGGTAACATAAAAGACTATATTAAAAAGAATCTAGGTAAACCTAAATATAGTTCAATTAGTTTAACTAAGATAAAAAAAGCATTAATTATTAAAATTCCCTGTGCATTGAACCGTAAACGCTGGAATTATGCTTTAGGTGTACTCGGAATTACTGTTTATATTATTGTCTTTTTAATACTTTTGATTATTACGATTTCTACTTATAATATTTTTTGGCGAATTCCTACTTTTATTTATGCTTTCTTATTATTGATTCAACCTTTTAAAAAAATAAGTAAACTAAAAATAGTAAAATTTGTTATTTTAGGAATAAGCATATTACCATTTATACTAAACTTTAATTATTCTATAATTGCTGCTTTTTTACTGTTGGGTTTTGAAGCTTGGTTTGGTGATTTTATATCTAACCTAATTAGGAGCTTATTATTTGATACTCAACTTAAAATTAATAGAAATCAAAAAATATTTATAGAAGAAAAATTTAGCTTTATTTTGAAGCAAAATCAACAATTATTCTTTAAAGAAACATCCCTTAGTGACTTGTCAAAATTGTTAACCAGACGAGAAAAACAATGGTTAAGTGATGAAATAAAACAATTTTTAAAAGATTAATGAATATGTAGGGTGTATTAGCAGAGCGTAATACACCGAAAACCATAGTTTTAATGAGTTACATTTCGGTGCATTACGGCATAAAAAAATATAGCTCATACCCAAAAATTTGAGTTTGCCTAATGCACCCTACTTGCTGTTAACAATTTTGCTACAATAAAAAACATATTATAATCAGACAACTGTTATGATACCATCCTATCGGAAAGATTCCTTAGAAGAACACTATAGACAACTTCACAAACTGGGTGAGGGAGGAATGGGAACAACTTATGCAGCAGAAGATGTAAACACAGGAAAAAAAGTTGCTTTAAAAGTCATTTCTTTACACAATCAAACCGATGCTAAAAGTCTAGAATTATTAGAACGAGAAGTTAGGGTTTTAAAACAATTAAATCATGCTAATATTCCTAAATATATTGATTATTTTCAATTAGAAGATGACAATAAATTATATCTGGTACAAGAGTTAGTATCAGGAAAAAACTTAAATCAAAAAATAGAAGAAGGACTTAGGTTGATAGAAACAGAAGTAAAAAATATTGCTAAACAAGTTCTCTCTATTCTTGACTATTTACATAATTTTGATCCTTGCATTATTCACCGAGATATTAAACCCCATAACTTGATTCTTTCCGACGATGGACAAATCTTTGATACTGGTGTGGCTCTTATTGAAGCAGTTCGACAAAAACACAAAGATATTGTAGAACTTTTACTGGATTATGGAATAGATGTTAATGTTCAAGGGCAATCTCGTTTTACAGCGATTGGCTCTGCTATCTTAACAGGACAAAAAGATTTAGTACAGCTATTAATTGAGCGTGGTGCTGATATTAATACTATTGATACTACAGCTTCACTGAGTGGAAGTATGTTACATGAGGCTGTTTATAATGCAGCCACTAAGAAGGAAACCTCGAATAATCATGAGGATATAGCTACCATATTACTTAATCTTGGACTTGATGTTAATAGTCGAGACAAAGAAGATAGCACTCCACTTCATTATGCAGCAGTTAGGGGAAGCTATTTATATGGACGTGAGCCTTACACAAGTATGATAGAACTATTAATAGCTAATGGTGCTGATGTCAATATTAGAAATATATATGGTCAAACACCTCTACATTTAGCTGTTATCTGGGATGGAATGGGACACAGAGACAGTCGTTTTGGTGATCAGAAAAACGCAATTGAAATGTTAATAGCTAATGGTGCTAATCTTAATGTCAGAGATAAAGAGGGCAAAACCCCACTTGCTCATGCAAAAGAGCGTGGAAATAGAGTGATAATGGAATTACTTAAAAAACACGGTGCAAGATAAAATTCTATGACTATTTCTAGTGAACAAAAACAAGCCGAAATTATTCGCCAAATACAACTAGCACAATCTCAAAGAAGAGAATTATTAGCTAGTATGAAGCAAAGACAACAACAAGGTTGGGAAATTGCTAGAAATAGTGCAGAAATTCTAAAAAAACAGTTTGGGGTTAAACGAGTTGTTTTGTTTGGTTCAATGCTTAATGTTGAAGACTTATCTCCTTACTCAGATATTGACTTAGCTGTATGGGGACTCTCTCCCAATACTATATTTAAGGCAGGTGCTGCTATTGAAAAAGGGCATGAATTTCCTATTGATTTAGTTGAGGCAGAAAAGGCTAAACTTTATATTCGCCAAGCTATTGATAGGGGGGTTGAACTTTGAAAAAAGAGAAAATCAAAGAGCGAATTGAACAAGAATTGATCGAAATTCAAGAAACAATATCAAAAATCGAGTCTTACATTCAACAATTAAAAGAAGCATCATCACAACCCTATCAAGAAGCTCTCATTATGGCGATCGCGTTATGTTTACAGAGTTTTTATACAGGAGTAGAAAGAATTTTTCAATTCATAGCTCGTTTTATTGATTGTCTGGAACCGACGGGGGCTAATTGGCATCAACAATTATTAGAACAAATGACATTGACAGTACCTGATGTCCGTCCTAAAGTGATTTCTCAATCTACTCAACTGTTTTTAGATGAATTTCGTCGTTTTCGTCATGTTGTGCGAAGTCTTTATGCTTATAAATTAGAACTTGAACCCATACTAGAATTAGCTAATAAAACTCCGAAACTTTACAAAACCTTAGAAGAAGAAATCAACAAGTTTCTAGAATCTTTATCCTAGTCAGCTATTTTATTAAAAAGTTGAAAATGGTGGGTTACGACGGATTCTTATATTTCTGTGATAATCGTTCATTATGGCCGTCTAACCCACCCTATGATCACATTGATGATCATTACAGAACGGTAGAAGCAAAAACATTGAAAAATTAGGCATAATAGAATAGTAGCAGCTTGAATAAGATCCCGTTTGGTCTTACAATTGCAGCGACTTAACCCCTTTCGTCAGTTACTACCCAGTTACCTTAAGATATATGTCTGCTTCTGACGTACAACCTCCTCAATCCTACCGTAAAGAGGAAGTCCAAGAAATTTTACACTTGGCCATTGCTCGCAAAACCGACGTTGAAGAATTGTCCCGTACCCAACTTTGGGAAATTGCGGCAGAATTAGATATTGACGTCGACGTTTTACAACTGGCCGAAAAAGACTGGTTATTGCAAAAACAACAGCAAAAGAAAAAGGAAGAATTTAATCAATATCGTCAAAGACAACTAAAACGGAAATTTATTCGCTATACCATTATTAATTCCTTTGTCATGTTACTTAATTTCTTGGCAGTAGGAACCTTGTCTTGGTCTTTATATATCTTGATTTTATTGGGACTTCCCCTAGCTTTAAGTACATTTAAAACTTTTCAAACCGAAGGAGAAGAATACGAAAAAGAGTTTCAACAATGGTATTTTAAAAAGGAAATGAAAGCCTCAATTTCCAGTCTTTGGAATCGCATTAAAACCGCTTGGCTTTCATAGAAAAATGCTCATGATTACTATAGCACAAGTATCCTAGTTGTAATAACCTACAAGGTTTCAAGTTCGTTGAAAAAATCCCCCGAAAAGAGTACAATCAACACAAGGAAAAGTAGGGTAATTTTGAGGGAAAACGATGAGCGTTAAGGTAAAAAAACCCATTCTTGTAGCAGGGTTAGGCATTTCGTTCTTATTATGGTTAGGAGATAGTCTCCATGAGGAAGTCATTGCTGTAGGAGAATGGGGGGTTTTGAGTCTCATGGCCATCGGGACAGGGGTTTGGTGGTGGCAAAAAAAACAACCTAAAAAAGCAGTCTATCAAACCATCTCACCCTTAACCATAGCAGACGTTAATAAGGCTATCTCTGATGGAGAAAAAATATTAAAAATCGTCAAACAGGAAAACCCTGAATCTAATTTATTAGCGTTAGAAAATAAGTTAAAAATATTGCCCGAAAAACTGAATGATCAATCTGTTTCTTTGGGATTAATTAGTCAATCTAACACAATTAAAAGTGGTTTAAAATTATTATTAAATCAAGAAATTGATTTTAAACAAATTCAATGGTTAGAACAAAATGATTGCGAAAATATTAATCAGAAAATAGACTTAATCATCTTCTTGATTACCACAGATTTAACCGAAAGTCAATGGCAAATTATACAACAATCTCATCAAAATCATCAACGGTGCTTAATAGTTTTAAATCAACCTGAACAATATAATTTAGAAGAACAAGAAATTGTCTTACAACAAATTAAACAACGGGTTAAAACTCTTATTCCACCTCATGGTGTGATAGCAATAAATTCAACCCCAAAAACTCTAAAAGTTCGTCAATACCAAGACGATAAATCCTATAAAGAATGGACTGAAACCAGACCCCCTAATATCACACCTTTAACCAATAGAATAGAATCGATTTTAAACCAAGAAAGAGAGCAATTGATTTTAGGTAAAGTGTGGCGTGAAGCACAAACCATTAAACAGCAAGCCAAAGGAATTTTAAATCAGATTAGACACAATAAGGCTGTACCCATGATGGAAAAATATCAATGGATAGCAGCAGCAGCAGCTTTTGGCAATCCGGTTTCGTCCCTAGATTTATTAGCCACGGCTGCCATTAACGCTCAAATGATAGTGGATTTAAGCAGCATTTATCAACAGAAATTCACCCTATCTCAAGGACAAACCGTAGCAGCAACCATTGGTAAATTAATGATAAAATTAGGGTTAGTTGAACTCTCCACCCATGCCATTAGTGGTTTATTAAAAAGTAACGCAATTACTTATGTAGCAGGAGGCGCAACCCAAGGTATTAGTGCGGCCTATTTAACCCGTGTGGCTGGTTTAAGTTTAATCGAATATTTCCAAGAACAAGACATTGATTTTAACTATCATCAAACCATAGATATAGAAAAACTTTCAACCAAAATCAAACAGGTGTTTGAACAAACAAGACGAACAGAGATTTTGCAAGCATTTGTGAAACAAACCCTTCCTAAACTATCATAGATAATGCTGCTGATTTTAATAAAGTACAGTGTAAAAACCAACTATTATCCATTCTTTAGTGCAGCTACGAAAAAATCATAACGCTGAACTCCCAACTCAGATTAGTTGATTATTAGGTGTGTGAAAAAAATTAAAAGTAAATTATGACAGTTTCTGATTCTGAAACCACTCCAACCCCTGTTAATAAAACCCTAGATACTACTAACCCAGAGGAATCTATGGATCGTACCAATATCTCTAAAAAGTCTCCCCGTCAAGGGTTTGCTCCGGTGTTGGAAAATCCGCAATTTTTAATTCTTTGGATAGGACAAGTCTTTTCCCAACTGGCTGATAAAGTTTATTTAGTGTTAATGATCGCCTTTATTGCGGGTCATTTTCAGGGGGAAAATCAACCCATTAGTGGTTGGGTATCGGCCATTATGATCGCTTTTACCATTCCGGCGGTTTTCTTCGGTTCTTTGGCCGGGGTATATGTGGATCGTTGGTCGAAAAAAGGGGTGTTAGTCATCTCTAACTTTATTCGTGCCGCTTTTGTTTTTATTATTCCGCCCTTACTTTGGTTATCTGACGGAGATACCTTAACCCTAAACCTCACTTGGTTACCTCACTGGTTACGGAGTTGGCAAAATCAAACTCAAGAGGCGTTTTTGTTGCCCTTGGGTTTTTTAATTTTATTGGTGTTAACCCTAATAGATTCCACCATTACCCAATTTTTTGCTCCCGCAGAACAAGCAACTATTCCTTTATTGGTCAAACGCCGTCATTTACTATCGGCTAATTCTCTGTTTACTACGACTATGATGGCCATGACCATCGTCGGTTTTGCCATCGGAGACCCCTTACTAGAAGTAGCCGCTCATTTTGCTGAAAATTTTGGCTTTTCTTGGGAAGAAGGAAAAGCCTTTATGGTAGGTGCATCCTATTTTATGGCCGGGTTACTCCTTTTATTGTTGAAAACGGGGGAAAAACGGCAACTGGATGAAAAAGAGCAGCCCCATGTGTTCGAGGATATTAAAGACGGAATTCGTTATTTAGGGGCGAATCGTCGGGTTCGCAATGCGTTAGTTCAGTTGGTGATTTTATTTTGTATTTTTGCCGCCTTATCCGTCTTAGCGGTACGCATGGCTGAAACCATCCCAGGAATGAAAGCAGAACAATTTGGCTTTTTATTGGCGACTGGTGGCTTAGGTATGGGCTGTGGGGCTGCTGTTTTAGGGGGTTGGGGACAACAGTTTCGTAATAATCAGTTAGGGTTATGGGGATCAGTGGGAATGGCTGTTTCTTTAGTGGGTTTATCCTTATCCATCAACAGTTTATGGTTAACCCTCTTGATGACTACATTTTTAGGGGTATTCGCTGCTTTTGTAGGAGTTCCGATGCAAACCATTATCCAAGCAGAAACCCCCGTTGATATGCGTGGTAAAGTATTTGGATTACAAAATAATGCCGTTAATATTGCGCTATCTTTACCTTTGGCTTTGGCTGGTATTGCCGAAACCTTCTTCGGGTTACAACCGGTATTATTAAGCTTAGGGGTGATGGCGATCGCTGGTGGGGTTTTGACGTGGGTGATGGGGATGAGGGAATAACGAAGTCAGAAGTTCCACAGCGAAGCTCCGTCTTAAAAACGATTCGCCTTCAAAGGCGGGGTTTTCGACCCCATTGTTTTCGATAACTTTAACTCAAGTAAAACGAATCCGTCCTTCATCCATTTCCGACATTAGTAATTCTAACGCCTCGTAGTCAACGTCCGATATGTAGCCAGTACGGGTTAACTCACAGTTGATGGCCATTTCGATTTCTGGGGTTAATCGTTTAAGATAGAGGGCTTTTTCCACCAATTGGCGAATTAAAGGGGGCCGATTCACAGATTTTTCTCCGCTCTTGACAACAGGGCATTTTAGGCTAAGTTAGTAAATGTGGAGAAGAACTATACTTCTACTACGCTCCAGGACTGATAATCTTTACGATCTTTTAACAATAGAGACCATGTTTAGTAAACCATTAACTGGGTTCTAGGTTTTGTAACCTGCTTAACATTTTTTTACAAAAAAGCTGATAAGATGCTAAACTGTCATTCATTACTTCATAAAGTACAACAGCGTAGCGGCCAAATTATGGTTAATTTTGGGTAAAATCTACCAAATAATAGACCAAAACCTAGATTTAACCAAACTCAACAAAAAGCATGATTCAGTCACAAAAATTAACCGAATATTAACCTTCGATTAATTTCCCAAAAAAAATATCGAAAGAATTAAAACTGAATCAATTGACAAAAAACTGATTATAATTTGGTCATACCATAAGCAAATTAAATTTTGAAATTGAGGGTACACAACAATGATGGGGAGTCATTTGATTAATTTAAGAATCGCCGTTTTTGAACCCAGTGGTTACATTACTGCGGCCAACGTCGACAATTTTCAGCAAAAATTAACCAATTTCGTTACCAACAACCCTAATAGAGAGTTTTTGGTGGATATGCACCAAGTAGAATTCATTGATAGTGCGGGACTTATGGCTATTGTGTCAGCATTTCGCCTGGCCCAACGTCTGAATAAACAATTAAGCGTTTGTTCCTTGTCACCATCGGTTCGTATTATTTTTGAATTAACCCAGTTAGATAGAGCCTTAGAAATTTATGAAACCCGTCAAGCTTATGAATCATTAGTTAATGAAACCGTAGCTGCTTGAAGTCATTACTCTGTTGGCTTACTCCTCCACACTTCCGGTATATTAGAAAAACATGAGACGATTTAGGGAAGTGCCGGAGGTTTGTTTGTGACTATCGCTATTGAAAAACTGCTCACTCCAGATGTTAATAAACCTGCCCGTTATTTGGGCAACGAATTAGGAGCTAAACATAAACCTTGGACCGAAGCAACGGTACACTGGGTTTTAACTTATCCAGAAGTGTATGAACTGGGAGCCTCTAATTTAGGTCACATCATCCTTTACAATATCCTCAATACTCAACCCCGTCAACTTTGCGATCGCACTTACCTACCGGCCCCCGATTTAGCTCAGAAATTACGAGAAACAAAAACCCCTTTATTTGCCTTAGAATCCCGTCGTTCCCTCACCAATTTTGATATTTTAGGGTTTAATCTTAGTTATGAGCTAGGGGCGACCAATATTCTCGAAATGTTGGATTTAGCTCAAATTCCCTTAACCTGGAAAGAGAGAGACTCAGGCAATTATCCCTTAATTTTTGCCGGGGGACAAACCGCTACCTCTAACCCCGAACCCTTTGCCGAATTTTTCGATTTTATGGCTTTAGGAGATGGGGAAGAATTATTACCAGAAATTGGTTTAATTCTCGAACAGGGTAAAGAAAACCACCTGAGTAAAGAGGCATTATTATTAGATTTAGCCCAAATTCCAGGGGTTTACGTCCCTCGCTTCTACGACGTCACAGAAGCAGGAGAAGTGATTCCCAACCGGCCTGATGTTCCCCCGAGAATTTTACGCCGTGTCTCTCCCCCTATGCCAGCTTATGCCATTGGTTTAGTTCCCTTTATCGAAACCATTCACGATCGCTTAGTGGTAGAAATTAGACGGGGTTGTACGCGAGGGTGTCGTTTTTGTCAACCCGGGATGTTAACCCGCCCGGCAAGGGATGTACAACCCGAAGAGGTGATCGAAACCATCGAACGGGGGATTAGGGAAACCGGCCATAATGAATTTTCTTTATTATCTTTGAGTTGTTCCGACTATTTAGCCCTCCCTGCGGTGGGAACCGAGATCAAAAACCGTCTCAAAGACGAAAATATTACCCTTTCCTTGCCCAGTCAACGGGTTGATCGGTTTGATGAAAATATCGCCAACATTGTCGGAGGAAACCGTCAGTCAGGGCTTACTTTTGCCCCAGAAGCCGGAACCCAGAGAATGCGTGATGTCATCAATAAAGGGTTAACCAATGAAGAGTTATTGCGAGGGGTGAAAACCGCCGTTGAACAGGGTTGGGATAAGGTTAAACTCTACTTTATGATCGGCTTACCGGGAGAAACCGATGTCGATGTGTTGGGTATTGTGGAAACAGTACGCTGGTTACGGCAAGAATGTCGAATTAAAGGCCGTAAGCCCCTACAATTCACCATTACGGTGTCTAATTTTACCCCTAAGCCTCATACCCCGTTTCAATGGCATTCCGTGTCTACAGCCGAATTTAAGCGCAAACAGGAACTATTACGAGAAGCCTTTCGAGGCGTTCGCGGTGTCAAAGCCAATTATACCGATGTGAGAATTTCGGCCATGGAAGATTTTGTTGGCAGAGGCGATCGCCGGTTATCCCCTGTGATTCGTCGCGCCTGGGAATTGGGTGCCGGGATGGACTCCTGGTGGGAAAATGCCCAACAAGCTTATGAAGCGTGGGAACAAGCGATCGAAGAAGCTGGGTTAAGCTGGAAATATCGTCAGGTAGAAGCGGGAGAATGGAACGTTTTTGAAGGAAATACGGATCTATACAACGCTCCCTTACCTTGGGATCACATTAATACCGGTATTGAGAAAAAATGGTTACAAGAGGACTTACAGAAGGCTTTAGAATCTGCTACCGTTCCCGACTGTGCTTTTGAGGGCTGTTCTCATTGTGGGGTGTGTGGCCTAGATTTCGGTCATAATATTGTAGTCCAACCCCCTGCTATTCCTGAATTTAGCGGTCATTTCCAGCCCAACCAAGCACGGTTACAGAGGTTTCGGGTTTATTTCGGCAAAATTGGGGAAATGGCCTTGGTTAGCCACCTTGATTTGGTGAGATTATTCGATCGGGTGGTGCGTCGTGCCGCTTTACCTATCTCTTTTACGGGGGGATATCATCCAGGCCCGCGAATTTCCATTGCCAATGCGTTAACGTTGGGTGTTACCAGTAGTGGGGAAATTGTGGATTTTGAGTTAACAAAAGTGATGGATATTGAAGCATTTCGTCGCGCTTTAGAGAAAGAGTTGCCCTCAGAAATCCCTATTTTAAAGGTGGAAGAAGTTCCTGTGAATTCTACTGCAGCGACGCGTTTATTAGAGGAAGCCGAGTATTTAATTACTGTCCAAACTGAAGACATGATTAGTCAGGAGACTTGGGAAAGTTGGATTAAAAAGGTCTTAGATAGTTCAGAAATTAACTGGGAGAAAACTACGAAATCAGGTAAAAAGAAAATCGTCAATTTACGCGATCGCCTGTCTTATTTATCCTTAGAATCTTGTCAAGATGATGATGCTATTTTGCGCTATCGGGGCAGTTGTCGCAATGACGGAACCATGCTACAACCCCAACAGGTTATTCTGATGTTAGAAACAACATCTGGGATGGAATTACAGTTGATTAAAGTTCATCGTCAACAACTTATTTTAGCAGGGAGTCAATAACGAAGTCTCCGAGTCAGTAGGGGCTTAATGTTATTAAGTCCCTTACACTTGAAATGAGATAGAATAATTTTTATGTTGTTGTTATGTTGTTGGGTTTTGTTCCTCTACCCAACCTACAAAATCAGCGACCGCACTGAGTTTTTAGATAGCCTTGTTTAACCTATTATTTGCTTGGCTAAGGGAGGATGTTGACGAGTGTATTCTAAAGTATTGGTCATTAATTGTAATGGAAGTATCTAGATTTGCTTCTCTTTTTTGCCGCAAATTTAATTTTCGGACAAATCTAATTCTTGTCACCCTGTCAACTAGGCACTAGAATAGTTGATGAACAAAGACGTTTATGCAACAAAATTTTAGCCAAGGAATGCTCAAGGATTTTCTAATGAATAATTATGGGGTTAAGGGAATGTCTTTCTGGGAAAATTTGTTTGACTTGATTAAATCTTTTAGTTTTTCTCAAAGGATTCCAGAAATAATAATTGAACCACTTATCTCTGAAGCTTTTTCCTCAGAACAATTAAAAGAAGTAGAAAGATTAAATGAGAAAGCTTCAATTTTATATTATCAAGGAAGATACTCTGAAGCTGAAGAACTTTTTCAACAGGTACTTGAGTTAACCAAAACAACACTAGGAGAAGAACAGCCATTGGTGGCGACGACCCTCAATAATTTGGCGGGTTTATCTGATGTTCAAGGAAGCTCCCAAAAAGCTAAATCATTTTACCAACAGGCAATGACTATAGCTCTAAAAACATTAGGAGAGAATCACCCCCAGACACAAACTATTATCAAAAACTACAATCAAATCATTAGTGAATCAGAATCTGAGCCAACATCATTAAATTAATAAGGTTGACATACTCCACTCGTTAAGCTACTACGTCGCTATAACGAGGGATTCTTGAATTCACAATAGATAGTATCATTTTTTATATTGTTGGGTTTCGTTCCTCTACCCAACCTACAAGCTCAGCAGACAACGATAAGAGGTTTGTGGCGACATTATACCATTTAATCAACTTAATCCAGGTATATAGGAAGATATAGAGAGTTTTATTTCTCCCTATCTTCCTATCTAAATAATCTACTATTATCTCAAATTAACGTTTCACTTTTGGACGAGGGGCAGCTTTGGGACCTTTAGGACTGCTAATTTCGGATTTTAAACCAATCCAACCAATCACACTGTAAACAATGGCTAACATTAAGCTACTTAAACCAATGCGAAGACTTTGCTTAAGAGCTTGGGTGGTGGCTTGACCCTCAGCTTGTTTACGACGTTCAAGCAGTTGAGTTTCTAATTGATTTTTCAACTCCTGAGTTCTTTTTTTGTATTCTTCAGGGTTTTTCGCTAAATCTCGTAATCCTTGTAATTGCTCCCGTTGCTGACGGAGGGTTTCTAACTGTTGAGCATTCAATTGTCGTCCTTGAACTTGACCGGCTTCTACCGCTTGGTTCAGTCGTTGAATCTGTTCATCGAGTCGACCGGGGTTTCTAGACAGCGTATCCACCTGGGTTAAGAACTGTTGAATTTGTTCGGCCCCTTGACCGGCCCCTTGTTGAATCCGTTCTAACGCATCTTGTTTAGCAATATTGAGGTTGTTGAGGTGTAAGGGAACCATCAACAAAAATACTAACCCTAAAAGAGCAGCTAGGATATACACCGGAAATTTAAGATTAAATCCCGATTTTTTTAACGGGTTAGCATCGGCCATCCCATCAATGATATAGCCCACTAAAATAAAACCCATACCCACCAGAGGTACCACACCTCGGTCAACAATACTGGTGACTATGCCAATTTGCCATGATTGACTCCCAAAATTAGGAGGAACGGCGAGGGTTACATAATCTAATAAGGAAGATAGGATAAAGATTACCCCAATCAGTTTGAGAACTAAAGACGTAAATGCTGGATAATTCATCGTTTTTATCAGTTTGTAGATAGCATTTCATTAAAGATAACAGCCAACAGAGAAATTACCCTGATTGCTAAAAGATTCAATTATGAGGTGCGGGAGTTTTTATAACGGACTTAACCAAATCGCTAATGAATCAACGATATCACTGTTAAACCTGGCCTACGAGCTTAAAAGATTTAGGGGAAATCCGCAAGGTATACAACGGTAGTCTCTACAATGATAGTCTAAACGTTGCTAAAAAGTTGCTTCGACGAGAATACATTAGGAATGACACAAGTACAAGTATTATCCGATAAACCAGCTCTCATTGCTCACGCACTAGATTTAATCGTCGACAAAATTCATACGACTCTACAACAACAAGAAAAATTTACCCTCGCTTTAGCCGGTGGTAGCACTCCGAAACCTCTTTATGAAGCTTTAGCTCAAAAATCCCTACCTTTAGAAAAAATTCATATTTTTTGGGGAGATGAACGTTACGTTCCGGCAGATCATCCCGATAGTAACGAGAAAATGGCTCGTGACGCTTGGTTAGATCAGGTAAACTTTCCCCCTTCTAATATTCATCCCATGCCTACGGGGAGTAACGATCCCTCTGTAGACGCTCAAACCCACGACCAGGAATTAAAACAGTTTTTTGGGGTCAAAGCAGGGGAATTTCCCGCATTTGATATTATCCTATTAGGAATGGGAGACGATGGTCATACCGCTTCTTTATTCCCCCAAACCGAAGCCCTAACCGTCAGCGATCGCTTGATAACCGTAGGTAATAAGGACGGACAACCCCGTTTAACCTTTACCTATCCTTTAATCAATCACGCCCGTTGTGTCATGTTTTTAGTAGCAGGAGAAAATAAACGCCCCGCATTGGCTCAAATTTTTTCCCCTGACGGCGATGAAACCCTCTACCCTGCTAAGGCAGTCAAACCCCAAGGAGAACTATTATGGTTGTTAGATGAGGCAGCCGAGGCGGAGTTGAATACTTAGATAACAAACAAGGTTACTGGTTAAATAAGGTAAGGGAAGCAGGGGAAGCAGAGGAAGCAGGGGAGACAAGAGTTATGGGTTATTAACATTTTTGAAATAGTGGATTATGGTTACTTGTCCAAATTGTGAACATGAAAACCCCGATGGGGCAGTCCAGTGTGAAGCCTGTTTTACCCCTCTTCCCCAGTTAGTCAATTGTGGTAACTGTGGTCAGCCATTGCTCAGTAATGCCACGTTTTGCGGGGAATGTGGGGCTGCATACCCCTTTGAAGGGTCTACAGAATCAGAAGCAGAAACGTCACCGCCACCTCCTAGCAGTTTACCGGTTACCCCGCCACCCGTTCCAACCCCCACAGGTAGCGCAAGGACTCAACTACAAACCCAAACCGCGAGTTTACTCCATGTCCAAACGGATACAACATTAGAACTTCCCCAAGGGTTAGAGATTATTCATGTGGGGAAACCCAATGAACAAATTCCCCCGGATCTTGATGTGTCAGGATTGCCTAATTCTGATGTGGTTTCTCGCATTCATGCCGATATTCGTAACGAAGCGGGAATTTTCTATATCGAAGATGTCGGTAGTTCCAATGGCACTTACATTAATTACAATGCCTTACCCCCAGGAAACCGTCATCGTCTACGACCCGGCGATCGCATTTCTTTGGGTAAAGGGGATTTAGTTACCTTTATTTTTCAATTGTCTTAAAATAGTAAAAAATTAAAGGCATATTTAGACATCAATGACCCCAACCCTAGAAACCTGGTTAAAGGAAATCCATGTTCCGGCTGATTGGATCGGATTACGCCAAGTCACGGAAACCTCGACCCTACGCTACGTTAGGGATGGTAAACCCCAAAGTAACGGACGCACTCAAACAAAAGGGGTAATGGTAGAAGTGTTAGCTAAGGGACAGATGGGTTATTGTGCCACTAATCATTTAACCCTCGAAAATATTAAGCTGGCCGCTGAAATTGCCTATCAACAAGCGGTAACGGCTGCTGAATGGGGTATTTATCCTTTTACGGTAGAACAACGCCCGAAAGCCGTAGGAAATTATCATTCTCCTTATATTCAACCCCTAGATGTTCTCAGTCCCAAAGATATTAATGATCTGCTACTGAAAGTTAATGAAACCCTGAAAGTTAACGATAAAATTGTTAGTACCTCGGCGATCGCTCGTTTGGTGGAAACGGAAATACAACTGATTAGCAGTAACGGGTCCGATGCTTATCAAAAATTCCTACGAATCACCACAGACTACACCGCAACAGCACAAGATGGCAATATCATTCAAAAACGTACTGATAATGGACTGAGCGCCCGTTCTTATCAAGGAGGGATGGAATGTCTTGAGGAAACGGAAGTTTTAGCCCGCGCTCAAAAAATTGGGGAACAGGCCCTAGAATTATTATCGGCCTCCGACTGTCCCACCACCACCACAACGTTAGTGCTGGCCCCTGACCAAATGATGTTACAAATACATGAAAGTATTGGTCATCCTTTAGAACTCGATCGCATTTTAGGGGACGAACGTAACTACGCCGGATCAAGTTTTGTTAAATTAGAAGATTTTGGTCACTTAGTCTATGGTTCCCCTCTGATGAATGTTACCTTTGATCCTTCGGTATCGGGACAATTTGCCAGTTATCGCTTTGATGATGGGGGAAATGTTGCCACCCGTGAATATTTAATTAAAGAAGGGATATTATTACGGGGTTTAGGCAGTAAAGAAAGTCAAATTCGCTCAAACGTGCCAGGAGTGGCTAATTTACGGGCTTCTTCCTGGAATCGTCCCCCCATCGATCGCATGGCTAATATTAACCTCGAACCGGGTAACACTTCCTTTGATGAAATGATCAGCAACATCGAATCAGGGGTTTATATGGAGTCTAACCGATCCTGGTCCATTGATGATTATCGCAATAAGTTTCAATTTGGGTGTGAATATGCCAAACTCATCGAAAATGGTAAGTTAACTAAAACCCTGAAAAATCCTAATTATCGGGGCATTACTAACCAATTTTGGCGTAGTTTATCCCAACTCGGCGATCGCTCGACAATGGGAATGTATGGTACGCCTAGCTGTGGAAAAGGAGAACCGAATCAAGCGATTCGCGTTGGCCATGCGTCTCCTGTTTGTGCCTTTGATAATATCGAGGTGTTTGGTGGCGTAGGTTAACAAAGTCAGAAGTCAGAACTAATATTTTATTTTTCTTTAATATTAACTTTTATTAAGTTAACATGAGAAATAACACGGGTTGATCATTATCACCCGCGAAGTATTAATGCACTCAATAAATTCCTCATGTTAAAGAAAATAGTTGCTCCTGCCATTGCCCTTGCTTTTGCCATCACCACTTTAACCGTTCTTGGTTTAAACTTAACCAGCTTAGCTCAATCCAATATTGAGGATCAAGATTACTTTATTAAAGTAGATCGTCAGGCTAATGTTGCGATTGTAGAACCTAATTATGGTTACTATTTCCACCCCGATCCTGAAATTGAAGGAGATCCCACCGGACAGGTTTTATATCAAGCGTTAAGCGATATTAATCGGGAATATGGGGTTAAAGAAGCGATGATGGTTCGTTTTGAACGAAAAGGATATATGATCCCTAATTTATACGTTTTTCTGAAGTCTAATCAACCTCAAGAAACCCTAGCTGAAAGTCAATCTCCCAATCAATTATCAATGTAAAATTTTTCCCACTCTCATTTTGTGAGGGTGGGTTTTTTTTAAGAATTAAGTTGTCATTGCGAGGGGTAATACCAAATCCGATTTAGATACCCCTTTTATCTTGCTAGTTGGGGAGTGTGGGAAGTGTGGGAAGGGTGGGGAGTGGGGGAGGATGGAGAGCAAAACTATAAAGAGGTTTTGACAATCGGATTTGGTATAATACAAACAGTAAACTTTGATTTTTATTGAAAATCCCCCGAAGCAATCTATTCTAGACATAGAGATTACTTGATTCCGTTACTGCTACATTCTTAACGATAGTGTGTTATTTCTCTAATTATTTTTGAGAACTGGTCTTATCTTCCAAAACTTAGGTTATTTAAGCACTTCATAAAATCAGTTGATATAATTTTTCTTAAATCAATCAAAGTAAGAGTTTTTTGGGTAAAATAGCTTTTATTTTGTTATTTTTATCTTCTTTATTTCAAAAATCTTCCTTTTTCTTAGATTAATTACAGTTTAATATAAAGTTCCTAAAAACCCTAAAAATCTATTGACAACAGTATAGACCTTATCTAGCATTATTAGAAAAAATGCCATGAGGTAACTGACATGAAATTCTTGAATAAATTAATAGTAACGAGTATTACGGGTATAGTAATTTCCAGTATTTCTGTTAAGACAGAAGCAGCTAATATTAGAGGTTCAGCGACTTTTGGAGTACCTGGTAATGTAGAATTTGGTAACTTTGTAACTTTGACTTTTACAGCAGATGAAGATATCACCCTTGAGTCGTTTTCTTTTGATTTTGCTGGTTCCAATGCAATCATTGATGCAACTGGATTTAATGTAACTCCCCCAGACTTTTCAGATGTGAACGCATACCTAAATAATATAATTAATGATCGCGAATTTACTAGCAATTTGAATGGGTTTGAACCAGGGGAAACTGTGGTCTATACTTTTGACTTTGATCAAGCTTCAACGGGAACTGGAACGCCTTTGGGACGTGATTATGTTAATGGAAACATTAACGTAACTTTTTCTGATGGGACTAACCTAACAGCCCCAATTTTAGAAACAGATTTCTTAGAAGGAACAGCTAATTTTTATCATAATAATTTTTCTGGTCTCTCTTTCATTAAACCGGAATTGCGGGAAATTATTGAATATCTTAGAGAAAATGAGCTAATTATACTGACAGAAAATGAGGAGTTTGTCTTTGAATTTGAAGAGTTCCAAAACGCAGAAATAGCTGCTACAACCCCTGAACCTGTCTCTATTTTGGGTCTTTTATTAATGGGAGGTTCCAGTTTAATTTTAAAGGGCAAAAAAAGTCAGAAAAGCTAAATTAACGTGAGTTATATAATACAAAGGTAGGGTGGGTAATGCCCACCTTACTAAGTTTTTTATAGCACTATTTATTATGTTGAGGATGTTACAATATAGCAATCAGTAATGATATGTGAGGAATGATGGGGACATAATGGTATTATGTCCCTACAAATCCACCCTTGTAGGGATTTAACACTGTTAAATCCTCTTGGTCATTTTCTCACTATCTAAAGCGGATCTAGTATTAGGACGTTACAGAGATTCCTCGTTCCTCGGAATGACAAATAAGTAAGTATTGAGTATATTAAAATCTCCTGCCTTCTTCAAGCATCAATAACAACTTTCCCTTGAGGATAAGCAATACAAGCTAAAATATAGCCGTCTTCTTGGTCACTAGATTCTAAACCATCCGCTTCACCTTCATAACGAATATCTCCCTCTAGTTTCTTTATTTTACAACTCCCACATCCTCCACTGCGACAACTAGAGTCAACCTCAATCATTTCTTCTTCAGCTAACTCTAATAAAGACATTTGTTCATCACAAAGAACCTCTTTTCCTGACTTGGCAAAAACCACAGGATAAGACGTATTATTATTAGAGACCTTAGCCAGTTTTGCTGTGGCAGAATGACCATTGCTGCTGGTATTTTTAGGAGGTTCAACAACAGATGAATTATCCTTTTTCTCTTTTGAAGGTGATTGTTTTTTCTTAGAACTTCCGAAACTTTCTTGATAATAGTTTTCCATCGGAAACCCTAATGCTTCGACTAAATTTTTTACCCCTTTCATAAAGCCATCGGGACCACAAACATAAATAACTCTTTCTTTATAATCGGAACAAATAGCAGGTAATAAAACCTCGTTTAAACGGCCTTGAAATCCCCACCAAGGATCACCTGTTGCGTCTCGCGTAATGGTTAATGCGAGATGAAAATTACTATGATTGGCTGCCATTGCTTCGAGTTCTTTTCGATAGATAATATCCCTTGGACTTCTAGCACTATGAACAAACATAATGTCTCGGTTTGCTACCGTATCTAAGGCCCAACGGGACATAGACATCATGGGTGTAATGCCACTTCCAGCAGAAATAAATAACAATTTAGTGGTATTATTATCCACACAAGTAAACTTACCGGATGGACCAGTTAAAGTGATTTCATCCCCTACCTTAAGATGGTCATGTAACCAGTTAGAAACTAACCCAGGCGGTGCATCAGGAACATCCGCCGGTGCAGGGACTCTTTTGACGGTAATTTCTAAGGTATGGGGACGGGAAGGGGTAGAAGAAATGGAATAAGCTCTTTTAATTGGCTTACCATTAATGTTAAGATTTAGGGTGACAAATTGACCCGGTTTATAATTAAATAAGGTGGGAGACTTGCCAATAAAGCGAAAGGTTTTAACGTCATTTGTATCTTCAATAATATTGAGACAGCGAACGGTTATTTTGCCTTTATCCCACCAGTTAACACCGTCTAAAGTTGGGGGTTTAACTTGAAGGGTCGTAGTCGGATTTTCGACAGGTTTAGGGGGAGTTTTAGTTTCTTTTTTAGCTGTAGGTAAAGGGGGAGAAACAGCAGTTCCATTAGAGGCATTTGTAGGGGGAGAAATGGGTTGAGGTGGATAGTTATTTAAAGTGGTTTTGGGGTCGATGGTAATCTGATTGGATTTTGCTGGTGTTTCTGTTTTCTTATCGGTAGAACGGCGGTTTCTTCTGGTTAAGGCTTTAATACTCTGTAAACCTCTTTTATTAGATGAACTACCATTTTTTTGATTTTTACTTTTTCTAAATTTAGATTTTTTTTTAACGGGTAAACCATCTACAATTAAGACAAATTCACCAATACGAATAATATCATCGGTTTCTAAGACATAGGATTTCTTGTTATTAACCGCTTCATCGTTATATTGAGTAATTCCTTTTTCAGTTAAATCTTGAAAGTAGTATTTACCTTGATCCGTAAAAAGTTTACCATGCACTTCCTGGACTTTAACACTAGGAAGCATTAACCCACAAGTTGGAGAATTACCAATTAAACAGCCATCATCTTTAAGTCGATGATCACTTAATTCTAGTTCCTGATGTTCTAGGGGATGTTGCGGATTAAATAACTTAATTTTTAGCATGGGATTGACTAAAATAAAAAAGGAGGTAGAGGCTGAATCCTTATAGGTCTAGAATGCCCAAATCATTGCTAAAATTAACATGGTTAAAATATTTTTATTCAGAAAATTGAGATGAGATCATGCTTTTTCGTCAATTGTTCGATGAAGAATCATCTACTTATACCTATTTAATCGCCGATCGCACCCTGAAAGAAGCGTTATTAGTTGATCCGGTTTTGGAACAAGTGAACCGCGATCGCCAACTGCTAGATGAGTTAGGATTAACGTTAAAATATTGCGTAGAAACCCATATTCATGCGGATCACATCACAGGAACGGCAAAATTACGAGAAATGACGGGATGTTTAGGGATTGTTCCCGAAAATGCTCAGATTGCTTGTGCCGATCGTTTTTTGAAGGATGGAGAAATTTTACAGTTAGGAAACGTTATTATAGAGGCGATCGCAACTCCTGGCCACACGGATAGTCATTTTGCTTATTTAGTGAACCACAAGGCGATTTTGACAGGGGATGCTTTATTTATTCGAGGGTGTGGACGAACGGACTTTCAAAGTGGGGATGCAGGGACTTTATATGATTCGGTGACGCAACGATTGTTTAGTTTACCGGATGAAACTTTAGTGTATCCTGGCCATGATTATCGGGGTCATACGGTGTCTACCATTGGGGAGGAAAAACAATATAATCCTCGTTTTGTTGGACGCAATCGCAACCAGTTTATCACGTTTATGAATAATCTTAATTTACCTCATCCTAAAAAGATGATGGAAGCGGTTCCCGCGAATGAAAAATGTGGCAATGTTTAATGGTTTAATCAGGACAAAAATGAGTCAAAAACTTTCTAAATTAATCTTAGTTTTGGGGTTGATCTGTTTATTATTTGTACAACCTGTTTATGCTGTTGTACGAGAAAGCAAAATACCCCCTAATATCTTACTTTATAAATCCATACAAACTTGGCGAGATCAAGCTAAAAATCCTTGGCAATTAATTTTTTTTAAGGAGATAAAAGGGGATAATCAACCGACCCTTAATTTACGTTTAGTGGGGTTTCCTGATTTATTTGAGTTTGAACATCCCCAACCATTAACCCTAAAAATTAGAGAAGATTTAACGATAAAGGTTCCTGACGTATTTGCTAGTGATAAAGACGCATTTTCCCCCAATATGGGACAGTATAATTTTAATGGGATTTTGGATAAGTTAGAAAGTAATAATTTTTGGTTACTAGAATTACCGCTAAAGGATGGTGATGTTAGTACCATTAAAGTCCCTTATTTTATTTTGGAAGAATGGAAAAAAGTTATCGATAAAACTTAAATTTGTAGTTCGATTATATTTGAAAAATAGCTGGCATTTTAGATAAGGATATTATTGATTTTTGAGCTTATATAGAAATCAGGTTTCAGTTGTGAGAAAATGAGGAGAAGGATTTAACAATGTTAAATCCCTACGAGAGTTCATTTGTAGGGACATAATATTATTATGTCCTAATCCCTCGCAATGACAGGTTAAGTCTCTAATAACTTTTGAGATTTGTATTAGTTATTTTCCTTAACTGATAGTTTTTCTATATTCCAAAAAGCACCCCCTAAAGCAGAATATTCAATCCCATCAAAGCGATTTTTAACTGCAGCTAAAGAGTAAGGATTAACTAAGTAAATAAATGGCAAATATTCTGATACTAATGCTTGTGCTTCGTTATAGATTTCTTTGCGTTTATCCATGTTCAGTTCTTGAGATCCAGCAATATACAACTGCTCGATTTTTTTCTCCCAGTCTGACACCACCCTTCCAGTAATAGGTTTCATTCCAGGTTGGGGTTGTTGGTTAAACATATGTAGGTTCCCGTCGGTGTACCAAATATTAGGAGAATGGGGTTCATTTCCGCCTGTAAATCCAATGATATGCGCTTCCCAATCTAAGGAATTACTGAGTTTATCAACCAAAACATTGAACGCTAAGGGACTAAAATTAACCTGCATTCCTAATTTTCCTAAATCTTCTTTAATCTGCGCCCCCATTGCTTCTCGGATTTTATTTCCTGCATTCGTAATTAAATTGAATTCCACTTCGTTTCCTTTGCTATCTAATAACTTACCCTCTGAATTGTAGGTAAATCCTTCTTGTAACAATAATTCTTTTGCTTTTTCAGGATTATAATCATACCCTTCTACTGATGTATTATAGTAAGGAGATTGCACAGAAACTTGTGTATTTTGGGGACTACCTAACCCTCGATAAATATTATTGATAATGCGTGGTCGATCAATTCCATAAGCAACGGCTTTCCGAAAATTAACATTATTAAACCATTCAGCTTTGACAGGATCAACTAATGGTTTACCTTCTCTTTTACCCTGATTTTGATTCAAAGAAATAAATACAGTTCCGTAAGCAGCACCCCCATTATAAATGGTAAAATTGCCTCGCTCTTCTTCACTTTTTAACAAAGAAAAATATTCAGGACTGACACTAATAGAGTCTAAACTTCCTGAGCGAAATTGTAACAAAGAAGTATCAGTTGATTCGACAATGGCCCAGATAACTGTCTCAATATTAGGTAACTGATTTCCTTGTTGATCTTTTTTCCAATAATAAGGATTTTTTTCAAAGACAACCCGTTGACTGGTAGCATATTCTTTGAGTTTATAAGCACCATTCACAATAATATCTTCTGGTGGGGTATCGGTTCCCCATGTAGATAAAAATATAGGACTTCCTTCACCGTCCGTTTCTTGGATAGTTTTGCGTAAAATGTGAGCGGGTAAAATGGGAACACTCGCATTATCTAAAAAGGGTGCAAAGGGTTCGGTAATTTTAAATTCTATCCGTCGATCATCTAACTTTTTAATGGTAGGGAAATCCCCTTTACTACCCACTCGAAACCCATCTCGATAATTGTTAGGAATCTTCTCATTCAAATATAAATCATTATAAGAAAAAACCACATCATCCGCTGTTAAGGGTTGACCATCTGACCATTTTAATCCTTCTCGCAAAGTAAAAACAATGGTTAACTTATCATCAGAAATGTCCCAAGATTCTGCCAAAGCTGGCTCTTTTTCTGCTGTCAAAGGATTTTCTGTAATTAACCCTTCATAGGTTAACCCAAAAATATTCGGAGACTCTTGGGATAACACCGCATTAAAGGTTTTGGGATCGCTTAAAATGGATAAAACCACTTGATTGTCACTAGCAGGAGAAGCACAAGCGGTTACCGTTAAAAGAGAAAAACCTACTAAAATTAGGGTTAAAATTTGTCGATAAATTGTTTTGATTTTGTTTAAGTATTTCATACCTTAAAAGTAATTTTATAGATTAGTATTGATTCCCGTAGGGACTTAAACGAAATAACAACCCAGTTTTTTAAGGTGGGCAAACTTTTCCATTTTACGGGTAGTTTACATACATCTCTAATTTGCCCACCCTACCGTCTAACATAAAGTTTACCTCCATTAATAACGAATACGAGGATCAATATTTGTTAAAGGAAAATGACAACCCAGTTTTGTTAGGTGGGCAAACTTTTCCATTTTACGGGTGGTTTACATACATCTCTAATTTGCCCACCCTACCGTTTAACATAAAGTTTACCTCCATTAATAACGAATACGAGGATCAATATAAGCATTAATTAAATCAATTAAAATACTCACAACTACCACAATCGCCCCAAAAAAGACCATAATACCTTGTACAGTAGGATAATCTCTAACTGCGATCGCCTCGTATAACCGATTCCCTAACCCTGGCCAGGAAAAGGTTACTTCTGTTAATACTGCACCCCCCAATAGGGCAGCAAACGTCAATCCTAAGACGGTAATAACAGGGATGAGAGCGTTTTTGAAGGCATGGGCCAGCAAAATTCGCCTTTCGGGGATACCTCTCGCCCTAGCAGCCTCTACGTAGTCCGCTTGCAAGGTTTGTCTCAAGTTTACCCTGACCATGCGCTCGAAAATCCCACTTAACAATAAACCCAAGGTAAAACAGGGTAAAATTAAGTAATAAACGGCGGTGAAAAATTGCCCTAAATTACCACTAAAAAGACTATCAAGGGTGTAAATACCGGTCAGTCCATTGGGAGGGGTTTGATTGAGAGGAAAACGGGTTCCTAGGGGAAACCAGCGCAACTGTACCGCAAAAATTAATTGGAATAACATTCCTACCCAAAAAATAGGTAAAGAATAGGTAATAATACCAAATAATCGCCCGCTCACATCGATAGGAGTGTTAGGGCGCGAGGCTGATAAAATACCGATAGTCACCCCAATAGCGATGGCCACAACCATACTATAAAAGGTAAGTTCAGCCGTAGCGGGAAAATGCTGACGAATAATCTCCCAGACGGATTGACCTTGGCTAGTAATGGAAGTTCCCAGGTTAAAACTGAGAAGTTGCCCCAAATAGGCGAAATATTGTAATAATAAAGGCTTATTCAGCCCCAAACTCTCCCGTAAGGCTTCTTTGGTTGCTTCTGGCGCACGATTTCCCAAAATAGCATCTGCCGGGTCCCCTGGAGTTGCCCGTAACAACAAGAAAACCAACGTAACAATAGTCCACACCATCAACGGTGCCAAGAGAAGACGGGCAGCTATATAATACTGTATCGCTTTAGAACGGGACATTATGAGCAATGATGTAATAGTTACATCATTATTAACTTTAAAGTAGACAATTGGTCAACCGTTGGTGTGACGTTAATCATTATCCGTGTCATCTTCGTCATTATTATCGAATTCCTGATTAAAGAAATTCTCGCCTATTTTTAATTCCTGTTTAGACAGTTTCAGCTTTTTCCAAAGTTCTTTAATTTTACGATAAGCTTGTTCGGGTTTAATTTTTCCTGCAGTTTCTAAATTACAAATATAGTTAACTTCTTGAGCAAATTCTTGTAAATTAGCGTTAAAAACTACATTTTCTGGTTTAACTTCCCCACGATAGGGATAATGGGGATAGAAAAAGTCATCTTTATCTTGATTTGATGCCATAGTGGCTATTTCCTCAAGGAGCGTTCATGGAGGTTTATCTCTAACTATATCTAAAAATGATCCTGTAATACCAAGCTGGATAGGATAGATAAAGGTTATTATATTCATTCATAATTTTTCATTTCTCAATTATAACAATTAGAAATAATTAGTAACACAGGCATCCTGCCTGTTATAAGCTAGAAGCTTGTGCTGCAATTTTCGTAATTTTTTTAGACTAACTATAAAATAAAAACCCCTGGTTTTGACACCAGGGGGGGAAGGTAGGAGAAATCCAATGCAATGGAAACTTTTTTGTTAATTTAAGCCAGTAAACCTAATTTTTTACCGTTATCTCTCGCGGTTCTAATCATGTTTTGTCTGGCGGTTCTATCAATACCAAAATTTTCGCAAAAGTTAGTAATAACTTGGGAATGTAATTTAATTGCTTCACCTCGCAACTTATTAAATTTTACTTTTCCCATTTGGCTACGTAATAAAACAACAATAGGTGCAAACATCTATTAACCTCCTTACTGATTAAGTCTTAAAAAATAAAAGTTTTGTTCTCAAAAAATTAGCTAACGAGAGTGACAACAACCCCTAAACCGATAATGAGTAATGCGGCAAAGACACCTTGTACTAAGTAACCCTGTTGCTGCTTTTGTGTCGGGTAAGCAGCGTAGTACATATCGGGTTCGTTAGCGAAGTTATTAAGAATGCCGTTTTCATCACTGGTGGTAAACATGGTGTGTTCCTCGTTTGTCCTTATGTAAATAAATGTAACAAACTTTGTAAAGCTTTGTAAAGTAGTATTGACAAAACATTTTTAATGATTGATATAAGCAAAACTTATGTTAAAAAGACCAATATAGATTATGGCAAGCAAACAATACTAATGTACTTTTTAAGACAAAGTAGGGACTATATAGCAGTTTTCAATGGGGTGTATCAAGATTTTAGTGAAGTCGAGTGTGGGGAGTGTGGGGGGAATTTGTATTTTCATTGTTAGTCTATTGATATGAAAACTGCTCTAATGTGAAGATGAGGAACAAATAACTAAGTACCTGGACAAAAATAAACGTTACAGTTGAGAAGAGGCAGGGGGCAGGAGGCAGGGGGCAGGAGTAAGGATACAGCTATGTTTACATAAGTTAATACAGTGCTGTTTACTTATGTCCGACTACTTATGAAGCGACTGATTTCTCGGAACAAATTGTTTTAGTTGTTTCCCCAAACATCCATTAAGATTTTCAGAGAAAACAAAGGGGTGAAATCTGCTTGTTATCTATGTTTTCGGTGCATAGGGAAGATGATGAGTAAGGGGATAATGTTGAAGCTTTGTAAAGTTCTTCAACAAAACTAAAAATAAAAAGGAAATAATTTGTGTAGTTTACGAACAAATTATAATTAGGAACTTATTGACATTTTATAGAAGTATTTTCAGAATAAGGTCAAGAGCAAAGTTATTCTAACTAATGCTCGAAAAATAATTCAAACAGATGAAGATTATGAACAAAAATCTAGGTCAACATTTAGGTGAACTGGAAATCGTTGATTTAATCGAAGAATCAGTTACTAATGCTACTCAAAGAAGACAACAATTCCTAGATGATTCTTTAGTAGATATAACTGAAGATGAAGCTAAAAATATTGAAGGCGGAGAATTTTTAGCTCTTCCTCCTATTATTGTCTTAGGATTAACTGTAGCCGATGACTTACCATTTTTTGGTATCTAGTTTGAATTAAATTGTAATTAGTAAATCACACAAACTCTAGTCAATTAACAGGAAAAAAATGAACAACAATCTTGGTCAACATTTAGGTGAACTCGAAATTGCTGATTTAATCGGAGAATCAGTTGCTAACGCTGCTCAAAGAAGACAACAATTCACAGATGATTCTTTAGTAGATATCACTGAAGATGAAGCTAAAAATATTGAAGGGGGTCAAAAAGTTTACCCTGTAATTCCTTGTCCCCCTCAGGCTCTTCCTTACAATCCTAATTGTCCTTTCATTATTGGAATTATTCTAGTTGACCCTATAACTTTGTAAACAATATAACTCTTATTAGGAGGTCATAGAATGAACAAAAGTAACAATCAAAAAACAACCCTTTGTCCTAGTTCTAATCGACCCGATTTACCGAACAGTATTGTCTTCGGTATTATCAATGGAACAGTGGACAAACCCCAGGTTACTTATCTCAAAAAACCTCAACCTGTTACAGAAGAATTAATGGCACTTGCTGCCCCTGTAACCCCCGCAGAAGTGTTTAGAACAGCTACCACCTGTGCTACTAACAAATGTCTTCATTTTGACGGGAATAACTGTCGTTTAGCACAGCGAGTTGTAGACCAATTTCCTGTGGTTGAAGATAAGTTACCGGCTTGTTCTATCCGAAGAGATTGTCGCTGGTTTCAACAGGAAGGAAAGTCCGCTTGTATGCGTTGTCCTCAAGTCATTACTGATAATTACAACGCTTCAGAATTAGTTCGTAAAGTATCAATGCCCACCGCCATTGGAGAAAAGAAAAATGTCCGTTGAAAATGTCAAAGCTTTTTACCAAAGATTGGCACAAGATGAGCAATTTCGTTCTGAATTGTCCGAAGTAAACAGTAAAGAAGAGTGTAGTCAATTAGTACAAGAAGCTGGCTATGATTTTACTCAAGAAGAATTTGAAAATTACACCTCTGACCTATTAGAATCTAGTTTCAATAAAGGTGAATTAAGTGACCTTAACGAAAAAGAACTAGAAACAGTTTTTGGAGGAATTAGTGGCGCAATAGCCTCGCCTCCTATTCAAGCCCTGTATGGTGTTATTTGGCCATGGCCGCCTAAAGATCCTCAACCTCTTTATGGTGTCATTCAAGACCCAGAACTTCTTTGATAAGTCATAATTTCAGCAATAATTGAGGAGTAATCAAATGTCTCTAGAAAGTGTCAAGTCTTTTTACCAAAGATTAGCTAAAGATGAGGAATTCCGTTCTCAACTGGAAGGGTTAGAAACTTCAGAAGAGTCTAGTCAACTATTACAGCAAGCTGGCTACAATTTCACTCAAGAAGAATTTGAAAGTTATACAGCCGAATTACTCGAATCTAATCTAGATGAGAGTGACTTAAAAGACCTCAACGAACAAGAATTAGAAGTGGTATTTGGTGGAATGACCTCATCTCCTCCTATTCAAGCTCTTTATGGAGTTATCGTTATCAGCCCTTCTTTTCCTGGTCCAATGCCTTTTCCTGGACCCATTCCTTTCCCTGGAAAAAGCACCGCTAACCCCCCTAATTAAACCTATAGTTTAAGGGGTTTTGATTAGGTTTTAGCTATTAAGAATATACCCTTGATAGCTAAAATTCAACAAAAAATTACGTCGCCAACATCTGTTAACTTAAACAAAAATCATAGCAATTATGTCTCTTGAAAATGTCAAAGCCTTTTATCAAAGATTAGCCCAAGATGAGCAGTTTCGCTCTGAACTATCTAAGGTAAAAAGTAAAGCAGAATGTAGTCAGTTAGTCCAACAAGCTGGCTACAATTTCACCCAAGAAGAGTTTGAGAATTACACTTCTGAACTCTTAGAATCTAGTTTTAATCAAGGCGAATTAAACAACGTCAATGAAAAAGAACTAGAAGCGGTTTTTGGAGGAGCAATTAAGCCCTACATCCCACCAGAGCTATGGCCTATAAAATTGCCGGCTTACGGAATTCCGCCTATGCCTATGGATATTTTAGAATACTAAAATATTTAGGTTTGTTGTTAAGATTTAGCCATAATCTAAATAGTCTTAAATATAACAACAAACCTTTTTTTCACATTCATTAAGACACCTTTAAAGTTTATTTCAAGAATTCAAAGAAAAGATCATGGCAGAATATCGTCGAATCAGTTACGCTGTATGGGAAATTACCCTTAAATGTAACCTTGCTTGTCAACATTGTGGTTCTCGCGCTGGAAATAATAGAACACAAGAACTTTCAACGGAAGAAGCCCTCAATTTAGTGCAACAAATGGCTGAGGTTGGTATCAAGGAAGTTACCCTAATTGGTGGGGAAGCCTTTTTACGTTCCGACTGGTTAGAAATTGCTGAAGCTATCACCAAAGCGGGTATGGTTTGTGGTATGACAACCGGCGGTTATGGTATTACTTTAGATACGGCTCGTCGCATGAAAAAAGCGGGAATTAAAGTGGTTTCTGTCTCGGTTGACGGGTTAGAAGAAACCCACGACTATCAACGGGGAAAACCGGGGGCTTGGCAATGGGCTTTTAAAACCATGAAAAACCTCAAAGAAGCCGGCATTACTTTTGGTTGCAATACCCAAATCAATCGTCTTTCTGCACCAGAATTTCCCTTACTTTATGAACGTCTTCGGGATGCAGGAATTTCTGCTTGGCAAATTCAATTAACCGTTCCTATGGGGCGGGCTGCTGATAATAATCACATCCTTTTACAGCCGTATGAATTGTTAGATGTTTACCCCATGATTGCTAAGGTAGCACAACGAGCAAAACAAGAAGGGGTGAGGGTTCAAGCAGGTAATAATATTGGCTATTATGGACCCTATGAAAGATTATTCCGTGGGGGTGAAGCTTGGTCTTTTTGGCAAGGTTGCGGTGCTGGACTTTCTACGTTAGGAATTGAAGCAGATGGTGCTATTAAAGGCTGTCCTTCTTTGCCTACTTCTGCTTATACCGGGGGTAATATTCGTGATTATTCTTTGAGAACTATTATTGAAGAAACAGAAGAATTGCGGTTTAATTTAGGGGCGGGAACCCCTCAAGGAACAGACCATCTTTGGGGTTTCTGTAAGACTTGTGAATTTGCAGAATTATGTCGCGGCGGTTGCAGTTGGACGGCTCATGTTTTCTTCGATAAAAGAGGTAATAATCCCTATTGTCATCATCGAGCTTTGACACAGAAAAAACAGGGCATTCGTGAAGAGTTTGCTTTAAAATATCACGCTAAAGGTAATCCTTTTGATAATGGTGTGTTTGAGTTAACTGAACACCCTTTTAATAGTCCTTTACCTGAAGATGAATTAAGCTTTACGGCTGATAAGATTCAATGGCCAGCTAGTTGGGAACTCGAGCAAGAGAAACCTTTATCATTAGTGGGTGCTAATCATTAATTTTGAGGATAATTAATCATGGAAAAGAATTTAATTGAGTCTAATACAGAACAAAATCAACCCATTTTACCCCGTTCGGCTTGGAGTAGTAATGTAGCTCATTTACGAGCTTTATTTAGAGCAAAAAAGGCTTTAGATAGAATTGAAAGAGAAGCAGGAATAATTAATGAATAAAGTACATCTTTGCTTAATGTAATAAGTTATTCTATTTGTTCATTTTTTCCCAATAGACTCAAGGTTAACCTTGAGTCTTATTTTATTTTTAAAGCTAAAAAGAGATAATTGATTTACTTTTTTCCTGCTATTAATATATATTCTAACAATCTAAGGTGTCAATTTATCAAAAAGGATAAAATTATCATATTTTCAAGAATAAAAAATACATTTATTTGTATTTATTATTTCTTTTTTAAAACCTTAAAAAGATTGCTATATAAAATAATATTTTTATAATAGAAGAATCAAACAAATTCAACAAATTGCTTAGGAGAAAATTTCAAAATGGCTAACATTACCATCTCTAATTTAAACCTTGATTCAGAAAACTACTTAGAAGAACTGTCTTCTGAGACTGAGATTAACTACATTACTGGAGGAAGTCCCTGGGGTGGTTTCTTAGCCGGTTTAGGGGTTGGTGGACTTGCTGGTGGACTAGTGGGTTTTGGTATTGGTGTAGCTGTCAGTTATTACGCTTTCTACAAAACTCCCTAAAATTCTCTAAGTTCAATGCAATACTGCTCGATTAAGAAAAATGTAGTTTTGGGTTAGACTAGGGCTAAGGCTAAGCATTTCAATGAAAATTTAGTTCTGAGTTAACCAAACCACAGCATTTTCCATACTCTCTGAGCAGTATTGAACATAAAACTTATCGTTAAGATTAATACATAGTAAACTGCTAAAAATATAGATTCTTAGCAGTTTACTTTGATATTAAGTCTAATTTTTCTACATTTTTGCTACTGAATCCTCTATTGTTTGAATTTCTTGAAGTTTTCCCTTTAACCATTCAGAAAATAAATCAGCTAATATTTGATAACGTTTTTTCCCGTCTAGTTTTGGTTCTATTATTTCCTCAACAAAAATTAAATGTACTCCTTGAGATGTTATAACAGGTTTCAATAGTTGAGGTGGGTTTGTAGCAAAAACTGCCGCAGAAATTTCAGGTTTTAATTCTTGACGTTTAACGCTTCCTAAATATCCCCCTTTCCGTCTTAACTCTTTATCCTGTATATATTGATGGGCTACTTCCCAAAAACTCATTTCATCTTCATCAATAGCATAATATAATTCCATTGCTAAGTCTTCATCATCTAAGATAACTTCATACATCACGACTTCTGCATAATTGAGTTGATTTTGATAGAAGTAAGGTTCAATTTTATCAGCAAAAAGATGATTCGCTAACTTTCCAGAAATAATACTAAAATAGAGCATTTCTTCAAAATCTTCGACAGAAAGTTGATTCCTTTGTAACCATTTATGAGTTGCTTCTGCACTCTCTAGATTATTGACTAAACGAAATTGATCGGCTGCTTGTTGGAGTTCTTCTGTTTCTACTTTAATCTCTGCAAGTTCTACTTCTTCATTAATAATTTTACGGTTCATCAGTCCTTCTATTACATCCGACATTTTTCCCGATAGTTTAATCTCTTTGATAATCTCTTCTGAGGTTACGGTGATAGACAATGACATAATATCAATTTAGTTCTATAATATCTATCTTTTTATCATATAGCAAGCTTACTATATTTGTAAATCAATAATTAAAATACTTTAATCAGAACTAATTGTTTGACTTTTTTCTTAAATTTCAAGTTGAACTTCAATGATTAATCAACAAGAATAGAGCTTTTCAGATTTAATAATTATTTTGTGGGCAAAGTTGAATTGTAAAATAAGAAATAATTGCTTTACTTATTGAATAAAAAGTAACTATAAATCTCTTGAACTTTCTAAAATCGTGAATAATAATATATACAGAGTCAAACAGATTTAGATTAAGACTCAAATCAAAAAACAATTAACTCTTAGAGGACTTAAAACATGACTAAACTCATTATCTCTGATCTCGAAAAAAACAACAACAAAAATCAAATTGTTGAGCTTGTTTCCCAAGAACAATTATCTATTGCAGGAGGAGAAGGACAAGGAAGCACAACAATTAGCGTTACAGAGACAACATCAAATTCATCTGGTGGAACTACAACAACGACTATACATTATCAATGTACGCCCATCGGTGCAACTGGGACTGCTACAAAGGGAAATTAATAGTTTTTATTAATTTCAACCATACCCCGTTTAAGCTAATTTTTGGGGAGCATCCCATTGTTGTAAAAGCATTATCCAAACTAATGATAACCCAAAGCTTTCAGCACTTCTTAGAAAAGCTAACGTGCAAAATTGCGATGCTTCCAATTTTTTCTAGTAAAAACCGTCAAACAATACCATCAGGAGCCACATATGAAAGAAAAACCTACACAAAATCTAAGTCAAACTGATCTTGATGATCTCATCCATGAATCAGTAGAAAATGCAGTATCTAGACGACAACCACAATTAGATTTAGATGATCATCTGATAGATATTTCAACCCAAGATGCAAAGAATATTAAAGGAGGTCGTCCAGTTGGACACACTTGTGGAATGGTATGTGAAGTCAATCTTATGTGATACTTCGCACAATGAAATACGTGAAAGCTCAAATGCTATTATTTAATAATATGAACTTCAAGTTCAATTATTATCAAGATTGTCCCTGAGCCAATTTTTAAAGTTTCTGATTGCTTCGCTTCTACCAAGCTGTTGACTTTGTGCAACAGCTTGATTAATTAATTCTATGATAGGAATATTAGGAAAATTTGGACTACTTAAAGACTCAATATATTCTCCTCCTTCTAACACATTAATCTCTAAACCATTCTGAGTATAACGCCAAAGTTCAGGAACACCCAAAAGTTTATAATTATCTAAACGAGTCCGAGAAGTAATATCAATTTCTATGGCTAAATCTGGGGGAGGATCAACTTCTAAATTAAGTCGATTTTTGCCAATAAC
>JAAUYH010055731.1_pt1 | contig 38095 bp, 41 predicted proteins | sample 7278061 | NCBI WGS metagenome assembly JAAUYH01 (sample SAMN14350203, study PRJNA611818) | marine sediment metagenome | isolation source: surface marine sediment (0.6m) | place: French Polynesia: Moorea | collected 2018-08
AGTGCCCGCCCGCGTCCAGGACCGCAACCGACAGCGGTTTCAAGTCCATGTCGCGCCCCTTGGCGCGGGTGACCTCGATGATCGTGCGGGCGGTGTCCAGTGTCAGTGCCATCGGTATTCCTGTCTCTGTTCCAAAAAATCCTCGGGGGAGCGCGAGGGGGCAGACAGCCCCCTCGCTGCCGCGACGCCGGCAGGCGGCGCAAAACTTCAAACCTTCAATGCTGCCGTCACTTCAACCTCGACCTTGAATTCAGGACGCGTGAAGCCTGATACGATCACCAGAGTTGACGCAGGCAGACGCGCCACCTCCGCCAGCCACCTGTCCCGCGCCGCCATATATCCCGCCATATGCACCCGATCCGTGACAAAGGCATTCAAACGCAGCACATCCTCTGCTCCGCCCCCGCGCTCTGACAAGATTGCGGACAAGTTGGCAAAGATCACGTCGGCCTGCGCCTCGGCGCCTTCGGGAATGGTACCATCGGCGGCCACGCCCAGTTGCCCAGACGTCAGGACCAGTTCGTACCCCTCCGGTACCGCAACCCCATGCGCATAGCGGGCGAATGGCGGGGCGATACCATCCGGCGAGAGTTCAAGTATGGTCACCGGTTCAACTCCTTTTCCGCCAGCGTCGCCGCCCTCCCGCATTCGGGCAAGCCAAAAGTTACTGCTGAAATTTCGTGCGAATCGCAGCGAACTGTCTCATCTTCAGGCAAACGCGAGAGCCCAGCCCCGTGGAGCAGCCCACAAAATGGCCTCGCCAAGAAAGCACGCCATATTTTGGCGGAAACCAACAGGAGGTGAGGGGATGTCCCGGAAAACCATGACAAGCATCGTTGCTGCCGCAACGCTGACCGCCACTGCAGCCAGCGCGGGCGGCCATCTGACGGAAGTGAAATTCGGTACCAACTGGGTGGCGCAGGCTGAACACGGCGGGTTCTATCAATCGGTCGCGGACGGCACATATGAGGAATGCGGCCTTTCGGTCGAGATTCTGCCGGGCGGCCCTCAGGTCAACAACCGCGCGCTATTGCTTGCCGGTCGCATCGACTTCCACATGGGCGGCAATATGCTTCAGGCCTTCAACGCCGTCTCCGAAGGTATCCCGGTCGTGGCACTGGCCGCTATCTTTCAGAAAGACCCGCAGGTGATCCTGGCCCACCCGGGCGAGGCAGAGACCTGGGACGATCTGAAGAACCTGACCCTGCTCATCGGCGATAACGGCTTTCAATCCTACTACCAGTGGATGATCGCCGCCCACGGCTTCACGGCTGAGCAGCGCGAGCCCTACACCTTCAACCCGGCCCCCTTCCTCGCCGACAAGAAGAAGGGCATGCAGGGCTATCTCTCATCCGAGCCTTTCCTCGTGGAAAAAGAGGGTGGCTTCACTCCGAATGTCTTCCTGATCGCGGATGCAGGCTATACCGATTACTCGACCACGATCGAGGCCATGGCCGACACCATCGCCGAGAAGCCTGACGCCGTGAAATGCTTCGTCGAAGGTTCGATCAAGGGCTGGTACAACTACCTCTACGGCGATCCCAGCGCCGCCAACGTTTTGATCCAGGAAGCCAATCCGGAAATGTCAGCGGACAAAATCGCCTATGCCATCGAGAAGATGAAGGAAAATGGCATCGTCGACAGCGGCGACGCCGAAACGATGGGTATTGGCGTCATCACCGATGCGAAGGTCGAAGATTTCTTCAACAAGATGGTCGATGCCGGCGTCATAGAAGGCAGCATCGACTGGAATGCGGCCTATGACACCAGCTTCGTCGGCAACGGGCTGGGCATGGATCTGAAGAACTAAGGCGCGAAAGCTCGCTAGCGTCTCTTGCCCGGCCATCCATTCCTCCCCGATGGCCGGGCCGAAATCCGGAATGTACCCATGACACCCATTGCCCAGCGACCGCCGCTTTTGACGATGAGCCATATCGAGAAGACTTTCAGTGGCGATGTGGTGGCGTTGAAAGACATGAACCTGACGGTGAACGAAGGTGACTTCCTATCGCTTCTCGGACCATCGGGCTGCGGAAAGTCGACCGTGCTTCGGCTGATCTCGGACCTGATGCATCCGACGCGCGGCAAGATAAACTGGGTGGGGGGCCAGGGTTCGGACGATTTGGGTGTTGTCTTTCAGGAGCCGACCCTGATGCCCTGGGCCACGGTCGCGCAGAACGTCTTTCTACCGTTCCGCCTGAAGGGTGTGTCCTACGCAAGTGTCCGGGACGACATCTTTGAGGCACTGAAACTTGTTGGGCTTGAGAATTTCCAAGCCGCCTATCCGCGCGAACTCTCGGGCGGCATGAAGATGCGCGTTTCCATCGCGCGCGCCATGGTGACGAAACCACGGCTCATCCTGATGGACGAGCCCTTCGCTGCGCTTGATGAGATCACGCGGTTCAAGCTGAACAACGATCTTCTGGAACTCAAGGCCGCGATCGATTGCACCGTAATCTTCGTCACGCATTCGGTCTTCGAAAGCGTCTTCCTGTCAGACCGCATCGTCGTAATGGCCGCACGTCCGGGACGCGTGATCCACGAGTTGGAAGTCGATACTCCTTACCCGCGACACGAAGACTTCCGCACGTCCGCCGAATATGCCGCTCACACCCGAGCAGCCTCTGAAGCTTTGGGCGAAGCGATAGGGGTGGCGGCATGAGACAGGTTTGTTCGAACAAACTGGCAATACTCTTCGAAGAGTTTTGCGCCGATGACGGAGGACCAGTTTGACCATCGCAGACGACGCCCCACTCGCACCGGTTGTCGATGAAGAGGAAGCCGCGCGGGCGCGCCGCGACCGGATCAACCGCATCGCCAAATGGACTCTGCCCAGTCTGGTCATGGTTTTCTCAATCCTGGCCTGGCACCTCTACGTCACGATCAATGACATCCCGCATTACATCCTGCCGGGACCCATGCTTGTCGCACAGTCGATTATCGACGATTGGGGCCTTCTCTGGCCTGCCATGCTCACGACGACACGCCTGACAGTCCTCGCGCTGCTCTTCGCCATTCTGGGAGGCGTCGCCCTCGCTGTGGCCTTTACCCAGTCAAGGTGGGCCGAGATGAGCTTCTTCCCGTACGCCGTTATCCTGCAGGTCACACCGGTCGTCGCGATCGCACCTCTTTTGCAAATCTATGTTGAAAGCGCTTTCCTCGCGGCGCTGCTTTGTGCCTGGATCGTCGCGTTTTTCCCGATACTTTCGAACACGACAATCGGCTTGAAGAGTGCTGACCACAACCTCGAGGATCTGTTCACCATCTATGGCGCAACGCGCTGGCAGCGGCTCAGATATCTCGCGGCCCCTTCTGCCTTGCCCTACTTTCTGGGCGGTTTGAAAATCGCAGGCGGCCTCGCCCTGATCGGCGCTGTTGTCGCCGAGTTCGTCATTGGGCGCGCAGGCACTGGCCTGGGATTGGCCTCGACCTTGCTGGAAGCCTCTTACCGCTTCAATTTCGGCCGGCTTTATGCCGCGCTCATCCTGATTTCGACGATGGGTATCGTGATCTTTGCCATCACTTCGTTGATCAGCCATCTTGCCCTCAGAAAGTGGCACGAAAGCGCATTGAACCGCGACACATGAACCGATTTGGCACGCAAGACGGCCCCTTGAGGCTACGCAACGTTACTGTTCCGGGATGCCTGATCGGCCGCGCGGCCGACCTCGTCGTCACCGACATGACTATCAGCAACGGCAAGATTCGCAGCCGCGGCGGCACAGATGTCGAAATGAACCGCTCGATGGTGCTGCCCTGTTTCGTCGACATGCATACGCATCTGGACAAAGGTCATATCTGGCCGAGGGCCGCCAACCCGGACGGGACGTTCATGGGTGCGCTCACGACTGTCCTGGAGGATCGCGAGGCGAATTGGAATGCCGAGGACGTCTGGGCGCGAATGGAGTTTGGCCTGAAATGCGCTTATGCGCATGGCACGCGCGCGATCCGAACGCACATCGACAGCGCGCCGCCACAGGACGAGATCTCCTGGCCTGTCTTTGCCGAGTTGCGCCGAAAGTGGGCGGGCCGGATCGAGCTTCAAGCCTCCAGCCTGATCGGTTGTGAAACCTTCGAGAGCATCAAGGATGGTTACGCCACTACCGCCGATATCGTCGAGGGCGCGGGCGGCATCCTCGGCATGGTCACCTATCCGGTCGACGATCTTCGGCAACGTTTGATCGAGTTCTTCGAGCTTGCCGGCGCGCGCGGGCTAGAGGTCGATTTTCACTCTGACGAAACGCTTGATCCTTCCGCCGAGTCGCTTCGGATGATTGCCGAGGTCGCTTTGGAGATCGGCTGGGACAAGCCCGTGACTGTCGGGCATTGCTGCTCACTCTCTTTGCAGGACGAGCTCCGGGCGCTGGACACTTTGGACATTGTTGCAAAGGCTGGCCTCAACATCGTCAGCCTGCCAATGTGCAACCTCTACCTGCAGGACCGGATGGATGCGAAAACGCCGCGCGCCCGTGGCGTGACACTGGTTCATGAAATGGCTGAACGTGGCATCAACGTCTCGTTTGCCTCGGACAACACACGCGACCCCTTCTATGCCTACGGTGATCTCGACATGATCGAGGTCATGCGCGAAGCCACACGGATCGGACAGCTGGATCACGGCCGGACCGATTGGGCCAAGGCATTCACCTCGAATCCGGCAAAGGCCTGCGGGTTTCCCAAAGCGTCGCTGCTGCCCGGATCGCCTGCCGACTTGGTGATCTGTAAGGCGCGGAACTGGACAGAATTCTTTGCCCGCCCACAATCGGATCGCATGGTGATACGGGGCGGCGACCTGATCGACGCGTCCTTGCCAGACTATGCTGAACTAGACCATTTGATGGAGCCTGCCTGATGCAAGACAACGTAGCTGCCGCTAAAGCCGCATTGGGCCATCTTGATTTGGATGAAAGCCCTGCCGCCATCAAAGCGAAAAGCCGCGATTTCTTCTGGTATTCCCCCGTCCTTAAGGACCGGTTGGATCATGTGGTTGCCGACTTCGTCGTCTCGCCCAAAAACGAAGCAGAAGTGATCAAGGTGCTAAAGGTCTGCTATGCCCATGACTGCCCCGTGACGACGCGGGGTGCGGGTACAGGCAACTACGGCCAGGCCATGCCGCTCGCAGGCGGCTGCGTCATGCACTTGCGGCACATGAACCACGTCCAGGAAATCCACCCCGGCCGGGTCATTACCGACCCGGGCGTGCTTCTGAAAGACCTGGATGCCGCCTGCAAAGACCATTCGGGGCAGGAGATTCGCATGTTCTCGTCGACCTGGGCCACGGCAACCATTGGCGGTTTCATCGCTGGGGGCTCGGGCGGCGTGGGTTCGTGCAGATGGGGGTCGCTCCGCGATCTCGGCAATATCATCCGCCTGCGCGTCGTGACGATGGAGGAAGAACCGCGAATTCTGGAGTTCACGGGCGAAGAACTGGCGCGCGTCTCCCACGCCTATGGAACAAACGGGATCATAACCGAAATCGAGATGCCGCTGGCCCCTGCCTATGACTGGGTGGAGATGTTCCTGGCCACTGACGAATTCATGGACGCTGTGCGCTTCGCAGAAGATCTCGCCAATCAGGACGGCATCCTGATGAAGCTGGGCACAGTCTTCGAAGCGCCCGTCGCCAAGGACTATTTTCAGCGCGTGGCGCCATACGTCGAAAGCAGCACCAACCTGATCGGACTGATGATCGCGCCGCATTCGATGGACGGATTTCTGACGTTCCTTGGGCGACGACCCGAGGCAAGGCTGATCTATCGCAACGACGATCAAGACTGGGCGCGCGATCCGGGACCGGTGTTCGAGTATGGCTGGAACCATACAACCCTGCGGGCGTTGAAGGTCGATCCGTCGATCACTTATCTGCAGGTCCGCTACGGCTATCCCGAACACAAGGACCTGATCGAAAAGATGCAGAGCGCACTCTCACCCGAGGTCCTGCAGCACCTCGAGGTTCTGCGCGAAAGCGGGAAGGTCATGTTCGCCGGGTTGAGCCTTGTAAAGTTCACGACTGAAGAGCGTCTGGATGAGATTGTGAAGATGCATGAAGACGCGGGCGCGATGATTTTCAACCCGCACCGCTACACGCTGGAAGAAGGCGGGCGACAGACGGTCGATGATCGTCAGTTGAAATTCAAGCAAGAGGCCGACCCCAAGGGGTTGTTGAACCCCGGCAAGATGATCGCCTGGGACGATCCCGATTGGTCCTTCGACAGGATGTACGCCTATCCGAAGTTGCAGGCGGCCGAATGAGCGGGGACCAGAGAAATCGAGTTTTGAGCTCCATCTTCTTCAAAAAAACTGGCCTCGCATGAAAGCACTCGTCCTTTTCGCCCACCCGTGCGAGGAAAGCTTTGGCGCGGCGCTGCACACCAAGATCGTGGAGACGCTGAGCCAACGCGGCTGGGAGGTTGACGATTGCGATCTGTACGCCGAAGGCTTTCAGCCAATCCTGACCACCGAGGAACGTCGCGGCTACCATGACGAGCCCGAGAATTGCGGACCGGTGCAGCCTTACGTGGATCGGCTGCGGGCCACGGAGGCCTTGATCTTTTCTTTCCCGGTTTGGAACTTCGGCTATCCGGCCATCCTGAAGGGGTTTCTGGATCGCGTCTTTCTGCCTGGCGTGTCGTTCAAGCTGGTGGACGGCAAGGTTCGACCGAACCTGACCCATATCCGAAAACTCGTCGCCGTCACGACCTATGGAGGCACCCGTTTCCGCGCCATCGGAGCGGGCGACCCGCCACGCAAACACTTCACCCGCGCGGTCTGGCATGTCACCCGGCCCGAACGCATGCGCTATCTGGCGCTCTACGACATGAACCGTGCGACCGATGGGCAACGCCAAGCCTTCCTAAGCAAGGTCGAACGCGAAATGCAGGCGCTATGATGAAGGCCCTTGTCGTTTACTGCCACCCGCGACAAGGTTGCTTTAACGAAGCCGTCCGCGAAACCGTCGTCGGCAAGTTGCAGGCGTACGGGGCGGAAATCCGGGTTTCTGACCTCTACAAGCGCAATTTCCATCCCGTATTGAGCTGCCACGAGTTGGATATCTATCTGAACGCCACTCGGAACACCGAGCCGGTCGCGCAGGATGTTGGCGACCTGCGATGGTGCGACACGCTTATCTTCATCTATCCGACCTGGTGGTACGGTCTGCCTGCGATGTTGAAAGGATGGCTTGACCGCGTCCTTGTGCCCGAGGTCGCCTTCTTGATGCCGGATGCCGACAACAAGGACATCCGCCCGGGCCTGACACACATCAAGCGCCTCGGCGTCTTCACAACCTGTGGCGCCTCGCGCTGGCTGACATTCTTCGTCGGCGCCCCCGGCAAACGCACGCTCTTTCGGGGCATCGGGCTTCTGTGCGCAAAGCCGCTGAAAAAAGCCTTTGCCGCGCATTACCTGATGGACAGCTCCACACCCGAAAGTCGCAAAGCCCATCTTGACCGGGTGGCCAAGACCATGGATCGTTTTCTCTCATGACAGACACGCACATCCCCGTTCTCGACTGGTCGCGCTTCACCTCTGGCAGCGACCGCGAAGGGTTCGTCGCCGATCTTTCGAAAGCCTGCCGCGACACCGGCTTCTTTCTGGTCACCGGGCACGGCATCCCCCAATCACTGATTGACGACACCCTCGCAGTCGCCGATCGTTTCTTTGCCCTCCCAACCGAAGAGAAGGTCAAGCTGGACATCCGAACGGTGGGCAACAACCGTGGCTGGTCCGGTCCGGGCACCGAGAACCTCGATGACAGCAAGCCGGATCAGGTCGACCGAAAGGAGGCCTTCAACACCGGGCTCGAGTTCGCACCCGACGACCCGCGTCTGTCCAGCCAGCCCTTCCGGGGGATGAATGCCTGGCCCGATGTGCCCGGGTTCCGCGACACGGTGATGGCCTATTTCAACGCTGTCCACGCACTTGGTGTCGATCTGCACCGCGCCATTGCCTTGGACCTTGGCCTGCCCGAGCATTACTTCGCCCCCTATCTGGACGAACCGCTCGCGACACTTCGGATGCTGCGTTATCCGGGCGGAGACCGCGATGGTGGGATCGGTGCAGGTGCGCACACCGACTATGGCTCGATCACCGTGCTTTACAGCGATGGCGAACCGGGGCTGCAGGTCCAGCCGCGCGACAAGGATTGGATCGACGTGCCGCTGGTTCCCGGCGCCTTTATCATCAACATCGCCGATTGCCTGATGCGGTGGACCAACGACATCTATGTCTCTACCCCGCATCGCGTGTTGGTGCCCAGGAATCCGCGACGCTCACTGGCCTTCTTCCTCGACCCGAACCCCGACGCCGTTATCGAGGCTTTGCCTGGTACCGGCACCGCGAAGTACCCGCCGGTGACTGGGGCCGAGTATCTGAAGATGCGGCTCGATGCGACCTATGCCGAGAAGATCACGGCATGACGCGCCGCTTCGACTGGGCCGAATTCCGAACGACTGAGTTCGAGGACATCGACCCAGGGCAGGTCATCGCGATCCTGCCAACGGCGGCCATCGAACAGCACGGGCCTCATCTTCCGGTTGGTGTCGACACGATGATTGCCGAGGGCATGCTTGGCGAGCTTCGCAAGAACTGCCCGGACGATCTGGACATACGCATCTTGCCCGTTCAGGCGGTCGGCAAATCCAACGAACATCTGCACGCACCCGGTACGCTGACCTATACCGCCGAAAACGCGCTTCGTGTCTGGAAAGACATCGGTCTGTCAGTCGCCCGCGCAGGCGTTCGCAAGATGGTCATCGTCAACAGCCACGGCGGCAACCTCGATCTTATCTCGATCCTCGCGCGCGAATTGCGCGTAGATGCTGGCATGTTTTGCGTGAAATGCCAGTGGGGCAACTTCGGTACGCCGGACGGCCTGTACTCTGACGGCGAGGTGCAATTCGGCATTCACGGCGGCGACCGCGAAACGTCGCTCATGCTGCATTTCCGGCCCGAGTTGGTCGACATGTCTCGGGCAGACAACTTCGCTTCGACCGCCGAAACGATGCCAATCTCACCCATTGGGCCTGTGTCCTACGGGTGGATTGCGTCCGATTTGCATCCCGCTGGCACCGTTGGCGAGGCCCATCTGGCGACAGCCGAAAAGGGCCATAAGACCGCAGAACACCAAATTTCGGGCTTCATAGACCTGTTGCGCACCGTCCGGGATCAATCTGTCGGCGGGTTTTCGCCTACAAACAGGTCATACTGACCGCGAAGGCAACGGTTTATTGACAAAACAAGGCCCAATGCCACTTAAATCCTACCACTGGTAAAGATTACTGGTCGGGACGGGAAAACCCGCGGGAGCAATATGGCATTCGGAGCAGTCCTTCTCAGCCTTCCTTTGGCTTTGGCAATCACATGCATCAGCATGCTTGGTCTGGACTTTGGTGTCGCCTACTTCCTGGCCGTTTACGCCTTTGTTGGCGTGGCCTCGCTGGCTTCGTTCACGGTGGCGTTCGGCGTACGCCCGGAAGACTTCCAGTAGCTCCAGCTTTGTTGACATCACCTGTCGTCCAACGTGAAGTCGCTTCCAACTGAAGGCTCACGAAGGATACTCGCATGAAAAACCTGGTTCGCGACGTTTGGAACCGCGACGAAACGGCGGTCAACGCCTGGCTCAACCTGCCCCACTCCTTTCCAGCCGAAATCATGGCGGCGCAGGATTTCACCTCGCTCACTATCGACGCTCAGCACGGACCCAACGACTATTCGAACCTGCTACCGATGTTTCAGGCGATGCGCGCTTCGGGCAAGACACTTATGGCGCGTGTGCCGTGGTGCGACCCGACATGGATCATGAAGTTCCTGGACGCAGGCGCCATGGGGATTATCTGCCCGATGGTGAATACCCGGGAAGAGGCCGAAGAGTTTGTGAGCTACCTGCGGTACCCGCCCTTGGGTCAGCGGAGTTGGGGACCGACGCGCGCGATGTTCGCCTATCCCGACTACAACAAGGACGGTGCGAATGATGCTGTTCTGGCCTTCGCGATGATCGAAACCGCTGAGGCGTTCAAGAATGTCGATGCAATCGCCGCGACGCCTCATCTTGACGCCCTCTATGTCGGGCCATCGGACCTATCGCTTGGAATGACGAATGGCGCGCTTCCGCCCAAGCTGGACCGTGAAGAGCCCGAGATGATCGACGCCATCAAACGCATTTTAGAAGCCGCACATGACAACGGAAAACGCGCCGCCTTGCACTGCGGTACACCGGAATACGCCGCCAAGGCCGTCGACTGGGGCTATGACATGGTCACAGTTGCAACGGATAGCGCCATCCTGGCGCAAGGCGCGGCTGCCACGCTCAAGGCGTTTCGAGAACTGACGTCCTAGCGACCTAGCTGCCCGGCCCAAACCGACGGGGCAATTCCTTGTCGCGCGAGACATAGCGTACATTCTCGGCCTCCTCCTTCTCGAAGGACGCCGCGACGCGTTCATAGGCTGCCGCCACCTCCTGCCGAACGGTTTCGGACCAAAATGCCAAGGCAACAGCCAGCTGCAGAAACGCAATCAGGCTGAGCGACGCCGTAAAGTCGATCTTGAGCGATTTGTGCCCCGAAATGATCTGCGCCAGCTTGGCGCCAACGGCGCCACCGACGAACGACATGGTCAGCAGCGCATTCTCAGGCACGCGGCGCTTGTCATAAACCGCAAAACCCTTGTCCATTATCGACACGGTCAGCGTCAGAACATTGATTGCGACAAAGTACCAAAGGATCGTCTCGGTCATGGTTCAAACCCTTGAAAGGACCCAAGTGACAGTGTCTGCAAATTACCGGAATTCCGACCAAATCCCTAACGAATTGCCCGTAAGATTTGAGATGAGTTTCCTTGAAATCCGACATTTCTGGCTGGACTTAACTGCAGAGGCCTACTGGTCCTAATCCACGCCTACCGCAGCAACTAGTTTGTCGCACTGGGACGGCTCGCATCCGTCCTTATTTTGGGCCAAAATCGTCGGCAGGCAGGAGGAGGGCACGGGCATGTCCGTGGATCTTGATACATCACCAAAGGTGTCGGACGAGATCCGCAAAACCACCTGCTACATGTGCGCCTGCCGGTGCGGCATCAACGTGCACATGAAAGACGGTCAGGTGGCCTACATCGAGGGCAATCGCGATCATCCCGTCAACCAAGGCGTTCTTTGCGCCAAGGGCTCGTCGGGGATCATGCAGCATCTCTCGCCTGCCCGCCTTCGCGCGCCCATGAAGCGTGTGGGACCAAGGGGATCGGGCGAGTTTGAAGAAATCTCGTGGGACGAGGCGCTGGAAACTGCTGTGTCCTGGCTCAAGCCACTGCGCGAGACCGATCAGTCCAAATTTGCCTTCTTCACCGGTCGGGACCAGTCACAATCCTTCACCTCCTACTGGGCGCAAGCCTTCGGCACCCCGAACTATGCCGCACATGGCGGGTTTTGCTCCGTCAACATGGCGGCTGCAGGCATCTATACGATGGGCGGGGCCTTTTGGGAGTTTGGCCAGCCCGACTGGGACCGGACGAAGCTCTTCATGATCTTCGGCGTGGCGGAGGATCATGACTCGAACCCGATCAAGATGGGCCTTGGCAAGCTGAAGGCGCGGGGTGCGAAAGTGATCGGCGTCAACCCCATCCGCACCGGCTACAACGCCATCGCAGATGAATGGGTCGGCATCACGCCCGGCACCGATGGCCTATTCATTCTCAGCCTTGTCCATTGCCTGATGAAGGCGGGCCGGATTGACCTCGTATACCTCGCCCGCTTCACAGACGCGCCGTGCTTGGTGAACGGGGATAAGGACAGCGACGAACACGGGCTGATCCTGACCAACGAGGCGGGGAAGAAACTGGTCATCGACCGCCGCACCGGCAAGCCGGAAGCCTACGACACGCCCGGCGTCCGGCCTGACCTCTCGGCCACTTACCGTCACGCGGGCATCACGCACCGCCCTGTCCTGCACCACATGGCAGAGAAATACCTGAGCGACGACTACGCCCCCGAGACTGTCGCCTCCAAGGTCGGCGTCGACGCAAATCGTATCCGGGCCATCGCCGCCGAGCTCGCGCGTGTAGCCTTCGACGAAGCGATCGAGCTTGATCGCGAATGGACCGACTTCCGGGGCGACAAGCACGACAAGATGGTCGGACGGCCTGTCGCCTTCCACGCAATGCGCGGTATCTCGGCCCATTCGAACGGGTTCCAGACCTGCCGTGCCCTGCATCTTCTGCAAATCATTCTCGGAAGCGTCGAGGTGCCGGGAGGCTTCCGTTTCAAGCCACCCTACCCCAAACCCTCGACCATCCACCCGAAGCCCCACGCCGGCGTCACACCCGGCAAGCCGCTCGACGGCCCGCACCTCGGCTTCCTCCACGGTCCCGACGACCTGCTGATCGACGAAAACGGCACGCCCAAACGCATCGACAAGGCGTTCTCCTGGGAGAACCCCATGAGCGCCCATGGCCTGATGCACATGGTCATCTCGAACGCGCACGCCGGCGATCCATACAAGATCGACACGCTGATGCTCTACATGGCGAACATGTCTTGGAACTCGTCGATGAACACCTCGGGTGTCATGAAGATGCTGACGGACAAGGACGAGACCGGCGACTATGTCATCCCGCGCATCATCTATTCCGATGCCTACTCATCGGAAATGGTGGCCTATGCCGACCTGATCCTGCCCGACACGACTTACCTCGAACGCCACGACTGCATCTCACTCCTCGACCGTCCCATCTGCGAGGCCGAGGCCGCGGCCGACGCCATCCGCTGGCCGGTGGTCGAACCCGACCGTGACGTACGCGGCTTCCAGTCGGTGCTCTGCGAACTGGGGGCCATGCTCGACCTGCCGGGGTTCGTGAACGAGGACGGAAGCCAGAAGTATGCGGACTACGGCGACTACATTCAAAACCACGAGCGCAAGCCAGGCATCGGCCCATTGGCAGGCTTCCGAGGTAATGGCGAAGACCATGGCCGCGGCGCGCCAAACCCGAACCAGATACAGAAGTACATCGAAAACGGCAGCTTCTGGATCAGCCACATCCCGGAAGACGCCGAGTTCTATAAACCCTGGAACAATACTTATCAGGACTGGGCAGTGAACCTCGGCCTCTTCGACGCGCCTGCGCCTTATCTATTCACGCTCTGGTGCGAACCGCTCCGTCGCTTCCAACTGGCCGCAGAGGGCAAACACCGCCTCTCACCGCCCGGCCATTTGAAGGACCGATACGTAGAAACCATGGACCCACTTCCGGTCTGGTATTCGCCGTTTTCTGACGCAGACAACGGCTTCGAGGTCCATGCACTGACCCAGCGCCCGATGGCCATGTACCACTCCTGGGGCTCGCAAAACGCCTGGCTCCGACAAATCCACGGGCGAAACCCGCTCTATGTGCCAACCAAGATTTGGGTAGCCAATGGCTTCAAGGAAGGCGACTGGGCACGCGTGACCTCGCCCCATGGCGAAATTACGGTCCCCGTCGCCCATATGGCCGCGCTTAACGAAAACACGGTCTGGACCTGGAACGCCATCGGCAAACGGAAAGGAGCCTGGGCGCTGGACAAGGATGCACCGGAGACAACGAAAGGCTTCCTGCTGAACCACATTATCCACGAACTGCAGCCGCCGAAAGGCGACGGCCTTCGCTGGGCCAACTCGGACCCGATCACAGGGCAAGCCGCGTGGTTCGACCTCCGCGTCAAGATCGAGAAAGCCACTGCACCTTCAGAAAGCCAGCCATCGCACCCGCCGCAGAAAAGCCCGGTCAGCGAAGCCCCAACATCCGTCAAGCAAAAGCTCGGCGCATGAGCGTGACCTTCCATACCACCAGAGACGGAAAGACTGCCCCGATTGCCAGCCTGTCGGCGCACGACATCGAATGTCTCAACGCGTCGTTGGACGCACATGCGGTCGCATGGCAGCTTTCCGAGTATGAAGACACCAAACTTCTCGACACACATATCGACAGTGTCCTCTCCCTGCCAAAAATCCCGACAACAGTCCGCGTCGCCTTTGAACGGATGCAAGGAATGGAGGTCGTCTATGCTATTGGTGAGTGAACTCTTTCGCCCATTCCGAAGTATCCCCGCCGGAGGCACCGCGACGGCGAAGCCGGCGCAAAAACAAAGAGCCACGCCGCAGGCGTGCCCGCCTGGGAACTGCCCATGACCACTTTGCCGCAACACACTGAAAAGTCGCTCGGACTCGTCATCGATCTCGACACCTGCGTCGGCTGCCATGCCTGCGTCACCGCCTGCAAAGGCTGGAACACGGAAAACTACGGCGCACCGCTCGCGGATAAGGATGCCTATGGCGCGAACCCGGTTGGCAGTTTCCTGAACCGGGTGCATTCCTACGAGGTTCAGCACGAACATGGTCCGGCCCAGCTTTTCCACATGCCGAAAAGCTGCCTTCACTGCGCTGACGCGCCCTGCGTCACCGTCTGCCCGACGGGTGCCAGCTACAAGCGCGTCGAAGACGGCATCGTGCTGGTGAACGAAAGCGATTGCATCGGCTGCGGGCTTTGTGCCTGGGCCTGCCCATATGGTGCCCGCGAGATGGACCCCGAAGAGCAGGTGATGAAGAAATGCACACTCTGCGTCGACCGCATCTATAACGAAAACCTGCCGGAAGAAGACCGACAACCCGCCTGCGTGCGCACCTGCCCTGCGGGCGCCCGCCACTTCGGAGACCTTTCCGACCCGGAAAGCGACGTCTCGAAACTGGTAGCGGACCGCGGCGGCTTCGAATTGATGCCGGAACAAGGCACGGCCCCGGTGAACCGCTATCTGCCACCGCGACCGCGCGACGAAGTGCCCGATTTTGATGTACTGGCGCCGTTCCTCGAGCCGGTCGCCGAAGAGCCGGCGGGCTTCCTCGGCTGGCTCGACCGCACATTGTCGAAGGTGTCTTGATGCATCCAGCACCCTCGATAATCCTCTTCACCACGCTCTCGGGCCTCGGCTTCGGCATGTTGGCCTTCCTTAGCCTCGACGTGCCTGCGCCCCGCGGCTGGACCGCCTTCTGGTTCTTCCTGATTGCCTATGCGCTTGCCATTGGCGGGCTGCTGGCCTCGACTTTTCACCTTGGCCACCCGGAGCGCGCCTTGAAAGCCTTCACGCAATGGCGGTCCTCCTGGCTCAGCCGCGAGGCTTGGCTGGCGGTCGGCACGCTCGTGCTGATGGGGCTCTACGCCATCGGGCTGGTCTTCTTCGACACGCGGCTGCGCATCTTTGGCATTCCCGGCGGGCTGATGGCCATCGCCACCGTTGTTGCGACATCGATGATCTATGCACAGATGCGGACGGTGCCGCGCTGGAACCATTGGTCGACGCCCATAGTCTTTCTGGCCTACGCCATCGTTGGCGGCGCGCTTCTGACGGGACGTGTCGAGCTGGTGCGCGCATTGCTGCCGCTTCTCTTGATCCTCCAGGTCTTCGCTTGGATCGATCAGGATCGGCATGAAAAGGCGGATGACACGAACATCGCCACAGCCACGGGCCTGGGCGACCGCGGTCGCGTGCACGCCTTCGAAGCCCCGCATACGGGTGAAAATTATCTTACGAAGGAAATGGTCTTTCGCGTCGGCAGGAAACACGCCGCCGTGCTCAAGGTCGCGGCGCTTTTGCTCGCGATGATCCTGCCCACCTTCCTGTTGTTCTTGCCCTTCCATCATACCCTCGCAGCGCTGGCGGTGCTGTTGCATCTGGCGGGCGTGCTGATCCAACGATGGATTTTCTTTGCCGAAGCGCGACACGTGGTCAGCTTTTACTACGGGCGTTGAACGCATAACGGGTATGAGTGTACCGTGGCATTCCGCGCATTGCATTATTTCTGCAATCGCATAATAGATGCTGCATTGCAGAAAACGCTCTGCTTCTGAGGAGGAAGCCCTATGACCAACGTCGTTATTGCCTCAGCTGCCCGAACCGCGGTCGGCAGCTTCAATGGTAGTTTTGCCAATACCCCCGCCCATGATCTTGGGGCCACCATGCTGGAAGCATTGGTCGAGCGCGCGGGTGTCGAAAAATCGGACGTGTCCGAAACCATCCTCGGCCAGGTGCTGACCGCCGCTCAGGGACAGAACCCGGCTCGCCAGGCACATGTGAACGCAGGTCTCCCGATTGAAAGCGCCGCCTGGGGTATCAACCAGGTCTGTGGCTCGGGCCTTCGTGCCGTGACACTAGGCGCTCAGCACATCCAACTGGGCGATGCCGAGATCGTCGCCGCCGGTGGTCAGGAAAACATGTCGCTCAGCCCCCACGCGCAGGCCATCCGCGCCGGGCAGAAGATGGGCGATCTGAAGCTGATCGATACGATGATCAAGGACGGCCTTTGGGATGCTTTCAACGGCTACCATATGGGGCAAACCGCCGAGAACGTCGCCGAAAAATGGCAAATCAGCCGGGAACAGCAGGACGAATTCGCACTCGCTTCGCAGAACAAGGCGGAAGCTGCCCAGAAGGCCGGTAAGTTCGACGACGAAATTACCCCCTTCACGGTCAAGACCCGCAAGGGTGACATCGTGGTCGACAAGGACGAATACATCCGCCACGGCGCAACGATCGAAAACATGACGAAGCTGCGCCCAGCGTTTACCAAGGAAGGCTCAGTGACCGCTGGCAACGCCTCGGGCATCAACGACGGCGCCGCGGGCGTGCTCTTGATGAGCGCGGACGAGGCCGAAAAGCGCGGCATCGACCCGCTGGCACGCATCGTGTCCTATGCGACCGCTGGCCTTGATCCATCGATCATGGGTGTGGGCCCGATCCACGCCTCGCGGAAGGCGCTGGAAAAGGCCGGTTGGAAGGCCGAGGACCTTGACCTGGTCGAAGCCAACGAAGCTTTTGCCGCGCAAGCCTGTGCCGTCAACAAGGACATGGGATGGAACCCCGAGATCGTGAACGTCAACGGCGGCGCGATTGCCATCGGTCATCCGATTGGCGCCTCGGGCGCACGCGTGTTGAATACGCTCCTCTTCGAGATGAAGCGTCGCGACGCCAAGAAAGGCCTAGCCACGCTCTGCATTGGCGGCGGTATGGGCGTTGCCATGTGCGTCGAGCGGTAACTGGATTTGCGCCCCGCTGACGCGGGTCGCTCCAACGGGGGGCTCCGCCCCCCGCACCCCCGGGGATATTTTTCGGTCGATGGAGACCGCTCGGGGATACACGGAATGAATATGGAGGAAAGACGATGGGACGTGTTGCCCTTGTGACCGGTGGCTCCCGGGGAATTGGTGAAGCAATTTCGAAAGCACTGAAAGCGGATGGCTACGAAGTCGCCGCGACCTATGCCGGCAACGACGAGAAGGCCGCCGCCTTCAGCGAAGCGACCGGCATCAAGACCTACAAGTGGAACGTGGCCGATTACGAAGCATCGAAAGCGGGGATCACACAGGTCGAAGCCGATCTGGGACCGATCGACACGGTTGTTGCCAATGCGGGCATCACCCGCGACGCGCCATTCCACAAGATGACGCCTGAAGCCTGGAAAGAGGTGATCGACACCAACCTGACCGGTGTCTTCAACACCATCCACCCGGTCTGGCCGGGCATGCGGGAACGCAAGTTCGGACGCGTGGTCGTCATCTCCTCGATCAACGGCCAGAAAGGCCAGTTCGGCCAGGTGAACTATGCCGCGACTAAGGCGGGCGATCTGGGCATCGTAAAGTCGCTGGCACAGGAAGGCGCACGCGCTGGCATCACCGCGAATGCCGTTTGCCCTGGTTACATCGGGACAGAGATGGTGCGCGCTATTCCGGAAGAGGTTCTGAATTCCAAGATCATCCCGCAGATTCCTGCCGGACGCCTAGGTGAACCGGAAGAGATCGCGCGCTGCGTGACCTTCCTGACATCCGAGGACGCGGGCTTCATCAACGGTTCGACCATCTCGGCCAATGGCGCACAGTTCTTCGTTTAAGAGTTGGCGGTTGGATTTGGGCCGGTCCCGGTTGGGGCCGGCCCTTTTCGCGTTCTCGGACAAGCTGCAACGATTACCGGAAGACGCGGAAGATACGGGCAAAGATTTGCGCATGTTCGTTGTGGGCTTTCCGGATGGCATCACGGGTGCGGGTGTTGGCGGTTGTTTCGTACATCGGGCGACCTCTCGGCTTTTGAATTTCTGATCTGTTCCCAATATGATCATTATTTTCTTTGCGACAAACGAGACTTTACCGGCATTCAGTTAAGCTGTATTTAACTGAAGATGTCTGATCGCCTTCCTCCCCTAACGGCCCTTCGTGCCTTTGAGGCCGCGGCCCGCCATATGTCCTTTGCCAAGGCCGCCGAGGAATTGAACGTCACTCCCGCTGCACTTTCGTTTCAAATCAAGTCACTGGAAGAGCACCTGGGCCAGCCCGTGTTTCACCGTCTGAACCGAGCCGTGAAACTGACAGAGGTGGGCGAAATGCTGGCACCGGGATTGCAGGACGGGTTCACCGAGATCTCCAGCGCCTGGACGCGGGCCCGGCGGCAATCGGATCAAAGCCTGTTGACCGTTACGGCAGGGCCGGCCTTTACCGCGCTTTGGCTGGCTCCACGGCTTTTTTCCTTTGCAACCCAGCACCCCGAGATCGAACTGAGGTTTTCGGCCAGTCTGAAGCTGGTCGATTTCGACCGTGACGACGTGGACCTGGCGATCAGATTTGGACCACGCCCCGACGACAGCCTGTTTTCCAGGGCCCTTGCCGACGAATGGGCCACCCCAATGATGGCGCCAAGCCTTGCCGAGACCGTCAAGACGCCGGAAGATCTGTTGAACGTGCCGCTTCTCACCGACGACGTGACGGCCGCCATCAAACCGTCCATCGACTGGGATGCGTGGTTTGCAGCAGCAGGACTACCAGCGCCAGAAGTTCACGGTGCACGCTTCAACCAGTCCGATCACGCCGTAAGCGCTGCGCTCGCTGGAACGGGCGCCATCATGGGCCGTGGCTCCTTGACGGAGGCCGCGTTGCGCGACAACAGGCTGGTCATGCCATTTCGGCTTTCGCTGGCGACAGCCTCGAAATATCGGCTTGTGTGCCCACACGAAACCGAAGGCCGACCGCATGTGGCGGCCTTCATGGATTGGATTGACGACCAGGCTCAAAGCCTTCGCGACCTTGCAAAAGATCGCATATTTGCAGCTTCAGCTGACGTCAGTGCTGGTGGCTAAGCCGCTCGATTTCTTCTTTGAGTTTGAGTTTTTGTTTCTTCAGCGCAGTGATTTGAAGATCATCGAATGCCGGGCTGCGCTGCGCCTCTTCGACCTCAATTGAAAGATGTTCATGTTTCTTGCGGAGTTCTTGCAGATGGGAACTCAAGCTCATAGTCGTCCTCCTGTTCGTGATTACCGGTGCTGTGAGTGCAGCACGAAATACGATTCGTGTCACGCCTGTCGTACAAGTTGGGGACAATTCCTTATCAGAAGATTAATTCTGCAGCGGCAGAGGATTGCCGCGGCGCAGAATACCAGAAGCCTTTGGTGTGTAACTGTCACCGTCCCTTTCATGGGACTTGCCCTGGTGGAGGACAAACGGACTCAAGAGCTTGAAGGGGCCATTTGCATCCTTCTTTGCCCGTAAAACAAAGAGCTTCGCGGACCGCCCTTCGCGGGCCGCCAACGGAAGAACGATGACATCGCCAGCCCTAGGATGAAGTGCTGCAAGTGCAGCAGGCAGCTTCTCAATCCTGTTAATCATCGTTAACGTTCCACCAGGCCGAAGCCTCCGCAGCCCTGTGTCTAACCATGTGGACAGTTTTGTGCCTTCGCCGCGCCCTGCTTCACGCGTGCAATCCTCTGCCACACTACCTTCTTTGCGATCAAAAAATGGCGGGTTCATCATCACGTGATCGAACGATTGCGCCCGGATTTTCTTTGGCAGATCAGCCACGTCGCCCACAACGACCTCTGCGTTCAAACTGTTGCCCGACAGATTGCGCACTGCCAACTCCGCCATATCGGAATTGACCTCTACCCCCGTGGCCCGCACCTCGGGGCAACGCGCCAGCAAGCAAGCCAGTGCCGTCCCCGCCCCGCAACCCAACTCCAAAACAGTCTGGCCGGGCTGAGCATCCACGGCGGCTGCCAGAAAGACCGGGTCCGCTCCCGCGCGATACCCTCGTTTCGGCTGAGAGATCGCAAGCCGACCGTCCAGAAACGCGTCGCGCGTCGTCTCCATCACTCGTCTGCCAGCAGGTCGTTGTCCTTCAGAACATGGCGCGCCTGAAAATGATCCGCATCGCGCACCATCAACCGGCGCGGCAATATGCCAATCGACCCTTCAAGGACGCTCATATGGACGTCCATCTCGAAGCAGTCTATATCCTCGCCCTCAAGTAGAGCTTTTGCGAAGGCCATTGCCGTCGGATCATTTGTGCGCAGAAGTTCTTTCATGAAACGGAATAAAAGGCAGACCGCAGGGTTTGTCGAGCGACCTGACAGGGGTGTGATGAGCCTGGACACCGAAACATCGGTGAAACCGCACGAGCGCCTGGCCGAGTATCTGGCTGATGACCTTTCGGCGGTTGATGCGCTGATCCGCGAACGGATGGCGTCAGAAAACGCGCCACGCATTCCAGAGGTCACCGCACATCTGGTGGACGCTGGCGGCAAGCGGGTGCGACCCATGCTGACTTTGGCGGCGGCGCGGCTTTGCGGGTACGAGGGTGTCAATCACCATCGCCTTGCCGCCACGGTGGAGTTCATCCACACCGCCACTCTCTTGCATGACGATGTCGTGGACGAAAGCGCGCAGCGACGCGGCCGCCCGACAGCCAATCTCCTGTGGGACAACAAGTCTTCGGTTCTGGTCGGTGACTACCTCTTTGCCCGCTCGTTCCAATTGATGACGGCCACCGGCTCGCTCCGTGTGCTGGACATCCTGGCTGACGCCTCGGCCACCATCGCCGAGGGCGAGGTGCTGCAACTTACAGCGGCGGCCAATCTGGCAACGACCGAAGACATCTATCTGAAAGTCGTCCGCGGCAAAACGGCCGCGCTCTTTGCGGCAGCGGCGGAGGTCGGCGGTGTGATCGCAGGCGTCTCGGAAGAGCAGGTTAAGTCGCTCCACACCTATGGCGACGCTTTGGGCATCGCCTTCCAGATTGCCGACGATCTGTTGGACTATGGCGGCGACACTTCTGCCACCGGCAAGAACCTTGGCGACGATTTCCGTGAACGAAAACTAACGCTACCGGTCATTAAGGCGGTTGCCAAGGCCGATGCCGACGAACAAGCCTTCTGGGTCCGCACCATCGAGAAGGGCGACCAGAGCGGCGCCGACCTGGATCAGGCGCTGGCCATCATCGCCAAGCATGGCACGATGGACGCCACACGTGCTCAGGCGCTTGAATGGTCCGCGACGGCAAAGGATGCCCTTGCGGTCCTGCCCGACCATCCTCTGCGCGACATGCTGCGCGACCTCGCCGACTACGTGGTCGCCCGGATCAACTGAGCCGCGGCATTGATAGGTCAAGCTGGTCGCCAATCGAGCAGGCCTCGATCCACCAATCGTGGTGTCGCGCTCTCAGCTCGTCTGCCGCTGAGTGCGCGGCGCCGTCGTCCGCAAAAAGCCCGAAGCACGTGGCTCCGGACCCGGACATCCGCGCCAACTTGCATCCCGCCAAGCCGCGCAAGACTTCCAACACGCGGGCGATCACGGGCGCATTCGCGATCGCCGGTTTTTCCAGATCATTCCTCTGATCCTCCAACCATCTGATCAGTGCCTCGGAATGCGCGAAGTCTGGCAACGCTGTCGCCGTTGGCGGGTTTCGCTTCTCTTCCAGGTCACGAAAGATCACAGGCGTCGGCACTTCGATCCGCGGATTGACCAGAACGGCCGCCAAGGACGGAAGCGTGACATGTTGCATCTCCTCGCCGATCCCGAGCACGCGTTTCGGGAAGGGAACCAGGCACATCGGCACATCCGCACCCAGCGCCAGAAAACGATCGCCCTCGCCATCGTACTGCTTCAAGGGACCACCGGGCACCTTGTGCAGGCGGTACACACCACGAAACGCCGCCGCGGCATCCGAGGAACCGCCACCAATTCCCGATGCAGGGGGCAGGAACTTTTCCAACTCAAGGGATGCGGCGCGATCCGCGCTTGCCGTCAGCTTGGCAGCTTTCAGGGCCAAGTTGCTTTCGTCCGCAGGCACCCCCTGCGCCTCGGGTCCAGACACCGAAATCGACCAGCGATCGGCCTCTGTCATCGTCAGCCGGTCGCCGATATCGGCGAAGGCCACCAGGCTGTCCAACAGGTGATACCCGTCGTCCCGTTGTCCGGTGATGTGAAGCGTCAGGTTGATCTTCGCAGGCGCGAAGACCTCAACCGTCTTCGCCATTCGCGACCTTCAGTGGTTCCGCACCCTCTTCCTCCAGAACCTGATACAGCCCCACTTCCAGCTTGCGCCGGATCCGCTCGGGGTCGATGTCGTTCAAGTCTGTGTCGTCGGTGATGAACGAAAGTGCCCGGTGCCACTGGAACTCGGCCTCGCGATAACGTCCGACCGCCCAATACACGTCGCCGAGGTGATCGTTGACGATCGGGTCGATGGGCATCTTTTCGACCGCGTTCTCCATGTGACCTACCGCCTCTTCATAGCGGCCAAGCCGGTAAAGGCCCCATCCAAGCGAGTCGATGATGTACCCCGAGTCAGGCCGCAACTCGACCGCGCGCTCGATCATTGCGAGCGCCTCGTCATAATTGGTCTGCATCTCCAGGAACGAGTATCCAAGATAGTTAAGCACCTGAGGCTGGTCGGGCCGAAGCTCCAGCGCTTTCCGGAAATCCGCTTCGGCCTTTTCCCATTGCTTCGTCCGCTCAAATGTAATGGCGCGCGCGAAGAAAATGATCCAATGCTGCTCTTCCAGGGTCTCGATCAGGGAAATGGCTGTGTTGTAGGGCTCTATCGCGTCTTCAAACTGCTCAAGGCCACGCAACGTGTCGCCAAGCGTCACATGGACCAGCGGTAGATGAGCATGACTTTCCGAAAGTTGGTTCAAAACCTCGATTGCGGCATCGTCGCGTCCCGCGCGGCGAAGCGCCTCGGCCCGGCCCAGTTCTGCGGCATGGAACAACGGATCATCGCGCGGCACGGTGTCATAGACATCAGTTGCCAGATCGAAGCGTTCAAGGCTTTCCAGCAATTCTGCTGTCAGCAAAAGCGCGTCCGTGTGTTCGGGCCGAAGTGCTGCAGCCATGCGCGTATAAAGAACGGTGTAAGCCGGTTGCGCTTCCGTCCGAAGTGCATTTGCGATCGAGAAATAGATTTCGGCCACGCCATGGACAGGTGTCTCAACCGTTTTGAACGCCAGAGTCTCGCCCGCCTCAAGTCGCGTGCGCAAATCCTCCAGGTAAGGATCAAGCGACGCCCCGAAACTTTGCGTAATAAGATCAATCGCCTCGTCGTTTCGCTCAAGCTGGCTTAGCACCTCGGCATAGGCAACGACCCCCCGTCGCGAAAGACGCAGCGTGGTGCCCGCTTCGCCCGAGAGAATGGTCGCCGCACCTTCGAAATCTCCAACCGATCCCAAGGCAAGCGCTTTGTGGTACAGACCAAACGCCTCGACACCCGCATTCGTGGCGACCTCGTCGAAAGAAGCCAATGCATCGGACATGTTGCCCGACCCGACCAGCGCCCAGGACCTGGCCAGCCCGTCGAACAGTGGCCCAACGGTCAGCCCGCCGTCCAGCGCCGATTGTATCTGGTTCCAATCTTCAGCGCGCGCATTCTCGCCCAACAAGATCAGCCCGCCCAATTGCCCGGTGCCACCTGCGGAAACCATCCGCCGCGCAAGTTCGGCAGAGCGGTCAAGATCGCCCAGGCCCAGATAGGCCGTGGCCGCGCTTTCAAGCAGTGTCAGATTGCCCGGGTCACGCACCAGAGCGCGCGAGAAATATTGAGCCGCCTCGCTGTAATCGCTGACCGCCATGGCCGAGCGCGCAGCAAGATAGCTGCCAGAATCCGCCAGAGCCGCGCCAGACGACAATCCCGTCGACAAAACGACAGCAAGCATCTTCAGTTTGGTAAGTTGCATATGCAAAGCCTTCCTGATTTCCCGAAACCCTAGTGCGCAGTGCGTGGGGAGGCAACTTAGGCGGACAGTTTGGCGCAGAATACTGACGCAAGTGTTACATGTACCCGCAGATCTCGATCAGTTCCCCGCGAACGCCCATGGAATTGCCACAAACTCGGCCCGAATTCTCCTCAGAATGGATTTTAACCTCAGGTGCAGGCCACTATTTCAAGGATGGTATTGTGCCCATAGTCATATTGATCCTCACCGCCATCGGCGGCGCTATTTGGTGGTGGGCACGCAACAACCCACGCGAAGCTCTGCATGTTGCGTCAGATGCTGCAACGACGCTCAAGAATGCGCCGCGCCGGATCGCCTTTCGACGTCAGACACGCGAGCATCCGGTGGAAGGCATCGACGACCCGCGCATCGCAATCTGTGCCATCGCTCAATCCTTCCTGGAACTCGACGATCTTCCTACCCAGGACCAGCGCAAGAAGTTGCACGTTCTGGTTCGCTCCAATCTGCGGGCAGATGAGGAAGAGGCGGAAGAGATGGAGGTGCTTGGCCGCTGGCTGATGACCCAATGCGACGGTCCCGCACAGGCGATCCCGCGCCTTGGACGGCGCATGTTCAGGATCGATGGCACGTCGTCCTACGAATTACTGCAAGACGTGCTGTCCGGCTTGGTTGATGGCGAGCTTTCGACCAAGCAAGTGGCCGCCATCGACGATCTGCGCGTCGCGTTCAAGAAGTAATCACATATTCGGATAGTTCGGCCCATCGCCCCCCTGCGGCGTGGTCCATGTGATGTTCTGGCTTGGGTCCTTGATGTCACAAGTCTTGCAGTGCACGCAGTTCTGGAAGTTGATCTGGAATTTCCGAACCGCGTCTTCGCCCACGAATTCGTAGACGCCTGCAGGACAGTAGCGTTCGGAGGGACCGGCGTATTTGGCCCAGTTCACCTTCACCGGAACATCTGGATCGGTCAGACGCAGATGCGCCGGTTGGCTTTCCTCGTGGTTGGTGAAGGAGAAGCTGACATTTGTCAGACGGTCGAAGCTCAAAACACCATCGGGCTTGGGATAGTCGATCGGTTTATGCTTCGAGGCATCCTCGGTCGCCTCGGCATCGGTCTTGCCATGCGCGAGCGTGCCGAAGAGGCTGAGACCGCCGAAGATCGTCTGGAACCACATGTCGAAGCCGCCAAACGCCAGTCCGCCAAGCGGCCCATACTTGGCGTTCAAAGGCGCCACGTTCCGGACGCGCTTAAGGTCCTTGCCGACTGGCCCCTCGCGCAAGGCCGTGTCATAGGCCTCCAGCGAGTCGCCGCTGCGCCCGGCTTGAAGCGCGGCAAAGGCCGCTTCGGCGGCGTCGATGCCCGAATGCATCGCGTTGTGGTTGCCCTTGATGCGCGGCAGGTTCACCAACCCGACGGAACAGCCCAACAGCGCACCACCCGGGAAAGCCGCTTGCGGCATCGATTGGAACCCGCCTTTGGTCACGGCCCGCGCGCCGTAGGCCACGCGCTTGCCGCCTTCCAGCACCTTCGCGATCTCGGGATGATGCTTGAACCGCTGGAACTCCATGTAGGGGAAAAGGTGCGGGTTCTTGTAGTTCAGATCGACGATATAGCCCACATAAACCTGATTGTTATCAAGGTGATACATGAAGCTGCCGCCCGACTGCTTCCAGCCTAGCGGCCAGCCCATCGTATGCAGGACCGAGCCTTCGTCGTGGTTCTCGGGCTTGACCCCCCAGATCTCTTTCATGCCGATGCCGAACTTTGGCACGTCGCAATCCTTATCGAGGTCGTACTTCGCAATCACCTCCTTCGAGAGCGACCCGCGCACGCCTTCCGACAAGAAGACGTACTTGCCGTGAAGCTCCATCCCCGGTTCGGTGTTCGGGCCGTAGGAGCCATCGGGTTCCAGCCCGAAGACGCCAGCGACAACGCCTTTCAACTCACCGTTTTCGCCGTAGACCAGCTCCGAGCATGACATGCCGGGGAAGATCTCGACCCCCATCGTTTCGGCCTGCTCGGCCATCCAGCGGCAGACATTGCCCATCGACACGATGTAATTGCCGTGGTTGTTCATCAGCGGCGGCATCAGGAAATTCGGCAGACGCAGTTTGCCCGCTTCGCCAAGTATATAGAACTTGTCTTTCGTGACCTCGACCGTGACGGGCGCGCCCTTGTCTTTCCAATCCGGCATAAGTCGCGTCAGGCCCGACGGGTCCAGAACCGCCCCAGAAAGGATGTGCGCGCCGACTTCCGAGCCCTTTTCCAACACGACAACGTTCAGATCGGCATCGAGTTGCTTCAGCCGGATCGCAGCCGAAAGACCCGCAGGTCCAGCGCCGACGATAACCACGTCATATTCCATGCTTTCACGCTCGATCTCGGCCATCGATGTTCCCTCTCGAATTCGTCCGACATTGCGTAGTCAGAAGCCGACGCTTGGTCAATCGAAACGGAGCGTTACGAGCGAATTCGATGGCTGTTCAGGCAGGCACGCTGTCAAGGATACAATGATTTTGCCTTGTTGATGCCTGCTCAAAAGTCAGTTCTTTTGAAATCAACAAGCGGCGCGCTTCCTGAACTTTTATCACGGGGCGCGCAGTCGGCCCATATCCACGACCAGAAAGAAGATCTGGGAATTGTTGCTTCAGCCTGCGGCAATCCAACTCCGATGCGCCAGCAAGGACACTGGGGCCGATGTAGCAGCTTTCAGTGTGGACACCGTCAGCGACGACAACGGAATGGCGGCGAAGGGCAAAGTGCCGGTATTCGACCGTCCGCTTTCCGTTCATCGACCGAATTCCCGGAAGGCAGGTCAACGCCTTGGCCGCCACCAAAACCTCTTTTGACTGACCACCGCGCTGATCGTGAAACACGAAACGGTGCTGGGGAGACACCACAAGATCACGGGTTGGAAAACAAGACGCAAAGGCGCCCTTTTTGACCAAGACCGGCTTGGCATCATTCGGATCACCCCGGAAACGCACCTGCAGGCTAGACGTCCAAATTATGGGCTGTGGTCCGCAATCGACTGTGGAGACAGTATCGCCTGTCCGCAGCATTTCGACTGGACGCGGGCCATCTGGCGTCGCGATCATCGCGCCATTCGTGAAACAAACAAGAAGACTGTATGGCTCGGAAGATCCGATGCCATCGTCGCTAGAAGCACCGTCACCATCGCGGCCGGTAACGCCGATAAATGTCTCTCCGCTGCTTGGTTCCAGACCCTCTGGGTAAGCAAACCCGACATTGACACCGTCGATGCGGACAACCCAGATCTCGTTCCCCGAGGAATCGAGCATGGAGAACTCATTTTCGACAACGGACCCCGCAAGATATGTGGTTCCGTTGATCGTTACGTCCTGCGCAAGGGTCGCAGCACCACCGGTTTCGACATAACCGTCTTCGAAATTTCCATCGTCGTCGTTGATCGCAAGCTGCGTGGACGCCCCGCCATTGAAAGTGAAGGTCTCACCCAGCCAGCTCGCCTCGTCGGGATCGTAGCCGGGATTTGCCGGGTTATTGGGCTGGGTATCGCCTTCGAGGCGCGCCGTGGAAAGCGCGGCCGGGGTCGTATAGAGCGACCAGTCATAAACAGCGAGATAGAAAGGCATATCAAGCGAGGCACAATGGATCCGGCGGCCTTTTTGCCCAAGAAAGCTCTTTGTTTGGTTAATGACCCCAGCCATTCTTTCACTGGCATTTGCCCGGTTAAATGGCTGTATCCGCGACAGGACTTGCTCTTTGCTATCGTGGGACGGTAAAACCCTTGGGACTTTTCGTAAGGTTGGTTTCCATGGAAAAGATACCGCTTACCCGCGCGGGACACAGCGCGCTCAATGAAGAATTGAAGAAATTGAAGTCGCAAGAACGCCCGGCGGTGATCCGCGCGATTGCCGAGGCGCGCGAGCATGGCGACCTTTCCGAGAACGCAGAGTACCATGCTGCGCGCGAAAAGCAGAGCTTCATTGAAGGCCGTGTGAAGGAATTGGAGGGCATCCTCTCGCTGGCGGATGTCATTGATCCGGCGTCCCTTTCCGGCTCGATCAAGTTCGGTGCGACGGTCACCATTGTCGACGAAGATACCGACGAAGAACGCACCTATCAGATCGTGGGTGAACCCGAGGCCGATATCGAAAACGGGAAGCTCAATATCAAATCCCCTCTTGCCCGCGCGTTGATCGGAAAAGACGAAGGCGACAGTGTTGAAGTCCGGACGCCGGGCGGCGAAAAGGGGTACGAGATTTTGAGTATTTCTTATAGCTAGGGACCTTTCAATGAGCGACGAGCGGCAATCTCCGCCAGTTGATCTTGGAATCTACGGTCGCCAGGACACACCCCCTGGAATGGACCCGATCGACCGGTTGGCGCTGGTCGCCAGCAGCGCTTGGTTCCTTGCGGCCCTGGTTTTTCTTTTCGTATCTGGCGTCGGCGACGGCAACTCTCTGGGACCATTGCGTTTTCTTGTGGTCATCCTGGCGCTCTTCCTACCAGTCGCCTTAATCTGGATCGCGGCAATCGCCCTGAAAAGCGCGCGTATCATTCGCGACGAAAGCGAGCGGTTGCAGGCTTCCATGGATGCGATGCGCCAACTCTATGTGAGCCAAGCGCAGATCGCCGCAACAACGATGGGTCCAAACGTCGAGCGGAAGATCGACGAGATCGTCAAAGCCCAACGCCGCGCTGAAGAAACCCTGACGAACTTTGCCGTTCACGCGCCACCAAATATACCTGACCCGCAAACGCCGCCATCGACCGAAGTGCCTCGGGCAAACGACGGTCAAATCGCGCTGGAACTTGCGTCGAGCATGCCGGATACGCGGATCGCCAAGCAGGACTTCATCTCGGCCTTGAACTTCCCCGAAACCGCCGAAGACAAAGCAGGCTTCGAAGCATTAAGGCGCGCATTAGCCGACAGGCGCGCGTCGGTCCTGGTACGAGCCAGCCAAGATATTCTGACGCTTCTGAGCCAGGATGGCATCTATATGGACGATTTGACGCCTGAGCGCGCGCGGCCCGAGGTCTGGCGCAAGTTCGCCGGCGGTGAGCGGGGGCCGGCAGTCGCAGGGATCGGCGGCATTCGTGACCGCTCGTCCCTTGCGCTGAGCGCGGCGCGTATGCGTCAGGACACGATCTTCCGGGACGCGGCGCACCACTTCCTGCGGACCTTCGACAAGACGTTTTCGCAGATGATCGACGAACTGTCGGATCAGGACATCGTCGCGATCGCTGAAACGCGCACGGCACGAGCGTTCATGTTGCTTGGTCGCGTTACCGGCATTTTCACCTGAGCGCAGGATCAGACGAGGAAGCCGTCCTCGCCGTCCTCGCAAGTTTCACCGCGCAGGTGTTCGCAAAGGCCCACACAGCCACAGGGATTCGGACGATCGGACATGTCGATCATCGGCAGACCTTCGACATACGTCTCGGCTGCATAAACCTGATGCGCTCCTTCGTGACCGTGGCCACAGCCCGAATCATGCACATGAAACTGATCCAGCAGTGCATCGGCCTGCCCCGGAACCTCGTCGTCGTCATTATCATCGTGTGCGACACGGCCGGCCGCCATCGCAACGGCCGCCCCGCCACCGCCGGTAAACAGGCTCGCAAGAAGCGCCAACAGGCCCAGCAGCAACCCAAGGGCGCCACCTCCGCCGCCACCGCCTCCGCTCAAAGGCGCAGCGCTTGCGCCGTCCGTTCCATAAATCTCCTGGATACCGCGGATGTCGCCGTCGCCGAGATCGGTGGCATAGATCGTTGCGTTCATGATCTCGGAGCGATCTTCAGGCATTGGATGACCAAGGCCAAGAATATGTCCGATTTCGTGCAATGCGACCGCGTAAAAGTTGGTTCCGCCGACACCGTCTTCCGACCAAAGTAATTCGTCGGCAAACTCTACACGACCACTCGACAACGAATTGAGGCCAGAGAACACCGGCCCGTAGAAGGCTTGCCCGGCCACAAAGGGATCACCGATTTCACGTCCCTCGTTCAACGACGCCGTCGTGATAAGCACATCGGCGCCTGAGCTGACTTGCTGAAAGTCGACGGCTGCCACGCTTTCCCAGCGATCAAAGGCTGCGTTCAGGGCGTCAAGAATGTCACCGTCACTTGTTCCGCCGGCAAGAGCCAGATCGCCGCCGATGTCTTCCGACCACGTGATCGTGCCGCTTGGCGTTCCAAAGGTCGGTTCGCCCCACTTTGTATTCAGCAGCTCAAACATGCTCCACCCGCAAACGCTCTACCCCAGCGCAAGCTAAAGGATATGCGAGCCTTCGAGGGGGGGCAATGGCGCGCGCGACAGAACCATCAACCGTGATCTTTTAGCAATCTTTGCTTCTGGCGGTTCCAGTCACGTTTGGCTTCGGTTTCGCGCTTGTCGTGGGTCTTCTTTCCCTTGGCTAATCCGATCTTGATCTTCGCCACGCCCCGGTGGTTGAAGTACAAGACCAGCGGTACCAGCGTCATGCCTTTGCGCTGTGTCGCGTTCCATAGGTCAGCAAGCTGTTTTTTCGATACCAGAAGTTTGCGGCGGCGGCGATCTTCGTGCCCAAACATGGCCTGCTCGTAGGGCGCGATATAGCTGTTGACCAACCAAAGCTCACCGTCTTCAACGGCGGCGTAACTCTCGGCGATGTTCGATTGCCCTGTCCGCAGTGACTTGACTTCGGACCCCATCAACTGGATGCCGCATTCCAAGTCATCTTCGATCGAATAGTCATAGCGCGCCCGCCGGTTTTCGGCGATCACCTTGTAGTTTTCATTGTCGCTTTTCTTCGCCATGACCGTGGCGAGATAAGGGGTCCGGCCTCTGCTGTCCAGACCGCCTAGTTAAGCAGCCCGGCGTGCACCATGGCGTCCTTGATGGCCGACTTGGTACCATCTGTCAGGTCCACATGCGGCAAGCGCACCTCGTCCGAGCACTTGCCCAGCAGCGAAAGCGCATATTTCGCCCCGATCAAACCAGGTTCCAGAAAGATCGCGATGTGAAGCGGCATTAGCCGGTCGGTGAGTTCCAGCGCGGTCTGGTAGTCATTGGCTTGCGTGGCCGCCTGCACCTCGGCGCAAAGCTTGGGCGCGACATTCGCCGTGACGCTGATGCAGCCGACACCGCCCTGCGCGTTGAAGCTGATGGCCGTGGCATCTTCGCCCGAGAGCTGGATGAAATCCTTGCCGCAGGCGATGCGCTGCTTGGCAACGCGACTGACGTCGCCGGTGGCATCCTTCACCCCTATGATCCGCGGCAATTCGGCCAGACGGCCCATGGTCTCCGGCGTCATGTCGACGACGCAGCGACCGGGAATGTTATAGATGATGATCGGCACATTGGCCGCGTCATGCATGACTTTGAAGTGCTGATAGAGCCCTTCCTGCGTCGGCTTGTTGTAGTAGGGCGTCACCACCAGCGCGGCATCCGCACCAACCCTTTCGGCGTGCTGCATGAAGCGCACACCTTCGGCGGTGTTGTTCGACCCCGCACCCGCAATGACCGGCACACGACCGTCCGCGGCCTTGGTCACTTCTTCGATCACCATCTCGTGCTCGTCGTGGCTGAGCGTTGGGCTTTCGCCAGTCGTGCCGACGGGAACAAGGCCGGTTGAGCCACACTCGATCTGCCAATCCACTAGGGATTTAAGGGCATCAACATCAACGGCGCCGTCCTTGAACGGCGTGACCAACGCAGGCATCGATCCTTGAAGCATTTTTGCACCCTCTTAAGCAGACATTCAGCGCGCGGACACTATATGCGCTCAAGTGAATTGCCAAGAGAGGGGTTCTTGTGCTTTTCTCTGGATTGCTGAGGGGCGAAGGATGAACGGAACGCTGCCAATGTTCAGGGCCCTCGTTGCGGCTATTTTGTTTGGTTCTACCGCTGTCGCTGCCGAAACCACGGTCAGCGTGGCTTCTCTTGCGCCCACAACTTCCTTCCAGGATGCCCAAACACCGGGCAATGCGATTCCCGCCGCGGTCCTGCGAGATATCACGAATTGGCACCGTCTAAGGAGCGGCCAGGGCAGCCTAGACGACGCGCTGTCCTTTCTGGAGCGTCGCGGCGACTGGCCTGGCCTGAAGCTTTTGCGCAAGCGCATGGAACCCTTGTTGCCGATCGGGCGGCGGGCCGATGATGTCATCCGCTTCTTCGGCACCACGGTGCCGCAGACCGGTCGTGGTGCGCGCGCCTTAATCGCGGCGCATCGTGCGCGCGGTGATCTGGACACCGCCCATGACCTTGCCATTCTGACCTGGCGCACGATGGTTCTGAGCGAGGCGGACGAAGACGCGCTTCTGGGCGCTTACGGTTCGCTATTAGCGGATCATCACGAAGCGCGGCTGGACATGCTGCTCTGGCGGAACGCTGAAACCTCTGTTGATCGCATGCTGCCACGTGTCAGTGAAGACTTGGGAAAGCTGGCTGCGGCGCGCCTTGGCCTGCGCGCAAAGAAGTCCGGCGTCGACGCCCTTATCGAGGCCGTGCCCGCGAAGTTGCAGGCCGACCCGGGCCTAACGTTTGAGCGAATGCAATGGCGGGCCCGCAAGGGTCGGACCGCCGACGCAATCGCGCTGATGCTGGCAACCAACGCGGATGCGCTTGGCCAGCCCCAGCGTTGGGCGGGTTGGCGGCGTAGTTTTGCGCGGGCCGAGATGCGGGCCGGTCGCCCCGACAGGGCCTACAAGCTGGCGTCCGAACATGGCCTGATATCCGGCTCTCACTTTGCTGACCTTGAGTGGCTATCGGGCTATATTTCCCTGACATATCAGAAGAATGGCGCGAAGGCGCTAGAGCACTTCCTGAGGTTCAGGGGTGCCGTCGAGACCCCGATCTCGCTCGGTCGCGCCGGATACTGGGAAGGTCGCGCGCATGAGCTTTTGGGCGATACCGAAAACGCTCGCCTAGCCTATGCCTTCGGTGCTGAATACCAAACCAGTTTCTATGGCCTCCTTGCAGCCGACCGGATCGACGCACCGCTTGATCCGGCACTGACAGGCCTCGCGATTTACCCGGACTGGCGGCAGACATCCTTCGCAGAGTCCTCGGTCCTTCAGGCCGCTCAGTCGTTTTTATCCCGTGGTCAGAGGCACTTAGCAGAACAGTTCCTGCGGCACATGACCGAAACCCTTCCTGCGGAAGAGATTGGAAGTCTGGGTGATTACGTTCTGTCACAACATGAGCCGCACCTTGCCGTGATGATTGGCAAACAGGCCGCCCGGCGCGGTATCGTCATCCCGAAGGCCTACTATCCGGTGGCAAGTTTGGGCCTGCTTCACGATCCGGTCCCACAAGAACTGACACTGGCGATCGCGCGGCGCGAGAGCGAATTCGACCACTCGGTTGAAAGCGGCGCGGGGGCCAAGGGGCTGATGCAGGTCATGCCCGCGACGGCCAGAGCCGTGGCTTCTTATCTGCAGGTGCCCTACGAACGGGACCGGCTGTTGGCAGATCCGGCCTATAATGCGCGACTGGGTACGGCCTATCTGGACGAACTGATGGCCAAGTTCAGCGGAAATATCGTAATGGTTGCAGCGGGTTACAATGCCGGTCCCGGCAGGCCGATACGCTGGATGCGCGAGCGCGGCGATCCGCGGCGCGGGGCGGTTGATATTGTGGATTGGATCGAACACATCCCCTTCGACGAAACGCGCAACTACGTGATGCGGGTTGCCGAAAGCTTGCCGGTTTACCGCGCGCGGCTGAGCGGTCAGGTCCACGCACTTGATTTCGCAGAAGAGCTTATGGCGCGCCCGGGCCACAAGAGGCAAGCGATCAAGGGCAGTTTCCAAAGGCCGGAGCCCCGACCTGAACCGCTGACAGACTAGCGCGCGCACCCTTCAGAGTTCCGCAATCATCGTTCCCGCATCGTAACCTGTACGTTCGCGAAAAGACGTGCGTCATACGTTTTGTACAGAGTTCAGAGGGGCGAATTCACATTTGTACAGAACACTGCACGGTGGGTTCACAAGGTGTGAATGCGCCGACCGGCAGAAGCCGATATCACCCGAGGGTGGCGGTGGTCTAGCGCAGCGCGCGGCCCTTGATGATGGCGTCCGAACCGAAGCGTTCGCGGATTTCATCCGAAGCCCGTTCGGCCCCAGCGCGGAGGCGCGCTTGCGGGTCGAGGAGGTCGCCGCCGGTATCGGCGGCATCGGCCGGTTCGAGGTGGGAGATTCCGACACCAATGAGCCGATACGGCCCCTCATCGCCCACCTGATCGAAGAGGAGCCGGGCGGTACGATAGATACGATCCGCGATTTGCGTGGGTTCGGTCAGGCTGGTTTGTCGCGTCAGGATCCGGTGGTTGGCGCGCTTGAGCTTGAGTGTCACGACACGGCCCGCTTTATCCTTCGCCTTGGCCCGGTCAGAGACATTCTCGGCAAGCCGCCAGATGTGGCCGTCGAGGATCTCGGCATCAGCGGTGTCTTCGCCAAAGGTGGTTTCGTTGGAGATCGATTTGACCGGCGCGTTGTTTTGCACTCGGCGATGGTCTTCGCCGCGCGCCAGATGCCAGAGCCGTTCGCCCATGGAGCCGAACCGTGCCACGAGGTCAGGCTTTTCCCACCGGTGCAGATCCGAGAACGTGCGCACCCCGGCTTTCTCCAGCGCCGCCTGCGCCTGATGGCCGACACCCCAGATCAGACGCACCGGTTTGTCATAGAGAAACTCAACCGTTTCGGCCTTGCCGATGATCGAGAAGCCCTTTGGCTTATCCAAATCCGATGCGACCTTGGCCAGAAACTTGTTGTGCGAAAGTCCGATGGAGCCAGTCAAACCCAACTCGTCCTCCATACGTTTCACAAGACCCGCCAGCATCACGGCGGGAGGTTTCCCATGAAGCCGGGTGGTGCCGGTGAGGTCCAGAAAGGCTTCGTCGAGCGACAGGGGTTCGACGATGGGCGTCAAGTCGTCCATCATCGCGCGGATTTCGCGACTGGCCTCAACATAGGCGCCCATGCGACCCCTGACGATGACCGCTTCAGGGCAAAGCTTGAGCGCCTGAAACATCGGCATGGCCGAGCGCACGCCCTTGATGCGGGCGATATAGCAGGCGGTGGAGACAACACCGCGCTTGCCGCCACCTATGATGACGGGCTTGTCGCGAAGCTCGGGATTGTCGCGCTTTTCGACCGCCGCATAGAAGGCGTCGCAGTCCATGTGGGCGATGGAGAGGTCGAACAGCTCGGGGTGTTCCAGCACGCGCGGGCGGCCGCAGGACGGGCAGCGCGCGCCTGTCTCGAAGGTGTGCAGGCAGTCTCGGCACAGGGCTGGCATGGGCGGACCTCGGGTGTCTCGGCCTTCCCTAGTTTAAGCACGCGTGCGCCGAATAACCAGTCACTCCGCCGCGCTGGCGGTCAGTTGGAGGCCACCGATCCGGGCGATATGGTCCAGCACCTCGGCCACGCCCTGATGATTTTTGAGCTGGGTAAAGACGAAGGGGCGCCCGGCGCGGACGCGGGTTGCGTCGCGCTCCATGACAGAGAGATCGGCACCGACGTAAGGCGCAAGATCAGTCTTGTTGATGACAAGAACGTCCGATTTGGTGATCGCCGGGCCGCCTTTTCGGGGAATTTCCTCGCCCGCGGCCACGTCGATAACGTAGACGGTCAGGTCGGCCAGTTCCGGGCTGTAGGTGGCGGACAGGTTGTCGCCGCCGCTTTCGATCAGGACGACTTCCACGCCGGGGTGCCGCTTTTCCATTTCGGCGACGGCGGCGAGGTTGATCGAGGCATCCTCGCGAATGGCGGTATGGGGGCAACCGCCGGTTTCGACGCCGATCACGCGGTCGGCGGGCAGGATCTGCATCCGCATCAGCGCCTCGGCGTCTTCCTGCGTGTAGATATCGTTGGTGATGACGCCGATGGAATGCGTTTCCTTCAGTGCTTCGGCCAGGCGCGCTGTCAGCGTGGTTTTACCGGCGCCCACAGGGCCGCCGATGCCGATGCGGAGTGGTCCATTCATGACTGGAATACCCTTGGTTGAAGTGTTTCGTGCCGCATTGCGGCGACATCCGAAAGGAAAGCGCAGGATGACAGGTCGTCAAGCGTCAGGTCCGGCGCGGCGTGGCCGAGTGCTTCGCATTGGGTGGCGAGTGCTTCGACGACCGCCTGGCCTTCCGTCTGCCCCAAGGGGACCAGTCGGACAGCGGCCGAGACGAGGTTGGCCACGAAGGCCTGCGCGTAAAGCGCGGCGGTTTCAGGGAGAGGCAGGCCGCGCAGGGCGGCGGCCCGTCCGACGACCAGCGGGTAGAGGTCGTCCGGCACATCGAGGTTCCAGACTTTGCGGACGGTGCGCGCGAAAGCATGTCCGAGTTTTTCGGCTTCCTCCAGCCGTTCGGCGGAGGGTTGGAACACGCGGGCCAGTGTCGAGACGTCGTTTGCGCGATAGGCTTCGCTGAGGAAGACGATGTCGCTACGGCTAGACCCGTACTGCAACAGGTCGGACAGCCAGTCCTGCAGCGCATGGGCGTCGGCGATCTGGCCGTCGGCGATCATGGTTTCGACACCATGCGAGAAGGCGAACGCGCCCACCGGAAACGCGGGCGAGAGCCATTGGGTGAGGGTCAGCAGGTCTTTCATGGCTCAATGCGCATGCGCTGTCGCCCCGTGTTCATGGGCGTGGGTTCGCCCGTGGCCATAGGCGCCGCCTTCGGGTGTGAACGGTGCGTCGATTTCTGAAAGCGTGGCGCCGAGATGCTCCAGCATGTGACCGATCACCGGATCGCGCTGGATCAACAGGTGATCAGAATGCACCTGGCAAGGCGTGTGGCGGTTGCCGATATGCCAGGCGAGGCGCGCCAGGTTCGGGCCAGAGACCGAATAGAGAGGCTCGTCGGCGGCTTCGATTTCAATCAATCGACCATCCGAAAGCTCGAAGGCCTCGCCCGCTTGTAGCGAGGTCGTCTTCTCCAGATCACAGAGGAACGCAAAGCCGCTGACGCAGGTTAGGCGTTTTCGACGCAGGAACCGCTCGTCATAGGTCAGGACGCAGCGATCAACCGCGTCGCTCCAATCGCCGGCTTCGCGGACCCGTTCTGCGAACGGCCCGCTCATGGGGCAGTCCTTACGACGCGGCGATGTCCTGATAGACGTGATGCACGATCCGGTCGCGCGTCAGGCCCAACTGGCCAAGTTCGTCGTCCGTAAGCCCTTGCAAACGCACGATCTCGCGACTGCGGGCTTCCGACGCGGCACCCGCCGCCAGACCTGCCCCGACTACGTTGAAGAATGCCGCGACGCCGCTTGGCCCGCGTTCGATTTGAACTGAGTCTTCCAGAAATGCTGAATGAGCCATTGGAACTCTCTCGACTACGAATTACGCCTCTCACCTGCGTTAAGGTTTTGCATAGAATTGTGGCCACAGAAAGCTGCTCCCGTGGCGCAATTCCGAAGTTTTTTGCCTTCATAGAAAGTGTCCTCGTCTTGGCTCAGAACAGGAAATAACGCTGCGCCATCGGCAATTCGGTGGCTGGATCACAAGTGAGCAACTCGCCATCGGCACGCACCTCGTAAGTTTCGGGATGGACTTCTACTTCCGGCGTGGCGTCGTTCAAATGCAAATCCTTCTTGCCGATACTGCGCGTATTTCGAACAGCAAGCGTGGTTTTCGCCAGCCCGAGCGCGTCGCCGATGCCTTCCGACGCCGCCGCTTCCGAGACGAAAGTGACTGCTGAGTTCTCGACCGACCGGCCATAGGCCCCGAACATGGGGCGCGTATAGACCGGCTGCGGCGTCGGGATCGACGCGTTCGGGTCGCCCATCTGCGCACAAGCAATCGTACCGCCCAACAGGACAATTTCGGGTTTGACGCCGAAGAAGGCGGGATGCCAAAGGCATAGGTCCGCGCGTTTGCCCACCTCGATAGACCCGATTTCGTGCGCTATTCCGTGGGCGATCGCCGGGTTGATCGTGTATTTCGCGATATAGCGGCGGACGCGGAAATTGTCGTTCTCGCCGCTTTCTTCCGAGAGCCGCCCGCGCTGCTTCTTCATCTTGTCGGCGGTCTGCCAGGTGCGAATTACGACCTCACCCACGCGGCCCATCGCCTGACTGTCGGAGGCGATGATGCTGAAGGCCCCCATGTCATGCAGGATATCTTCTG
>JAAUYH010122710.1_pt1 | contig 38049 bp, 4 predicted proteins | sample 7278061 | NCBI WGS metagenome assembly JAAUYH01 (sample SAMN14350203, study PRJNA611818) | marine sediment metagenome | isolation source: surface marine sediment (0.6m) | place: French Polynesia: Moorea | collected 2018-08
CACCAAGAGAAGTGACTTTTATGCCAAGCGACTAACAGTAAAATTAAGCCAGTTACAATCCAAGTCAGGAATAGTAGCGATTTTAGGCAATCATGACCATTGGCAAAAAGAAATAGCTCAACTCAAGCAAGTCATAACAGACAGTAATATAACTCTTCTGGATAATCAAGTTTATCTCGTAGAGCGTGGTTCTAAACAGCTAGCATTTGCTGGACTTGACGATCCTTACTGGGGAGAACCAAATCTACCGCAAATCATTGCTCAACTGCCTGACAACGTTCCTGCCATATTATTAGTCCACGAACCAGACTACATCGAAAAAAGTGCCGCGACTCATAAATTTGCACTTCAATTATCAGGTCATTCTCATGGAGGACAGATTAAAATCCCTTTCTTTCGTCCCTTAATCTTACCTTATGGCGGACAAAAATACTTTGCTGGATTAAACCAAGTTGAAGATACGATAACTTACACCAATCGTGGACTAGGAATGACGGGCTTACCCTTACGCTTTGCTAGTCGTCCAGAAATCACTGTCTTCACCCTCCACCCAGCAAGTTAGTTTATATTTATTAGCTGGAATTAACTACTAACTACTAACCTCAAGCCTTAGAGAAGAGCAACAGCGCGCGAAAAACGAAAACAGAGATAGAGTAAACTTTATTTGACATTTAGTCAATGATATAACTCCATACTTAACAATAATTAAACCTTTAAATAACAGTATATTTAATGAAGTCAAATTAAGTAGTACAAAGTTATCTTAGATACGGTAAATACACTTAAGTAAATCTGTATCTAGAAAACTTATGAATCAGGCATTAGAGATTCAAGAGCTAGCTATTGTCATCACTGCTAAAAATTACGATCCCAGCCTGCTAAATCCAGGATTTCTTAAATATAGTGGTATAGTTGCTTCAGATTGGGAGTTAGCTAGAAAGCCAATAATTAATAATCGAGCGGCTCAGATTATCTTTAATAATGGAGTTTACATTGCAGCTCAACCAAACCGTTTGATGTTTGTTGAAGCACTCAACAATAAAGAAGATATAAAGAGTGCGGAAATTCCTCAGTTGGTGCATCGATACGTTGAGATTTTACGTACCATTGAATATCAAGCGGTAGGAATTAATTTTCGAGGCTATACTGCCTGTATCAACACAACAGTAGAAGAAAACAATTACCTAATCGATAACTTTATTCAGCCAGGAGAATGGCAGAACTGTGGCACTAAACCAGTCAAAGCTGGATTAAATCTAGCATTTGACTACGGAGAGAAACAGCTCAGTCTTGGCATTAATGAAGCTGGTTTGAAATTACCTGATTCTGAACAAGTACCGATAGTTTTATTTAGCGGTAATTTTAACTACGATCTGAGTTCAGAAGAATTAGACAAAGTACTACCAAAATTAAACTCAGTTATTACAAACTGGCAGCAAGACTTAAAAATTTATACCGAAATAGTTGAAAAGTTACAGCATAATAATTCCTCAAAGTCTTCTCAGAAAAAAGAAGCTGTAGCTGCATAGTTTAAATTCTAATTTATCTAATAGTATTCAAGTGCAGGGTTTCTAGAAATGAAATCCTGACACTTCTGTTTTTTAAGTTTTTACTTGTGATTTGCTTTCAAGCATATTTTTTGATGAATATTTAGCTGATATCTGTAGGTTAAAGAAAAAAAATCATACTGCTCTAGTTGAAAACTATATTTAGTAATAGATAAAATGGAAAATATAGATAATAGCATTTTCATAGATAAGCAAATTAGCAATAATGCTTTAGATTTCCTTGCTGATTCTTTACTAGAAATTAATGATAGTTCGTTAAATAACGAATCTTTAGTAAATTATTTATCAGTTAATGAAGAAATAAAGGTAGATAAATTTTCTTCAAATCTTTATGATGATAATGCTTTATTGCCCAGATCTATTTATGATGTTGATTATCTAGAAAAATCAGAATTCTCATTGTCAACATCTTACGTAGCTTCAGTAGAATATGACGAGCTTACTGGAGTCAGAGTCGATCGCTGTTTCGAGCAAAGCCCTCAAGATTTATCTGGTCAAGATGTTGAAGATAATTTATCCAATAATCTTACAGAACAAGCCGATCCTAAAACGCTATTTTTCACAGGGTTAGAGCAAGCATTAACATCCTTAGCTAAATTAAGCTCTAGTAGGAAACTAGAGTCAATTATTGAGCTTTCATTTGGCAATGCAAATCCCAATTTGGCTCGGAGTGAAATAGAAGAAATAGTCAATGGTGAAGCAGAAATTCAATTTAGCATTGTTCCCGAAGCAACTCTACAGGCTCGGGGTGGATATGCAGAATCTGAAAACACGATCTATATTTCAGAAGAATTTTTAGCAGATAATTACAACAACAGTGAAGTTATCACTTCGGTAATTTTAGAAGAACTAGGTCATTATTTAGACCATCAGCTAAATCAAGTTGATGCTCCTGGTGATGAAGGTGCCATATTTTCTGCATTAGCTTTAGGCAAAGAAATAGAGTCAGAGCTATTGGCACAGTTAAGACAAGAAGATGATGTTACGACTGTCGAAATTGAAGGGCAGATCTTAGAAATTGAGCAGGCTGAAAACATTAGCCTAGAAAATAACACTGCCAGCATTATTGGAGATCTCAATCAAAACGATCCTGATAATCCTCTTAGAGTTGGAAAATACTATGACGACTACCAATTAAATGATGTCAGTCTGGGAAACATTGTTACTGTTAATCTTTTTTCTTCTGATTTCGATACTTATCTACAGCTTATCAATGCAGATACTGGAGAGCTAATTGTTAGTAATGATGACGGTGGAGGTGGTCTTAATTCCAGACTAGCTTTTCGCGCTACTGAAGATGCTAACTACGTTATTAGAGTTACAAGCTATGGCTCACAAGAAACTGGCAGCTATCAGCTTGATCTAGAAGCTTCTAGCTCTGTGGATTTACCAGATTTAGAAATAATTGATACTAATACTCCAGAATCAATAGTAATCGGGGAATCAGTTGAGATTGATTGGACAGTAAAAAATCAAGACGATGATAATATTGCTTATCCTGACTGGTATGATGAGGTTTATTTATCCCGAGACTCTATCTTCGATCCTGATCGGGATTTGTATCTCACAGACATTGAAAACATCGATCCTTTGGCACCAGGGGCAGTCTATAAGATTGAAGAGTCCATTACGATCTCTGAACTGCCTTATGTCGACGACTCTATATACGATCCTGAAGAAGATGAAATACAATCCGCTTTAGAAGGAGATTGGCATTTAATTTTTACAGCGGATACTTATGACTATTTGACCGAAGCAGACGAAATCAACAACTTTGATGCTGTTCCCATAGAGTTATTGGCACCCGATCTAAAAATTACACCCGTTGAAGTTCCTACAATAGCCTCTGTCAACGATATTATTTCAGTATCTTGGAGAGTTGACAATATTGAAGGAGTTCCTGCGCTTACTAATTGGTCTGATGCAATTTATCTGTCTGATGATGATGTTCTCGATGAGAGCGATGTTTTGGCGGATCAGTTTTACATTGATGATGATGCTACAGAAGAAGGCTCAGATACACCAATTGTTCCTGTGGCAGGTCTTGGTAGCTATAGCCTGACGAAAAATATTACTTTACCAAACACCACTCCTGGCAATAAGTACCTAATATTTTCGACCAACGACTATTACCATCAATTGGAAACTGACGAAACCAACAATACACAAGCAGTTCCAATTGAAATAGGTGCAGTTGATGTCGATCTAAGCATTACGGGAACTAGTTCTCCAACTGCTACTGTGGGAGAAAACATCGATTTAGAGTGGACGGTGACTAATAGTGGTAACGATTCTGCCAATGCACAGTATACTCAAGGATTTTATATTTCTGACGATCCTGTTCTTAGTAGTGATGATGACTATTTGACCTCTGAAGATAGCGACGAGGAAACGCCTTTACAAGGAAAATCTAGCTTTACCAAGTCTGCTAGTGTCAAGGTTGCTGATAGTGTCAGAGGAGGAGAGCGATATCTTTTATTTGTTACCGACTTTGAGAACGAACAGTACGAGACTGACGAAACTAACAACGTATACCCATTGCCTTTGACTGTTGAAGCGCCAAATCTGAAGGTCACTTCAGTTACAGGTTTAGATTCTGAAGTTATTTATGGTGGCAGTAATATTAATGTTTCCTGGACTGTCACCAATGACAGCGACCTTAATGCCAACGCCAGTTTTTGGTATGACCGTATCTACCTATCTACCGATGAAGTTATTGATGATGACGATCCTATTATAGGAACCCGCTACATAAACTCTTCTCAAACTCCTTTAGCAGGACAAAGCTATACTTCTTCAACCTCTATTAACCTTCCTGATAATGCTGGTGACTATTACCTGTTGTTGAGGATTAATGATAATAAAAGACAGGGAGAAAGCAACGAGTCAGACAATACATATTCAGTTCCCTTTGAAATTACAGCCTCAGATGTAGACCTAGAGATTGAAAACTTCGATGTTGCTGATGCTGTCAATCTTGAAGAAGAAACTCAGATACCAGTTTCCTGGACAGTTAAAAACTCTGGCACAACTCCGATGACTGCTAGATACTGGACAGATCGTATTTACCTTTCTAGGGATGATCAATTTGATGAAGATGAAGATATTAGTTTGTTGTCTCGGGGAAATAACAGCAGCAACGGCTTAATCGGTGTTGGTGAAAGCTATACTCGGCAATATACTGTTGATGCAGATGCTTTAGAGGTCGGTAATTACTATCTGTTTGCCGTCAGCGATTATTATGACGATCAAAAAGAGACTAATGAAGAGAACAACGTTAGTGCTGCTGTCGAATTTGAGGTTGTTGACCCACCTAACTTGACCGTTGTCGATCAGGATGTACCAAGCAATATAGTTGTGGATAGTATTGTTCCTATAGCTTGGACGGTGAAAAATTCTGGAGATGAGGCTGCTTACAATCAATATTGGTATGACAGCATTTATCTTTCTGACGATGAATTTTTCGATGAGAATGATGAATACATCGACGAACTTGAGATATATAATGAGTCGCCACTGCAAAGCTTAAGTACATACAGGCAAACAGCAGATATAACTATTGAAGATACGGCAATTGGCGATCGCTACTTGCTATTTGTCGTCAACGAATATGACGATCTGCCAGAAACTGATAAAACCGATAATGTAATAGCTGTTCCGATTAAGTTGTTAGATGCACCGCCAATTGCTGGTGAAATTGTACAGACTGACGAAATTATAGGTGCGTTGGCACGAGAAGATATCTATAATCCGTCGCGATCAGGTCGCTTTAGCGATGATTACCAGCTAGTAGATGTAACGGTCGGAGAACTAATTTCCTTAGAATTAACCTCTGCCGACTTTGATGCTTATTTACAGTTAGTTAATGCCGATACTCAAGAGGTGCTAGCCCAAAACAACGATTTTGCTGGCGGGAGCGGTTCAAATATCCAATTTACTGTAGAGGATGAGGTTAACTATCTAGTTAGAGTTACGAGCAATAATCCTCAGGCTTTGGGTAGCTACACCCTAAAATCTGCATCGGGTCCAAATCTTACTGTTACTGATGCCAAAGTACCTAATATCATTACAGAAAGTAGTATTCCCGTCTCTTGGACTGTCGAAAATTCAGGAGGCGCAGGAGCCTATGCTGAATCATGGATAGACAGCATTTATCTTTCTGAAGATGAGTATTTAGATGCTGATGATGACCTGCTTTATTCTCAAACAAGAGATAATCAAGATTCTTTACCAGCTTCTGGTTCTTATACTCAGGAAGCTGATTTATCTATTCCCGATACAGAATTAGGAAACCGTTTTCTACTGTTTGTTAGTGATGATGAAGATGAACAAAACGAAGCAGATGAATTAGATAACCTCAAAGCTATACCAATTGAAATAGCTGGATCGGATTTACTGATCTCCAATACTACTGCGCCGTCGAAAGCAACAGTAGGAAAAACAATAGAATTATCTTGGACGGTTAACAATTCTGGAAATATTGCAGCACAAAACGATTGGACTGATTTGGTTTATCTGTCTAGGGACATGGTCATAGATGATTCAGACATCGAGATATCAAAGGAATATATAAATGCACAGACTCCGCTTTCTATTGGTGAAAACTACAGAATAGATAAAAGCGTAGTGGTCCCTAATACTGCTTCTGGTAGTTACTATTTATTATTTGCCACTGATTACGATAACAATCAACCTGAAGAGGATGAGAACAATAACTCTAAAGTTTTTCCAATCACTATAGAGCCTTTTGAGGAAGGATATAGAAGCGCAAGCGTCAATGGTGATGTATTTTTGGGCGGCAACTATATTGAGCTTGGTATTAGTAAATGGGGTTCATTTGGAACTAGTTCGACAAAGCCCAACTATTTCTACGGAACTAGAACAAGATCGCGCGTAGGCATGAGTGCCGATTTTGATGGATTCGGAATAGGAGAAGATTTAGGTATAGATTACTTCATGCCAGGATCTCCAGAAGAGCGCTGGAGTATTGGATACAAAATTGATGAATCTACCATCACGGCATCTAATTCAGCGGCTAGAGGTACTACCCTAATATCTAACGAGGTAGAAAATACATCATCTGAAAATGAACTTTCGGCAATTAGCACTGGAGTTCATAATGAAAATCTTAAAATTGTGCAAAACATTAGTTTTGGGGTAGATGACAAATTTTTTAAAAATACTGTTACCTTCACTAATGTCTCAGAACAGGCATTAGATTCAGTCCGCTATATGAGGTCTTTTGATCCAGATAATACTGTTGATTTAGGAGGTTCTTATACTACTGACAATACAGTACGGGCTACGATTGAAGAAGATGGAAAAGCAATCGTTGAAGCGCGTACTTATAATGATGGAGATCCTGTGTATCAAAAGACAGGATCTCGCGCGCCTGTTTTCTTTTATTCTCAAGATAGTAGAGCAGTAGCTTCGACATACGGATTTACCAATAGCAATCCATATGATACCAGAGCCTACGATACACCATCGCCAAAAGACAATACAGTGCGTGCAGATCAGGCGATAAGTTTGACTTTCGACGTAGGAACTCTATTGCCAGGACAATCAGCTAGTTTTGATTATTACACCAGTTTAGATGAACGTGATATTGAAGATGTAATCAACGATATTGAAAAACCAGATTTAATAGTTGAATCTGCTAACACTCCTGAAAAAGCTAGTTTAGGTGAAACTATTGACTTGAACTGGGTAATTAAAAATCAGGGGAATAATTTAGCTGATCGAGATTGGAGTGAACGTATTTATCTTTCTCAAGATTCAGTACTCAGTGGAGACGATTATTTATTATCCACTAATCCCAAACTACAGTCTCTAGAAATTGAAGGCACATACAATCAAAATGCTTCAATCGATATTCCTTTAAATGGCGAAGTTGAAGCTGGAAATTATCATATTTTAATCAGAACAGATGCGTTAGCAAATCAAAGAGAATTAGACGAAAGTAATAATGTTCTAGCTAAACCGATTACTATTGAAGTTCCTGACTTGTTTTTTGAGAATGTAGAAGCACCTTCCAAAGCTACTTGGAATGAGAACATTGCTTTTGAGTGGATAGTTTCCAACACGACGGATGGTAAAGCCTTTGCAGATTGGAATGATAACGTTTATCTTTCTAAAGATGAATTTTACGATCCTGCTGACGAATTATTGGTTTCTGAACCAGTTAACGTTCAGACTCCTTTGTTAGAAGAAGCAAATTATACTGTTAGCCGAAATATCAATTTTCCTGAAATTGAAGAGGGAAACTATTATCTATTATTCAAAACAGATGATAATAACAATCAGATAGAAACGAATGATGACAACAATACTTTTATAAAACCTTTTGAAGTAGTAGCTCCAGACTTGGCAATTACTAATGCTGTTGATGTGAGTCAAATAGGCTTAGGAGAAACAAAGGAGATTGAGTGGACGGTTACCAATACTGGTAGTGGTACCGCGCTATCTAATTGGATTGATCAAGTATATTTGTCAACCAACGATACTTTTGAAGAAGATGAAGATATTCAACTTAATTCTACTTTAATTAATATACAGACTCCTCTGGTTAATGGTGACAGCTACACCATAGATGAGAACATTACAATTCCTAGCACAGTAGCAACAGGAAATTATTATTTAGTATTCGTTTCAGACCAAAACAATAATCAGCCGGAAAACAATGAATCCAATAATATTTTTGTGCAACCAATTGAATTAATTGCTCCAGATTTAATAGCTTCTGATGTTGTCGTCACTGATGCAGACGTTAAGCAACCAAGCCAAACAATTAATATTAGTTGGAAAGAGAGTAACATTGGCAATCAAGCTAATACCAAAAGCTGGAAAGATCGTCTTTATCTGACACAAGATGGCACTATAGCAAATGCCACACCTCTCAAAACTGTAGAAAGAGAGCAACCTTTAGCTGAAGAAGAAGACTATAGTTTTTCAACTGACGTTGTTTTACCTAGTACATTATTGGATGGGGATTATCAAATCATTGTAGATACTGATATTGAAAACACGATATCTGAAGGTTTAGAAGGAGAAAACAATAATCAAGCTTTGTCTAATGTCTTTGAAATAAGCCATCCTGATTTGCTTCCTGAAATTACTGCTACACCAATTATTGCTAACTCCAAATCTACTATTCCGATTACCTGGAAAGTTAGTAATATCAGTGAGGTAAACACTCTTGATTCTTGGGTTGACAACATCTATTTATCTGAAGATGGAACCCTGACAAATGCCAAATTATTAAAGAGTGTTGCTAGCAATCAAGTTTTGACGGCTGGTGATGAATATACAGCCTCAACTGAGGTAGTATTGCCCAGTAGAAGTGACGGAAATTATTTTCTAATTGTAGATACTGATGCCAACGATAATTTAATTGAAAATTCAACAGGAGAAAACAACAATCAAGCAGTTTCTGAAGCCATACAAATAACAAATCCTGATTTAGTGGCTGAGGTGGCCACAATTTCTACCTCTGTTACTTCTGGTACAGACCTTGCTCTTAGCTGGTTGACTACTAATGAGGGAACGGGAGAAACCACTAATAATTGGCAAGATCGAGTTTATCTCTCTGAAGATGACGTGTTTGATCGCGATCGCGATCAGTTAATTGGCGAATACAATCATAGCGATGCTTTGGAACCTGGAGCATCTAGAGAGATAAGTGCTGAACCCTATAGGATTCCTGTCGATATCAGCGGTCAATATTATATTTTCGTTGTCAGCGACGATGGTAATAACATTGAGGAAGTGGATGGCGAAGACAATAATATTAGCGTCAAGCCAATTGAAATCCAGCTTGCTCCCTACGCAGACTTAGAAGTATCTGACGTTACCGCCCCAGATTTAACTATTGATGACCCTGCCAAAGTTAACGTTAGTTGGAAAGTAACTAATCAGGGAACGGGGGAAGGCTACAGCGATCGCTGGACAGATCGTATTATCGCCTCAAAAGATAATGTTCCAGGCAACTCAGATGATATTACCCTGGCTGAATATGTCCATACTGGAGGTCTAGCTGTTGATGAGTTCTATACCAGAGAAGAAAGTATCTTGCTGCCCCCCGCCTTCAGTGGTCGCTACAACTTATTCGTTCAGACAGATAGCGGAACAGAGGTATTTGAAAATGGGCTAGAGGAAAATAACTACGGTCAAAAACCAGAGTTCTTCGACGTAATGACGCAGCCCTACGCCGACCTGCAAATTACTCAGCTTGATACAGTAGGAAATGCTAGTAGTGGAGATTCTATTACCGTCAATTGGACGGTGCAAAATGACGGCATCGGCATAACCAGCAGCTCTTTTTGGTTCGATAGGCTGGCTTTAGCTACCGACCCTGAAGGCAAAAATATCATCCAAAATTTAGGTAACTTTGAGCAAGCTGGAGCTTTAGCTGTTGGCAATAGTTACAATCGTTCGGTACAGGTAACTCTGCCAGAAGGCATTGAAGGCGAATACTACATCGTCGCTCAAACTGGTGGCCCATTTGAGTTTATCTACAACGATAACAATACGCTAGTTTCTGACCCCTTTGACGTTCAATTTACCCCCGCACCAGATTTGGTGGTGACTGACATTATTGCCCCCGAAGGGATTGAGGCGGGTAAGAAGATTGACTTAAGCTGGAGCGTCACCAATCAAGGCGTAGGTGAAGCGGTTGAAAGCTGGACGGATAGTATTTATCTCAAGGAAGTCGGCAATCCTAATGCTCAATTAAAACCTTTGGGAACTTACCGCTACGATGCTGGATTAGAGTCTGGTAAATCCTATACTCGGCAGGAAAAAATTACGATGCCCAAAGAACTCCAGGGTTTGTACCAGATAGTAATTAAAACAAATTCCAATCCGAAATTAGGATTATTTGAACCAAATCAAGACAATAACGAGACAATTGATGCAGAAAGCATTACTCTCAGTCTACCCCCCAGACCAGACCTACAGGTACAGTCAATTACAGCTCCCGATAAAGTTTCTGCTGGGGGAACCGTAACGGCAGAATTTACCGTCATTAATCAGGGAACAGCCGCTACCAACGTTCCCAACTGGACAGATAGCATTTATCTTTCTCTAGACAATGAAATTAGTAGTGATGATATTGCTCTTGATGTTCTCGATAATGGTTCGGCTCTAAAATCTGGAGAGAGCTATAGCTCAGAAGCAAAATCTATCGTCATTCCTAAACGCTTCCGTGGTGATGCCTATTTGATAGTTGAGGCTGATAACAGGAATCAAATAAACGAACTACCTCAAGAAAACAACAACACTCGATTTAAGAAAATTGAGGTTGAGTTTGATAGCTCTAGTACAGGAGGCAGTGGACAGCCATCAGATTTGGTTACTAGTGATGTAGTTGCACCAAACCAAGCATTTGAGGGTTCGACGATTGAAGTTACCTATAAAGTTACCAATAAAGGTATTGACGCTACTGATGTCGATACCTGGACTGACTCTATTTGGCTAACTAGAGATAAAAATCGTCCTTCTCCTGCTAGTCTCAACAGCAAACCAGGTGAGCCAGAAGATATTCTCCTCGAAACCGTAGTGCATCGAGGAACCCTGGGAGTTGATGAAGATTATGAGCAAACTGTTAAGGTCAAAATTCCACCTCAGATTACGGGAGAATGGTACATTACGCCTTGGAGTGATGCCTTCGATTTAGTATTAGAAGATACTCTCGACATTAATATTAATCCTGATGACCCGAACGAACTAGACAATAACAACTACAAAGCTCGTCCTATTACCCTGCTACTTACTCCGCCACCAGATCTAAGAATCAAAGACGGTGTAGAAGTTAGTGCTACGCCAAAAGCATCAGGTGGTGAAGAGTTTGAAGTTACCTGGACGGTAGAAAACTTTGGCTCTGGGGAAACAACTACTGACCAATGGTATGACCAAATTTTTCTCTCTGATAGTCCAGATCCGCAAGATCCCGAGAGTAAAAAATGGTATTTGGGCGACATCGAACACAACGGCAGTTTGACTCCAGGAGCAACCTACAGTGAAACTGTCAGCTTCGACCTTTCTCCCGCTGCTGAAGGAAAATACGTTCATGTAGAAGTTAATGCTCCAGTTCCAGTCAAGAAACGGGCATGGGAAGGACCTTATACGGACAACAATTTTGGAACTACCGAAACTGACGTTACTAATAGTCCTGCTGATTTAGTGGTCAACTCAGTCACCGTTCCCGAAACAAGCGATAGTGGGGAAGTTATTAGCGTTGAGTGGTCAGTTGAGAACCAAGGCGCGCCCATGTGGTCGGGTACGGAATACTGGCAAGATGAGGTTTGGATTTCTCCCGATCCGACGTTTATTGAGGAGCGGGCTATTCTTGCTGGTACTTATATCTATAGCCCTGAAACACCTTTAGGTACTGGAGATACTTACAGCCAGAAACAAGATATCAGACTACCTGCGGGAATTGACGGTGAATACTATATTTACGTCAGAACTAATATTGCTGGGGGCTTATCTCTAGGTAACAGAATTTCTAACGATGACAATCTTGAGAGTTATATCGAACGAGGATTTGAAGATTCCAGCAACAACTGGAACAGCAGTTCTTTACCTGTAATTTATCAAGAACCAGACCTAAGAATTACCGATCTCCAACTCCCCGATACCATTCCCCTTTCAGGTGATACCATTCCTATTACTTGGACGACTACTAATATTGGTACAAGAGAAACCCGTACCAAATACTGGTACGATCGCATCTACCTTTCTCAAGATGCTTCTTTTGACTTCAACGATACCCTAATCGGTCAATACGAACGGGATGGTTTCTTGGATATTGATGAGTCATACACCGTGACTCAAAATGCGAGAATTCCTGACAATATTGAAGGCGACTTTTATATTCTGGCATTTACTGACTCGAACGTTATAAAAAGAAGTCCAAAGACTAGACCTACAAAACTAGATGTAACCCATTATTACGAAATACGTGCCGATGAAAAGCTAGCTAGAATTGGCGAATTTCAGGATGAAGGTAATAACATCACCGAAGCACCCATAGAGATAATTTTGCGCGATCCACCAGATCTGCAAGTTACTGAGGTCAATATTCCCGAACGAGCTACCGTAGGTCAAAGCTTCGACCTCTCCTACACTGTAACCAATGAGGGAACTGGCAATCCCACAAAAAATAGCTGGAGCGATCGCGTTTATCTTTCTCGGGATCAGTTCCTCGATCCTCAAAGCGATATTTATTTGGACAGCTTTGGTCACAATGGAGGATTAGCATCAGGAGCAAGCTACAGTGTCAATGAATCTGTAGAACTTCCCACTAATATTTCGGGACCATTCTACGTCTTTGTGATTACCGATCCTGCTTCTTCTCCCACCAGTATTGGTGTATTTGAAGGAGGAGCGGATTTTAATAACTCTCTAGCTAGCGACCAGCCAATTTCACTCGATTTTCCCCCTCCTGCGGATTTAGTAGTAGATAGCATCACCGTACCCAGCAGTGCCCTATCAGGTGACAATATCGAGCTGGAGTGGACAATTAAAAATCAGGGCGATAATCCTGCCGAAGGCAAATGGAGTGATGCTTTATATTTATCGACCGATGCCATCTGGGATATTGAAGACCGCCCCCTCGGTCGCGTACAGCATCAAGGTACAATTGCTCCAGGAGAATCCTATACCGAAACTTTAGAGACATTCTTGCCTCCCGCTGCCCCAGGACAATATCGAATTATCGTCCGTCCCGATATTTATAACCAAGTTTACGAAGCGGAAAACGAAATCAATAATCGTACTGCCTCTGCTGACCCTGTTAATGTCACCGTTGCGAAACTAAATCTCGGGGTAGTTGAGGAGACAACTCTCAATACTGGTCAATCTCGTCTCTACGAAGTAGAAGTTGGCGGGGGAGAAACACTACGAGTTAGGGTCGACTCATCTAAAGAAAATGCTGCTAACGAAGTCTTTATCAAGCAGGGTAGCGTGCCTACAGGAACAGACTACGATTATGCCTATCGTGGTGGGCTGAACCCCGACCAAGAGGTTATCGTTCCTACTACCGATCCTGGTAAATATTATGTTTTAGTTAAGGGCTTCTCCCAGCCAGGAAATAATGTAGCTACCAATGTTTTAGCAGAACCTCTACCCTTTAGCATCACCGATGTAGTAGTAGACCAAGGTGGCGATAGTAAGTACGTTACTGCCAGTATCTATGGAGCAAAATTCGCTCAAGATGCAGTCGTTAAGTTCGTTCGCCCCGACATTGCCGAGTATCAGCCAGTCCGCTACGAAGTAATCGATGCTACTCATATTATTGCCATCTTTGACTTTACCGATGCCCCTCACGGCTTGTATGACGTGAAGGTAATTAACCCTGATGGTGAGGAGGCAATTGTTCCCTATCGCTATCTGGTGGAAAGGGCAATTGAAACCGATGTCACCGTTGGTTTGGGGGGACCTCGGGTGTTGAGCATTGGCGAGACTGGTCTTTATGGAGTTTCTTTTAAGAGTTTGACCAATTTAGATACGCCCTATATCCACTTCCAATATGGCGTACCCGAACTGGGAGATAATGATTTCCTATTGGGCAAATTTAATCCTGCAACTAGAGAAGAGGCAGGGATAGAAGAATTACCCTATGTTGGCTTTAGCACTAATCTGCGAGGGATTCCTGGAGAAATTGATCAGGAGTTTACAGACCTTCCCTGGGCAAGTTTAGTCAGCGATCTCAATACCGATGGTGAAATTCTGGCACCTGGCTATATTTACGATCTGCCTAATGCTTCTGCTACAGGATTGAGCTTTAATGCTCAGGCATATCCTGGACTAAATAAGTTATTAAAGATAGAACCTGATGCACTCCAAAAAATAGAAGAACCAGAACATCCTGAAGTTGCTTTCCGCTTCCACATTCAAGCTTCGGCAACGGTATTAACCCGCGATGAATTTATCACCCAACAAACTCAATCTGCCCTAGATCTGAGAGAGGCAATTCTCAATGACTCCGAGGCAACTGAAACCTTGCAGTTACTAGCGGCAGATGAATCAATTTGGATAGCAGCGTATCTAGCAGCATTAGAAGAAGCTGGTTTGCTGCGTCCTGAAGGCGAAGCTCCCCCTGTCAGGGAAAGGACTCAAGTTCTCAGCTACATGGCAACCTTAGCCACAGGTATTTTAGTAGGTGCTGCGGGAGAAGAGATTATTACCAACGGCAATCTGTTAGATTTCTTTGCCCAACTGCGTCAATGGTATGGTCACGATGAAAGTTTAATTGGTGTAAATCAAGCCAAAGACGTTGCCGATTACGACCTGGGAACATCCAAGACTACTCACCAAGAAGCCTTTGATATTTATGTTCCTTATGGAACTGCCCAAGTAGACTTGCCACCAGGTGCGACAGTTCCCAATCCCAATTTTGCTCAATTCCTCGACGGTGCGGGAGAAGAAGGCTTGGCAAATATTACAGGACCAATTAGTACAAGCGAATTTGGTTTGATTCCTACGGGGGAAATCCTTCCTTATACGATTCAATTTGCTAACGATCCTAATGCTAGCAGTACCGTAGCCGAGGTTCGTATAGTGAGCGAACTCGATCCTAATCTAGATCCCCGTCGCTTCCGCTTAGGAGATCTACAGTTAGGAGATATTCAGGTTAATATTCCCGACGATCGCGCCACTTTTGAAGGGGACTTTGACTTTACTGCCACCAAAGGCTTTATCCTTCGCGTCAGCGCAGGACTTGATCCTTTATCCAATACTGCTACTTGGTTGCTTCAGGCAATCGACCCCGAAACGGGAGAATTAATTGTCAATCCCGATCTGGGTATTCTGCCTCCTAACGATGTCGAAGGTGCTGGAAGTGGCTTTGTTAGCTACAGCAGCGAACCTTTAGAAAATCTAGTCACCGGAACTGAAATCTCTGCTCAAGCTCGCGTTCTTTATAACAACGCTCCTCCCCTCGATACGCCAACTATTAGCAATTCGATTGATGGTGCTGCTCCAGTTACTACTGTTACTGTCGAATCTTTAACTGAAAATAGCGAAGACTATCTAGTTAAGTGGAATGCAGTTGAGGAGGAAGCAGGGTCGGGAGTCAAGCACGTTACGGTCTACGTAGCTAAAGATGGTGGTGACTTTGAAATCTGGCAGCAGCAGACTACTGAGACCGAAGCAGTCTATCAGGGCGAAGGGGGACATACCTATGAATTCTTAGCCTTAGCTACGGATAATGCAGGCAATCGAGAAGTGCCTAATCTGGGAGCAAATCTACCCGATGATGGCAGTGCCACTAACTTAGGTGCTTTACCCAATCTCGGTAGCTCTACCGAACCGACCCCACTGCCTGCCCAACCACCAAATCCCAATTATCAGACTAATCCTCTATTCAATCAGGCAAAAGAGCAAGTTCCTAATAACCCCGATGAAAGTCGTCCCTCTGAGTTCGATTCCGTACTACAGCCCTTTAAAGCTACAGCCTTTGCTACGGGTATCCCCTCCAGCCATGGTGGTATAGCACCCCTGGCAATCGCCGAATTACCTGATGATACTTTCTTAATTAGTGGTGGTCGCAATCGAGGTTCGCTGTATAAAGTAGACCGTATTGGTGGAGAGGTTGATCGTCCTTTGGTCGAACTACCCCATCCCATTTTTGAATTGGAGCTTGATGAAAACGGTTCTCTTTGGGGGACTACTGGCGGTGGTGCATTACTCCAACTAGATCCCAACACGGGAGAAATTATTGCCGAGTATGGTGAAGGTATTACCCAGTCAGTAGCGATCGCTCCCGATACGGGACTGATTTATCTTTCTTCAGGAAATGGGATCGAGATCTTCGATCCTGTTACTGAAACCTTCACTCACTTTAGCAACCTACGGGTGGGTAATTTAGAATTTGCCCCTGATGGTAGCCTGTGGGCAACCCGTTGGCCTGAAAGAGGGGAAGTAGTTAAGTTCCAACGCAAAGTAGATTATCCAGGATTAAAACCAGATAACGTTCTAGAACCTAAACCACAGCTAATTTTTGACCTGGATACAGAAGTTGACTCCCTGGCATTTGGTCAAGGTGATACGAACCTTGCAGACTTGCTCTTCATCTCCAGTAATAGTGGCGACTTGACCATGGTTAACCTGGCTAATCGCCAACAGATAGTTGTAGCCGAAGGTGGTAGTCGGGGGGATATGTTGGAAACCACCAGCGATGGCAGATTGTTAATTTCTCAATCGAATCAAGTTGATGTCTTTACACCTATATTGCCTCCTGAAGTAGCATTCACTAATCCTGCGGATGAGGGTATTGTGGCACTACCTCAAGGTCGGATCGCCGTTACCTTTGACCAGGAAATGTATGTGGGGGATGCTTCAGAAGCTAACTCGCTGCTAAATCCTGCTAATTACACCCTAACAGGAGTCCAAGGCGGTAGTTTAACCCCCATCGATATTACCTACGACCCTGAAAATAACACCGTATATCTGGATTACAATGCCCTGACTACCGATACCTATCAGCTAGTCATAGCGGAGGTGTTGAGTAATCCCGATGGTATTAGTTTACAAGCGCCCTATCAGGTAGACTTTACGGCCATTTCCGACTTTTCAGAGCTAGTAGATCTAGAGTTTACCAATACCAGAAGCGATCGCGCTAACGAAAGCATCTCCTTTGATGTTGCTCTAACTAACAAAACCGACTATGACCTATCTGTACCGTTAAAGCTGGTACTCCAGCCAGGAAATAATAACAACAGTGCTGAACCTACTCAATACGACAGCATCAGCGATACGGGGGCATACTTGATCGATCTCAGTGACTCTGTAAGCGATGGCATCTTCAAGCCTGGGGAATCAATTACCGAACAAACGGTGATGATCTATAATCCCGATGGGCTGAGATTTGAATTTGAGCCAGCAGTCTATACTCTTCCTACTACTAATGAAGCTCCTGTCTTTACTTCAGACCCTGTAACCGTAGCCACTGTAGGGGAAAGCTATATTTACAACGTAGCAGCCAATGACCCTGATGGTAGGGTGATCGGTTATCTGCTTTACGATGCTCCATCAGGCATGACCATCTCTGATGATGGCACTATTACCTGGACTCCCACTGTTGAAAGTCCAGTCGCATCGGAGGTCAGTCTTCATGTTTACGATAGTCGTGGTGGCAGAACGATTCAGACCTTTACTATCGATGTTGAAGGGGGGAATAAAGCTCCAGTATTCTTACCTCTGCCAGAAGAGATTGAGGGTGAGGAAGGAGAGCTAATTGAGCTAAACCTAGCCGCCACCGATGCCAATGGCGATAACCTGCAATACTGGGTGGATAATTTACCTCCTGGTGCCAGTTTCGACCCTGAAACCAATATCTTTACTTGGCTACCAGGGTATGACCAAGCAGGTACCTATGAGGATGTCCCCTTTGTGGTTAGTGATGGTGTCCAGGAAGTGAGTCTGGGGACGACTTTCTTGATTTCTCAAGGTAATCAAGCTCCAAGTCTATTGCCAATAAGCGATCGCACTTTCCTCGAAGGGGATGCTATTAGACTGCAACTACAGGCTAGGGACTCTGAAGACGACAAGTTAACCTTTAGCAGCAACATCCTCCCTGGTGGTTCGTTCCTCGACCCCAACACAGGTATCTTTGAATGGACTCCTGACTTTTTCCAGGCGGGTAACTATGAAATACCCTTTACCGTCAGCGATGGGGAATCCAGTACCACCCAGATCTTTAATCTAGAAATCCTCAACGTTAATGCCGCACCTGAATTCGACGCTTTAGGAGATTGGGCGATCGCCGAAGGACAGACGATCAACTTTAGAGCCTTTGCCTACGATGGTGATAATCCTGGCTTTGTGCCCCCAGAACGCACTAAGGAGGGGGAACTAACTATTCAAGAAGGCAGCGAACCCACCGTGACCTATACAGTTTCGGGATTACCAGCAGGAGCAACCTTCGATCCCGATACGGCGATCTTTAACTGGCAGCCAGATTATAATGCCGCAGGGGATTACGAAGTTACCTTTACCGCTACCGATAACGGTGATGGCTTGGAACCTAAGATAGTTAGTAAAAAGGTACGGATTCGCGTTGGTGATACCAATCGTCCTCCCGTCATTGCAGAAATTGCTAATCCTACCGTACAAAGAGGTAAAGTTTTCGACTTAGCTATCAATACCACCGATGTTGATGGTGATGCCCTAACCATTACAGGAACAGGTTCAGGTGGCTTCGGTCTACCCGATTTTGTCACCCTCACTGATAATGGCGACGGCACGGCTAATTTTAATATTGCTCCGAAAGATGGCGACAGGGGAGATTATCCTGTCACTATTATTGCCACCGATGATGTAGGAGTTACGACTGAATATTCCTTTATTGTCACCGTTGAGGCATTTAATGAGAAACCTTTATTAGACTATATCGGCAATAAAGTTGCAGTAGTTGGTGAGCCAATTGAATTTACCGTTTCTGTAAATGATTTAGACGAAGATAATCTAACTTTCTCCACTACAGGACTACCCAATGGGGCGACTCTTACTCCTAGCAATATCTACGGACAGGCTACCTTTAGCTGGACTCCCACCGCCAGCGATCTGGGTAACTATCCCATTACTATCTCTGTAGAAGACAGCGGCAATGGCGATGATACACAGAAATTAAGCAGTCAACAGAACTTTGAAATTATAGTCCGCAATAGTAATACTGCCCCTGTATTAGCTCCAATAGGCGATCGCACCATAGCGGAAGGAGATACTCTATCGTTACAACTAGACGGGACAGATCCCGACAATGATACTCTGACCTATTTAGCAAATAACTTACCCATTGGTGCAGAATTAGACCCTGTAACGGGATTACTCACCTGGACTCCTGACTATCAAAGTGCAGGTACTTATGATGGTATTGAATTAATTGTGAGTGATGGTCACAGCAGTAGCTCTCAAACATTCAATCTAACGGTCACAAATAGCGATCGCCCTCCCGTCTTAGTTCCCTTACCTCTACAATTTACTAGAGAGAATAGCGAGCTGGTCTTTAACCTCAAGGGGAATGATATTGATGGGGATGCTCTACTATACTCTGCTGTCGATGAACTGCCATCAGGGGCAAGATTAGATAGTCGCACGGGAGAATTTAAGTGGAAACCCAACTACGGACAGGCAGGAGACTACAAACTAGAATTTACCGTTACCGATAGTAATGGCAGTCAGGACAGCAAAGAAGTAGAAATTGTGGTGGCAAACGTCAACCGCGCCCCTAGTCTTGAAGTTAAACCCCAAATTGTCGCTCTAGGAGAAGAATTAGACTTTACTCTAGTAGGGTCTGATGCCGATTCAGCAACCACTTTAACCTACAGCGTTGAGAATCTTCCCGAAGGAGCAACTCTCAATACCGAGACTGGAGTAATTAAATGGCAACCATCTCCAGGACAAATTGGCGATTATGTAGTTACCTATCAAGTGTCTGATGGCGAGGATACAGTTGAGAAAAATGCGCTGATTCGTGTGGAAGTCGAACCTACGAACCCCACAGTAGGGCTAGAATTTACTCCCAGTTTTGCCCCCACTCCTGGGCAAAGAGTTTTCATCAATGCTTTAGCCGATAGCTTTACCGAGATTGAGAATATTACTGTATCTGTTAACGGTGAAGAGTTAACTTTAGACGACCGTAATCGAGCAGAATATATCCCCGATACAGCAGGTAGAATTGAAGTAGAAATTACCGCTACTGATGCAGCAGGACGCACTGGGACAACTACTGAGATCCTCAAGGTGCGGGATCCTCAAGATAATGCCGATCCTTTGGTAGCATTTGGTTTGGGCTTAAATGACGAAGCTTTTGATACCAAGACTGATATTGTAGCGACGGTTAATGATAGTAATTTAGACGAGTGGATACTTTCTCTGAAGGCAGGAGGCAGAGGGCAGAGGGCAGAAGGGGGAGAGATCCTTGCTAGTGGTTATGGTGAGGTTAATAATAATTCTATCTTCCAGTTAGATCCTGCTCTCTATGCTAATGGTTTCTATACCTTGGAATTAACCGCTACGGATATTAAAGGGCGAACTTCGACTACGGAAATAATTGTTGAAGTTGAGGGGAATGATAAAACAGCCCAGTATCAGCGAGTAGATAACGATCTAACTATTGACTTTGATGGTACTAGTATTGACCTGACTCGTCGTTATGATTCCTTGCAGCGTCAGCGTTCTGGTAGCTTTGGCAATGGTTGGCAATTAGCAAGTGCGGAATTCGGAGTTCAGGGTTTGCAGTTGGGTAATGAGCCTTTGAGAGATGGTAGTAGAGTTTATTTGACTTTACCCAGTGGAGAACGAGTCGGTTTTACCTTCCAACCACTCTCCGAAGAGATTACAGGCTTAACTTATTATCGTCCTGCCTGGGTCGCTGATGATGGAGTTAACTATACTTTAGAGTCTGCTGATGTTCTTTTGAGTAAAGCAGGAGACAGATTCTACGATTTACAAACTGCTCAACCTTATAATTATAATTTGGCTTCGCCAAGTCAAGAGTTTTATACTTTAACTGCATCCGACAGTACTGTTTATCATTTAGATGCAGTCGGTAATTTACAGGAACAAATTACTGCTGATGGTACGCGATTAATCTACAGCGATAGTGGGATCCTCAATCCTGAGACGGGTGAAATGGTGCGGTTTGAGTCTGATGATGGGGGCAGATTAACTACTATCACTGCACCTGACGGCACTAGTATTTTCTACAGCTACGACGCTGATGGTAATTTAGTTGGGGCGCGCAATCTCGCTCTAGGGAGTTCGGTACGCTACGGCTACGATGACAAGGGATTGAATTTGATCACTGGAGATACAGGGGAGGCAGTTGCTTACTTTGATACTCCGGTCGTTAAACCCATTACTGCGGATTTAGGTACAGCGAGTAAGTTTACTGGTGAGACTATTACTGGTAATGGGAATGAACTCTATAGCTTTGGTTTTAGAGCATCGGAAATTAAGTCTACGAATACGGGCTTTGTTCTCTTGGGAATAGATCTTGGCGGGAATAATACACTCCCTACCATTGAAGGCTTAACCCCAGTTGCTACTCAGACAAATACCGACAGTAGCTTCGCGCTTTATACTATTGACCAAGAGGGATTGAATTTACTCTCGATCAATAGTGATAGTAATTACCAACTACAGCTAGGTATTGCTGGAGATGTTAACAACGACAATGCCGTTGATGGAGTTGATAGTCAGTTAGTTGAAGATGCTTTGGGTACTGCTGTTGGCGATGTGGATTACAATACGGCACTAGATATTAATCGCGATCGCATTATTGACGCGACAGACTTACAAATCCTCGGCAGTAACTATGGTTTCCGTTATAATCAAGCTCCCTTGGTTACTGATGGTGATGCTTTAACCCACGAAGATCTCAGTGTTGAGATCCCGCTAGCAGATTTAGCTTCAGACCCAGAAGGCGATCGCATTTTCTTCAAAGCAACGGACATTGAACATGGAGAAGTCACCTTTACTCCCGATGGTCAGACTGTCATCTTCACTCCAGAATTGGGCTATACAGGTACTGCATCCTTTAAGCTGTATGCCGATGATGGTTATGCTGTCAGTGATGCCGCAATTGTCGAGATTAAGGTTAGCGATGCACCCTTGACTAGTCTTGATTTTGTGGAACGCAACCCTAAGTTAGAAGTAGGTGAGCAGGTTGAATTACAGATCATTGCCGACTTTGCCGATCAAGAGGATGTGATTGTTCCTGGGGATTACTTGAACTGGAGTTCTGAATCTAAAGGTGTGGCAGCGGTGAGCGATCGCGGCATAATCACAGGACTTGCCGATGGTACTACGATCTTTACTGTGGAACGCAATGGTTTAAGTGCCTTTACCACCTCCAGAGTAGGAGATATTCCTTATTTGGACTCTAATGTCTCTGCTGATTCAATTCTGGCTGAAAGAAAGGGTTTAGATGTCTATCCTGATGCTGTAACTCTTACTTCAGGGGTAGATCGGCAAGTCTTAGTTGGTATCGAAGGAGAAATCGACTCTCCCGATCTCAGTGGCAGGGATACAGGAACCCGCTACTTGGTCAATAATCCTGAAGTAATCTCAATTACCGAAGATGGTTTAATTACTACTCTGGCGGTCGGCGAGGCTGAAGTTACGGTAATTCATGAAGGGGTAGAGTCGGTCATTCCTGTCAATGTGGAAGTTCCTAACATTGGCGCAACTACTTTAAGTGATGATGGCGGTATTGTCGCCAACAGCGATGGTTATCAGGTGATGATTCCCGAAGGTGCTTTAGCTGAAGATACCGAAGTCAATATTACTACTCTTAATCCAACTGAATTAGCTGCACCACTACCAGAAGAATTTGAAGTTTATGCTGGATTTAATTTAGAGTTGGGAGAATCAGACTTAGCCATTCCCACTCAGTTGGCAATACCTGCACCTGAAGGCTTGGAAGTTGGCACAGAAGTATTCTTCCTGCGGGATGGAGAATTACCTGATGAAACTGGGACTTTGAATCAGACTTGGATTATTGAAGAGTCCGGTATTGTAGGGGACGACGGCATGGTTCGTACTTCTTCTCCACCTTGGCCTGGAGTAGGAACAGGAGATGACTACATTATGACCGCTCCTAGCAATAGATACGCTAGGATTGACATCAATTTCTTCGTTACTTCAGCAGCTTTAGCTATAAGTTCGATGGCTGCCTCCTTCAGCGGTTTGGGTGTTGCCGCTGTTGCCACTGGATTTGGCGTAGGTCAGTTTCAGCGACTGATGGCTTCGTTGATTAGCGTCAGCGATCCCACCGTAGATATTTTAGGAATTCCTACCATTGGTACTTTACCGTTCACTACGAGTGCGGGTGTACAGCTTAATCCCAATGGGATTGCAACTGCTAGGGTTGAATTGCAAGCTCCTCCTAGTCAAGTCAATAACGACCCGTTTGTTCCTCCAGTGATCGAGTCAGGAGAAGTCAACTTTGACGAGACAAAACCCATAGTCTATCTAGAAGGTAGTAACTTCTTGATTGATACTGATAATCCTAATATCACTTCAGGTACTTCCTTTGAAGATCTAACCGTTACTTTCTATCAAGATGAGACAGAAGAAAATACAACCACAAATGAAGATATCAGTCCTTATCTCAATCCCGATGTCACCTCAGAAATTACCTTTGAGCCATACTTACAGTCAGCAGGAACTAATTCAGAAACGCAAGTAGGTAAGTACTTTAATAATCCTAATGCCGCCCCTGCCGAAGAAGAGGAAGATGATCAGAGCGATGGGGAAGACAATCCTCAAATTGTAGAACCACAAATTGGCAATATTATCCCCGAACTCAGTACCGAACTGGGAGAAAATCGCTATCGGGTAGCAGTGGAAGTTCCCCCTACTGCGGTTTTAGGAGAGTCTGAAATTGAAATTACCAGAACTCAAGAAGAAACATCTGCCACTGATCCTACGGAAACCGAACTGGTATCGTACCCCAGTGAGGAAAGGATTACGATCGCTCCTCAAGATGTAGAATACGCCTTAACCCCTCAGGCTTTTGGCGATACGGTTAGCGTCTTTAATGGTCTATCTCCTAAAGAAATTTTAGATGCTGGCTATACCAGCCGAGATTTGTTATTGGCTCGCATCCCAGTAGGTACTGGCTCCACTTTCGATGACCAACCCAGAGATCTTGCGGCTACAAGTGATGCGACTCGCGCTTATGTTTCTCTCGATGGTTCTGGCAGCATTGCATTGATCGATTTGATGACTCTGCAACAGGTAGACGTTGCTCCTGAAACAGCTACGGTAATTGATTCAATTGAATTGCCAGGCAATGCCAGTCCTAGAGCGATCGCCATCGAACCCAATGATAAATATGCTTATGTCGGTGACTATAATTCTGGTCTGATCTACATAATTGATATTGACCCCAGTTCGGTCGGATACCATCAGGTGCAAACTCTCAACCTGCCTGGTGCTGTTGGCGGTATACGCAATATGGCAATTAATAGCGATGGCACTAAGCTATTCGCTACCGTCCGTGGCAACTTCTCTCAAAATGATGCAGGTCAGATATTTGCGATTGATGTCGATCTTAACAATGAACCAGATAACCTGACTAATCCGATTGTCTGGCAGAATATCTTGGGAGTAACCGAAGTGGCAAAAGGAGTGGAAGGTATTTCTGCCACTCCCGATCCGAATATTATGGTCTTTACCAATCGCTTCGAGGAGTTTGAAGGATTCGGCAGGTTAAATATCGCTGAAGGGGAAGGTTACTCCGCCAGCGTCAGTTACACTCCTTTAGGATTAGGTAAAACAGGTGACTATTTTGATGTTAATGATGCCGTCAGCGTCACCGTTACTAAAGATGGTAAATATGCCTTTGTGGCGGGTAGAAATGCTCGCAGGATAGGTAGCGGTATTCCCAGTATTGACAGTGCCAAGGGAGGAAGCAATGTCGGTATCATCGTCGATCCGCTGACAGAAAACGCCAAGTTAGTTGCCGCCACCAGACCAATTCCTGATGCTTGGACGAATGACGTTTCCCTGACAGGGGATGATGAGTTTCTCTTTGCCACTTATCCTGGTGCGGGTAGCGTCTTTGCTTGGGATATCAACGAGTTGATTGCTACCCTTGACGATCCTAGTCCTTACGTTATCGATCATTTAGGTAGAGGCATCCAGTCACCAGCGTTCTTGCCCTCTACTGCGAGAAATGCTACCAAAGCTGACCTCAGCAGCGTACCCATTGACAACATCAATCCTTTCATTGATATTGCCTCTGATTTACAGATCATTGAGGAGCGAATTGAAGATACGGGAACCGAATTTGTATCCGATGTTGTTTTTGGTGTTCCTGAAAATTCACAGACAGCACCATTAACCATTGGCTTTAATCCCTGGACGATCGCACCTGCTAGTTTTGATACGGGCAACAGACCATCAGACTTTAGACGTAATCTGAGAATCAATGAACGAGAGATTCGCAATCAGGATGTTATATGCCCCGAAGACTGTCAAGATAAAGTTCCTGGTACTTCGGAAATTGAAACTCATTCTGGTGCGGTAATAGAAACTCATAACTTTGTTACCTACCAATCCAACGGCTTAGAGCGAGGTATTTCCTTAACCTACGATTCCTTAAGAGCAGATCCCAGACCAATTACTCATTTTGGTTACGACGATATAGACAGCAGCGAACTTAATCCCAATTCGATTCTGATGGGGGAAATGACGGTGCAGGGTAACGGTTTGGAGGAATACCAAGTACCAGGATTTGCAGGTGGTGAATATGGTCTTGATGGGGGCGAACATTTCTGGTCTTTACCAGACCAAAGCGGTAATATTTCTGCGGCAATTCAGGCAGATTTGACCCAAGTACCTTCTGGACGTTATCAATACAACCTGACCCACGGTATTCATGACTTTGATGGCGAAGAGTTTGTCGGCGCAGCCAGCACACAAACCGGTGAAATTATCCATGTCAATAGTGTTGATAGTCCCTTTGGTAGCGGTTGGGGTATCAGTGGACTGGAAGAACTGATTGAAAATGATGACGGTTCGTTGCTGTTGATTAATGGCGATGGTGGGGAGATGCTGTTTGAACCACCTACCACCCCAGGGAGTGCTTATATATCTCCTCCTGGAGACTTCTCCGTGATGCAGAAACTTGCCGACGGTAGTTTTAGACGCACCACTAAAGAGCAAATGGTGTATGACTTTAACCCTGATTGTCAGTTAATTGCCGTCGCCGATCGCAATGGCAATCAAACCAGCTATGTCTACGACAGCGAGCAAAGACTAACCAAGATTGTCGATCCTGTAGGTCTAGAAACTACCCTGACCTATAACGCCAATGGCAAGGTGAGGAAAATTACCGATCCAGGCGATCGCGAAACCAGACTTACCTACGATGCGGCAGGTAACTTAACTCGCATCACCGACCCTGATGGTACTTATCGCACCTGGTCTTATGACGCTCAACATCATATGGTGTCGGAGATAGACAAGCGAGGCAACAGCGAACAGGCATTCTACGATCAGTTTGGACGCGCTGAACGTGCTATTACTAAAGATAATTCCACTATTGAAATCGATCCTCTACAGACTCAGGTAGTATTAGATCCTGCTGCAACTATCGATCCCACCAATGCGCCTTTAGCTACCGTAGAAACCACAACTCCCCAAACCAGCTATACAGATACTAATGGCAACATAACTCATTCGATCCTAGATAAAGCAGGACAAGAAGTAGAAACCTTTGATGATGAAGGCAGTACAGGAAGGATTGAGCGCAATCAATCCAACTCCATCTCTTCTACTATTGATGCCAATGGTAACCTGAGCAACTTTACCTACGACGGTAGAAACAACTTACTATCGAGTCAAGAGACCTTAGTTGATAGCGAAGGCAATAGCGAGACCGTAACTCAAAGCTTTACCTACGACCCCCAATACAGCCTACCAACCTCCGTTACCGATGAAAACGGTAATCGCACCCTTTACGAAATCGACCCCGATAACGGCAATATGCTCTCTTCTACTAGGATCATGGGTCAATGGGATCAAGAGGTGGAGACTGTTATTGATCCAGGTACTGTAGAGGATATCGAGCTGAATAATATTGAGGGGTACAATGATATTACCCTCAACTATACCTACAACGATGCAGGGTTAGTCAAAACCGAAACCGATGCTTTAGGTCGCGTCACGGCATATGACTACGACCTGCGTGGTCGCTTAACTCAGATGACTACGGCACAGGGTACAGGGGATGAAGCAGTTATCTCTTACGAATACGATGATGTGGGTAATCAAACTGCCATTATCGATGAAAACGGCAATCGTACCGAATTTGAATACGATGAGTTAAATCGCGTTACCAAAATTACCGAAGCCGACCCCGATGGTGCAGGGGACTTAACTAGTCCCATCACCGAGTTTAACTATGACGAAGGGGGTAACTTAATTACCACCACCGATGCTGTAGGTAATGAAACCACCAACAGTTACGACGTTTTAGACCGTCTGACCACTACCACCGATGCCAATGATGAAGTCAGTTTGGTAGAGTACGATCGCAACGATAACGTCGTCAAAACCCGCGATGAAGCAGGTCGAGAAAGCTTCAACACCTATGACAGTCGCGATCGCCTGATCAAATCCATCGACCCCGAAGGCAACGAAACCAGATACGAATACGACCTCAACAATAATCTGGTCAAAACCATTGACCCGCTGCTGAATGAAACTATCTATGTCTACGATAGTCGCGATCGCTTAATCAAAGAAACCGATGCCGAGGGTAACGAGACTAAATACGAATACGACGCAGCTAATAACCTCACCGCCATTATCGACCCCAGAGGCAATCGTACGGAATATACCTATGACGATGCTAATCGCGAAATTAGTATGACCAATGCCTTGCTTGATAGCAGCACTACTACCTATGACCTCAACAGCAATATTATTGTCACCAAAGACGAACTAGGTCGCGAAAGCTTCTTGGAATACGACAGTCGCGATCGCCTAATTAAAACCACGGATGCGGCGGGAGAAGAGATTGAGTTTGAATTTGATGATGCGGGTAATCTGATTAGCTTCACTGATGAGTTAGAGCGCAAGACAACCTATACCTATGATGCTCTCAACCGTCAGATTCAGACTGAAGATGCATTAGGTAACACCAATAGCTCTAACTTTGATGCAGTTAATAACCTTATTGCAACTACCGATGGTAATAATAACGTTACTCAATACATTTACGACCAGCTTAATCGCTTGAGTGTGGTCATCAATCCCTTTGGCGATGAGGTAATTACCAATTACGATCAAGTAGGCAACGTTACCTCGATCACCGATGAGTTAGGACGCACCGTCACCTTTACTTATGACAAACGTAACCTGCAAACCAGCGTCACCGATCCTTTACTCAATACCACCACTACTATCTATGATGCGGTGGGCAATCCTATCAAAGAAATCGACCCCTTACTCAATGAAACCAGCTATACCTACGACGATATTTATCGCTTAATTGCCACTACCGATGCCGAGAATCGCACCACTAACTATAGCTATGACAGGGCGGGTAATTTACTCAGTATTACTGACCCTGAGTTAAATACCACTACCTATGAGTACGATAAGTTGAATCGGATGTTAACTGACACCAATCAGCTTGGAGACGCACGCAGCTATAGCTATGACAAGGTAGGTAATTTAATTACTACTACTGATAGAAATAATCGAGTTATCAATTACTCTTATGACTTGTTAGACCGCAATACAGAAGAGATTTGGCTCGATGATGCAGGTAATGCGATCCATACTTTTGACTTTGAGTATGATGCGGCTTCCCAGTTAACTAAGGCATCAGATGTGTTTAGTGCCTATGGTTATGGTTATGACCTAGCTGGTCGATTAACCACTGTGGACAATGCTGGTACTCCTGGTGTACCCAATGTGGTGTTTAACTATGATTACGACGGGGCGAATAATTTAACTAGCGTTAACGATGTCATTGATGGAGTAGCATCGGGAGTTGAAGAGTTTACCTACGATAAGCTCAACCGAGTCGAATCAATTACGCAATCGGGTAATGGAGTAGTTGATAAGCGGATTGATTATACCTACGATCAAGCATCTCAAAGAGTTAAGAGCGATCGCAGTAATAACCTAGAGGGAACTAATCCTTTAGCGACCACTAATTACACCTATGACCTCAATGGCAGGGTTACCGACCTAGATCATAGTAACGATGCAGGAGATATAGCTAGTTATGACTATACCTATGATGCCGATAGTCGCATTACTGAATTTGCGACCCCTGAAGGAGTATCGATCTACAACTACGATAAGACCGACCAATTAACAGAAGCTAGCCACGACCATCAAGAAAATGAATCCTATACCTACGACGATAATGGCAATCGTACCAATGATGGTTACTCTACTGGTGAGGATAATCAGCTACTAACCGACGGTACTTATAACTACGAGTATGACGGTGAAGGCAATCGTACCAAGCAGACTGAGATCGCTACGGGTATTGTGACTGAGTATACCTGGGATTACCGCAACCGTTTAACCGCTGTGGTGACTAAAGACAGTAGCGGTGATGTCATTGAACGGAGTGAATATACCTATGATGTCAACGATAACAGAATAGCGAAATCAGTTGATGCTGATGGCGATGGTGTTGGTGAGGCAGTAGTCGAACGATTTATTCATGATGGGTCAGAAATTGCTCTAGTCTTTGATGGGGATGGTAATCAGACTGAAAGATATTTCCACGGTACTCAGATTGATGAAGTTTTAGCAGTAGAGAAGACCGCAGGGGATGTCACCTGGAGTTTAACAGACCAACAAGGCTCAGTCCGTATCCTGTTAGATGAGTCGGGTAATTTAGTTAATCAAATTTCCTACGATGCTTTTGGTAACGTTACTACCCAAAGCGATCCTGAAGTTAACTTTAGATTTGCTTATACAGGTCGAGAGTTAGACCCCGAGACAGGTAACTACTATTACCGCGCTAGATATTATGACCCCACTACTGGTCAATTTATCTCCACTGACCCGATTGGTTTTGGTGGCGGAGATAGTAACTTATATCGCTATGTGGGCAACTCACCTCTGATCTACACCGATCCTAATGGTGAAGACTGGTACGGTGTCCTCAATCGAGTAGACCAATTTGCCGCAGGATTTGGCGATGCGGTTACTTTTGGAGCAACTACTAAGTTTAGAGAATGGCGATATGGTGAATTAGCTACACGCAACCATCAAGGTGGTTATTTCGTCGCAGGTCAGATTACTGGTACTTTAACTACTACGGCAGTTGGCTTTAATACTCCTGCTAATTTTGCGTCTGGTTTAAGCTGGGCGCAGAAAGCGGCAATAGGATATGAGGTGGCAGCGACAGGTTATGGTGCCTATGATGCGACGACTAAATTATTGCAAGGTTGTTTTACTCCCTTAGATGCCCTTAATTTCTTACCTCTAGCTAGTTACGGAATTAATCAACTCCGCAATGCCAGAAAACTAGGTCAATTAGATGAAATTGCTGAAAGTGGAAAAAACCTGCAAAACTCCATCCTACGCAATCAAGGTAAGAATTCAAATAACATTGCAGAAGATTTAGGAGATCTTGGTCAAGAAATTGGTAATTCCAAGAGAAAAGCAAATGAAGCTATTAATGAGTTAAAAGATACGAGTGACACAATTGCAGACAGTTTATCTAATTCAGATCTCTTAGAGTTTTCTGGTCGCTCTTCTCAACAGTATACACCCGATTTATCTCATGTAACTGGCAAAGCAGCAAATGCAAGGCAGCGGGCTATCGATATTGTTGTAAAAGAAGACTTTAGTGACTTAAAATTGACGCACAAACCAGAATACAGTCCGTTTATAAGAACTGGACTTGCCAAACAAAATAATGGAACACAAATAGGAAAAAATATGTTCAGCTCAAGAAATGATTTAAGAAATACAATTATTCATGAAGAACTTCATCATAGATGGTGGAAACGAGGACTGATAGATCATCACCCTCCAGGAAGTGCTAGAGAAGAAAGGTTCTACAAAACAGTTGATAGATATATGAGAATGAGAGGCTGGAAATAATTGATGGTTGAAATACAATATCTATGTGCTGACTGTAAGAAAGAAATGACGGCAAATGTGGGTCAATCAATTATTGATTTAAAACTAAGGTGGTATTTGTCATGTATCTGTAAAAGTTGTAATACTGCAATAGAAATGGATGATTTTGGTTTTCCGCCAGATGAAATAAGACAGAAAATTCTTAATCAAGAAGGAGAATGGAAACTTAAAATAAACTCTTTAGAATTAAAAAACAAGGCAAAAATAATAAAGGTATTACGCTATGCTTTAAATTTATCGATTAAAGATACATCAAAATTGCTTAAAAAATTTCCTTATGTTGCAAATGGAACGAAAGTAGAAATGCTATGGTTAAAAGAGCTACTAATCAATCAAAATATCCGAGCATCAATTGAAAAGCAATAAAAATCAAGATTTATTATCATCAAAGATAATCGTTTAGTATTGGGCAAAAGACATACAACTCTTTCAGGAAGAGATGATGTTTTGGCTGCTGGAACTCTTGCTATTAGTAACGGTTCACAATCTATTTTTTAGACTGATTATTTTTATTTTTTTTAACTTTTTTGCACATTAAGTTCTGTAGAAACACAAAAATTTCTCTATAAATACTAGTTTTTGATTGGGAAAACGATTATCTCAAGTTCGTCTTTGAAATTATGCACAACAATAACTATCTAAAAATTTATAGACGAATAAATTTAAAAATGTTATTAAAGTTATAGTGAAGCTGTGATTTGAATGTCGTTACCTGCCATGGTGCATGGTTGTATTAACAAGATACTCCAATTGATTTAAATCATTGATGCTTACCTTTTTTGGCATATTATCTCGAACGATTATATTTGGAATATTCTAGATATAGCGATTTTTTAGGCTTGTATAATAATTTTTTAGAGCTAGGTATGAATGGCGACTTTGATTGCAGATTACATTTTGATGGAATTGCTGTAGATTACTTATCAACAATCTTTAATAGAAGCAATCATTTAATAGACTTAGAAGAGCAGTATATTTCAGAATTGAGTTTAAGATCTACAGAACTTTCATTAGTATCACTAATGAAAAACAATATAATTTTAAATTTAGAATCTACTATCCAACACACTGCGGAGCGAAATTTATTAAATAGTCAATTAAAAAAAGACTTGGATATTGATTCTAGACAAGATACCTTGACTGGAGGAAGAGGCTCGGAAGCGATAAATCAATCAAGTGTTTTAAATTCTTTGGCGACATCATCTGAGCAAGATGCAGTTTCTTACTTCACTGGAGATGACTTTACCACAATATTACAAGACGACCATCTTCATGCAGATTCCTATCCATACGATCTATTGAGCTCTGAATTGAGTCCTGGGGTAAGGAAATTACCTTCGGAATTAGATATGAAAATCCTACAACAGCTACCTTCCAGTAATAATCGTCTTGAAGTAGCCGCTGACGGAGGTTTCAGTGCAGCATTAACTGCGGGTTTGAATAGTATTGTAAATGGAGATTTCAGTATTGCCGAACAAACTGATGCCAATTTTGGTTGGGAGTTGAATGGCGGCAGTAAGATCGAAAATGGTCAAGCAGTATTAACAGAAGATTCACCATTCTTGAGCAACTTCACCCAAACCTTCACTGTCCCTGAAGAAGCGAAGACTTTGCAGTTTAAGCTGGTAGAGACTGAGTTAGGAACTAGTGAGCTAGTACCACCTGATGCCTTTGAAGTGGCTTTACTAGATGCCGATACTAATGAATCTCTAGTTAGCGATCATGATTTAACCGCAACTGATTCCCTGCTCAACATTCAGAACGATGGGAATACATACTTTAACGACAAGGTCAGGATTGGTGGTGCCGCATCAGGAGATCTTCTCGATTTGGATAAATCCCGCACCGTTACTATTGATATTTCTCACCTAGCAGCAGGTACCGAAGCTACTCTCTACTTTGATTTACTTGGTTTTGGTGATGTGGATAGTCGGGTGGTGATTGATGATGTGCGTCTTTCCGACAAAAATCTCTTACTGCCCATTGCTCTAGACGATACTGCTAACACTACTCAAGGGCAAGCAGTTGAAATTGATATTCTGGCTAATGATACCGATGATGACGGGGTAATTGCTACTAACTCAGTAGAGATTCAAACCGAACCTAGTAATGGTTCCGTTATTCCGCGTCCTGATGGAACAGTATCCTATATTCCTGGTACGCGCTTTGCTGGCACAGATAGCTTTACCTATGTGGTTCAAGATAACGACGGGCAATTCTCTGCACCCGCTACGGTTGATGTAACGGTAGCCAATGTTGCGCCAGAGATTACCGAGATTCAGATTCCCGATAGTATTATCGAAGGAGTTGAATTTACTTTGAATGGCGTTGCTACAGATGCAGGAAATGATCGCTTAACTTACAGTTGGGAGATTGACGGTCAAGAGTTATCAGATAACAGTCAACAGATTAATTACACCTTCCTCGACAACGGCACCTATTCAGGTTCGCTTACGGTCAGCGATCCTTATGGTGATAGGGATACCCAAGCCTTTGAAGTGATAGTCAATAATGCCCCACCATTAGTAGATGCGGGGGTCGATGTAACTATCGACGAGGGTAGCAGCATCCAACTGTCTGGCAGCTATAGCGATAGGGGTGTGAATGATACTCATACCGTTACTTGGGATTTCGGCGATGGCGATACAGCCAATACTTCTGAAATTGACCATACCTATAGTGATGATGGTCAATATACCGCAACTTATACGGTTACCGACAATGATGGTGCGATCGCTAGGGATACGGTAGAGGTAACGGTTAATAATGTCGCTCCGATTATTGAATCTCTGACAGGGGATACTGAAATCAATGAAGGGGATACTGTCAGCTTTAATGCGATCGCCACCGACCCTGGAGATGACACGATTACCTATATCTGGGACTTTGGCGATGGTAGCGAACAGTTAACAGTTAACGGTCAACAGTTACCAGTAAGTCATACTTATAAAGACAACGGTGACTATACAGTAACTCTCACTGCAAAAGACGAAGATGGTGGGGAAACACTACAAACTCTTAACGTTCGGGTTAATAATGTCGCCCCTACCTTCGATGAAGTAAATGGCGAAACTGAAGTGGATGAAGGGGAAGTCGTTAACTACCGTGCATTAGCTACCGACCCAGGAGATGACGAACTTACTTACAGTTGGAACTTCGGCGAGGGTACCCCAGAAGTAACAGGAGCGGATGTAGCTCACACCTTTACCCAGAACGGCACTTATGATGCGACCGTTACCGTCACTGATGATGATGGTGCTAGTACGGTTTCTAATCTTACTATTACCGTCAATAACGTCGCGCCTACCTTGGATACGGAATCGACCGCGACTGGTGAAGAAGGTTCGGCAGTTACTTTCGAAGCGACATTCAACGATCCTGGTAATGACGACCTCAGCGTTACCTGGGACTTTGGCGATGGTAGCGACACCTTGACTACCAATTATCCCGCTGCATCCGAAGTTAGTAGCGAAACTCAAACTCATACTTATGCCGACAATGACACCTATATTGCGACAGTAACGATTACCGATAGTGATGGTGCGACTACCAGTAGAGAAATTGAGGTGACAATTGCCAATACCGCACCAGTAATTGACTCCCTCACTGGCGATACCGAAATTAACGAGGGAGATACGGCTACATTTAATGCGATCGCAAGAGATGCGGGTAACGACGAACTTACTTATACTTGGGACTTTGGTGATGGATCGCCACTAGAAACAACCGCAGATGAATTACCAGTTACTCATCAGTATGCTGATAATGGTTCCTACATCGTGACTCTAACCGTAGATGATGGTGAAGGAGGCTCGACTAGTTCCGAACTTGCTATTACCGTCAACAATATTGCTCCCACTATTGCCGAGATTAACGGCGCAACAGAGGTAAATGAAGGAGAGGTAGTTAACTACAACGCATCAGCTACCGATCCAGGAGACGACGAGCTGACCTACACCTGGAGTTTTGATGGCGGAACTACCCAGGTAGACCTAGCTGATGTCAACCACGTCTTTGCTCAAGACGGCATTTATGATGCCACCGTAACCGTCACCGATGACGACGGTGCTAGCACCACCAGAACTCTTAACGTCACCGTTAACAACGTGGCACCCAGCATCGAAACTGACGACAGCAAAACAGGAGAAGAAGGTTCCGCAGTCGAATTCAATGCCACTATCGCCGATCCTGGCACCGATGCCCTGACTATCACCTGGGACTTTGGTGATGGTTCTGATACCGTTGCGACCAACTACAACGAATCTCCCACCCCCTACGAGGCGACTACTAGCCATACCTACACCCAAAATGGAACCTATACCGCTACTGTCACCGTCACCGATAGCGATGGTGCCACTACTAGCAGCGAGATTGAAGTTACCGTTAGTAATGTTACTCCTGTAATTGAATCTCTGACAGGGGATACGGAAATTAACGAGGGAGATACAGCTACATTTAATGCGATCGCATCCGATGGGGGTGATGACGAGCTGACCTACACTTGGGATTTAGGTAATGGCAACTCAGTTACAGGACAGTCGGTAGAAGATATTTATCTCGACAACGGCCTGTACGAAGTTACCCTTATCGTCAGCGATGGTGATGGTGGTACTGCCAGCTCTAACTTAACTATTACCGTGGATAACGTAGCACCCGCGATCGCACCCTTGGAAGACCGCAGCAGCGATGAAGGTCAGGCGGTTGTCTTTGACTTTAGCTTTAGCGACCCTGGTATTTTAGATACCCATACAGTAGTGTGGGACTTTGGCGAAGGAAATCAGTTAACAGTTAACAGTGAGCAGTTAACAGTAAGCCATACCTACGCTGATAACGGGGAGTATACTGCCATTCTAACCGTCACTGACAACGATGGAGCTAGCACTACCGAAACAGTAATTGTAACCGTAAGTAATGTCCCTCCCACCTTTACCCAGGTAAACGGCAGAACTAACGTCGATGAAGGTGAACTGGTCAACTACAGCGCAACTGCTACCGACCCTGGGGATGACGAACTGACCTACACCTGGAGCTTTAATAACGGTGCCTCCGAAGTAGAGCTAGCAGATGTAAATCACGTCTTCCCTCAGGATGGTACTTACGATGCCCTCGTCACCGTTACCGACGATGATGGTGCCAGCACCAGCAGCACCCTAGAAGTGACCGTTAACAACGTTGCTCCCAGCATCAACACTGATAGCACCCAAACTGGTGATGAAGGTTCCCCTGTTGAATTTGCTGCCACCTTTAGCGACCCTGGCACCGATGCCCTGACTATTACTTGGGACTTCGGGGATGGAACCGAACCCGTAACCAAGAACTACGACGATTCACCGACACCGTTCGAGCTGACTCAGGCTCACACCTACGCCCAAGATGGAATTTACAATGCTATTGTCACCGTCACCGATAGCGACGGCGCGGTAACACAGTCTAACGTTGAGGTAACGATTAACAATGTCGCACCAACAATAGATCGTGTCGAGTTCGCTCCTCCTGCCGAAGGTCGCGCTAGCCAGTTTAGAGTGATCGCTACCGACCCTGGAGACGATACTCTTACTTATACCTGGGATTTCGGTGACGGTTCAGAATCAGTTACAGGTTCGACCGTCGAACATCTCTATCTTGACGATGGTAACTACACCATTACCCTCACCGTTTCTGACGAAGATGGCGGTACGACTACCTCCAGCTTTGCTGTCGCCGTAGAACGAGTCTTTAATCTCAAAGCCGAAGGTAAACTAAGAATCAACGGTCGCAGCGACCTCGATGGGGAACCTCTAAATCTTGACGACGATACCAGAATCTATGCTGGTGGGGGCTTTACCATCAACGGTAATCAAACCCTGCCCATACAGAGGGATAGTAACGGCAATCCGATCACTCAGGGCAGAAAGTCGGTGTTGATCGACCGTGCTGTCACCGTCGGTCCTAACTACAGTGAAAGTAACGCTAACGCCAGTCAGAATAAATATGTCGGCATTGTTCCACCCCAGGTAATCGACGGGCTGGTAGTAAATGTTCCCCAACACGACACCTTAATCGATAATGAACTAGCCGAACGGGTTCCTGCTGATACATCAACTGTTACCTTCAATCCTCAAAACCATCGCCTTAACAATACTCGTGATTGGGAGAATAATTTTCCTGCCCCTGGTACATCTGCGAGTCCTACGCTAGTCAATATTATTGGCGGTGGTTTAAATATTCCCAGCGGGGTCGATCTCGATAATTACGTCATTATTGTTGAGCAGGGCGACCTTAACTTCAACGGTAAGGGACATGATCTCGATAACGTGATGCTAGTTAACCGTAATGGCTCGATTAATCTAGCAGAAGTAAGCTCTCACAATCTTTCGGTCTTTGCTGCTAATAATATCAACATTAACAGCAAGGCGAGATTTGGTGGCAATACTACTCTGGCGACAGGGCACAGTAACAGCAACCTCAACTTTAATGGTGCCACTTCCACTCTCGACGATCACAGCAACCTTCAGGTCATTTCTCAGGGCAATATCACCTTTAATTCCTCCAGTACTACTAAAGGTAACTTCACAGCAGCCAGGAACTTTACCGCTAACGGTCGCTCCGACATTATTGGTTCGATTCAGGCTAAGGGGGATATCCGCATCAATGGCGGAATTAATCTTCAGAACAAATAACTCTATTCTGTAGTTTAGACTAATTCCAAGGCTAGAACACCACAAGGGGTTATTGTGTCTAATTCTTTGGTAAATTGACTATAAAATAACTAGAGGGAAGAATAAATTATTATTTCTGACCCCTGATCCCTCATCCTTTTAAAGATGCTTGACTCCAAAATTCCTCCTGGCAAACTACAAGA
>JAAUYH010095423.1_pt1 | contig 38002 bp, 35 predicted proteins | sample 7278061 | NCBI WGS metagenome assembly JAAUYH01 (sample SAMN14350203, study PRJNA611818) | marine sediment metagenome | isolation source: surface marine sediment (0.6m) | place: French Polynesia: Moorea | collected 2018-08
AGATCAGTCGGGGCATTGCTGCCGGAGTGTTCACATCCTTTACGCCTTTTTTCGGTCTGCATTTCATCATTTCCGCCTTCATTGCCTGGGCGATGCGCGCAAATATCGTGGCCGCCCTGCTGGCCACCTTTGTCGGCAACCCCTTTACCTTCCCGATCATCGCAGCTGTCTCTTTGGAGGTAGGATCTGCGATCCTAGGGGTAAGGGCGCTGCCGCTTCCTTTGGTGCCCGGCTCGTTCAGTGACGCGTCGCAGGACCTGTGGCGGAACTTCGTTGCGATGTTCACGGACGATCCTGCGAGGTGGGGTGGATTGGCACGCTTCTGGGACAGGGTTTTTCTACCGTATCTGGTGGGCGGGATCCTGCCCGGGCTGGCTGCGGGTTTTGCGTCGTATTTCCTGGCGAACCCCGTGATCGCGGCCTATCAAAAGGGTAGGGTGGCACGCCTGAAGAAGCGGTTCGCCAAACGCCGCGAGCGGGCAATTTCGCGCCAGATTGGGGCGCAGAAGGCCGAGGTTATCTCGAAGCGCGCCGCGATAGACTAGCACCCAGACTTGCTCAAACGCGCCCAGCGTGCGACTTGAGGGCATGGCGAAAAAGGCAACGAGCAGGAAAGCCAAACCGTCAAAGAAGAAACCAGTGCCGGCACGCCGGCTCGGGCTTTTTGGCATGGTCAGACGCGGGGTCGCTTCGCTTGTGCTGGCCATTTGTGTCTGGGTGGCCACATACGCGTTGATCGCGCCGCCGACGACGCCTTACATTCTGTCCGAAGGGCTAACCCACGGCACGATCCATCGCACCTGGGTCCCGGCAGACGAAATTGCGCCGGTTATGTTTAGGTCGGTTGTGGCGGCAGAGGACGCCAATTTCTGCCTGCACTGGGGGTTCGACATGCGCCAACTTCGGGCCGCCATTGCCGAGGGCGGAAACCGCGGTGCCTCGACGCTGACGCAGCAGACAGTGAAGAATGTCTGGTTGTGGCACGGGCGAAGCTGGCCGCGAAAGGCGTTGGAAGCGCTCTTTACCCCTGTTGTCGAGGCGTTCTGGTCGAAGCGTCGCATTCTGGAGATCTATTTGAATGTGGCGGAGTTCGACACGGGCGTCTTCGGCATCGAAGCGGCCGCACGGCATCACTTCGGGAAGTCTGCGCGCGAACTGACGCTGTCAGAGGCCGCGCTGCTGGCCGCCGTCCTGCCGAATCCGAAGGAACGCCAGGCGGTTAACCCCTCGACGGCCACCAAGCGCAGGGCCGCCGCGATTGCCGATGGAGCGGCGACGATCCAGAGGGACGGGCGGGCGGATTGCTTCCAGTGATGGCGCGTGAGTTGAAACCTGTCGCGACAAGCGGCATTGATAGGGCACTTGCAAAGGGGCCAATGCGGGCATGATCCGACTGTATCACGTACCACTCTCGCCATTTTGCCGCAAAGTGCGGCTGTCGCTGGCCGAAAAGAAGCTGGAAGTCGAACTGGTTGAAGAGAAGTACTGGGAGCGCGATCCCGAGTTCATTCGCCGCAATCCGGCGGGGAAGGTTCCGGTTCTGAAGATCGACGGGGTGACGCTTTCGGAAAGCACGGCGATTTGTGAATACATCGAAGAGCGCTATCCGACGCCCGCGCTCTTGCCGAAGGACCCGGTCGAGCGGCACGAGGTGCGGCGGCTGGTCAGCTGGTTTGACGACAAGTTCCACCACGAGGTGACGTCGAAGCTGCTCTATGAACGGGTGAACAAGAAGATCACCAAGGAAGGCTATCCGGACAGCGGCAACGTCAAGGCGGGCGCGCGGGCGATCAAGGCGCATCTGGAATATCTGGGCTGGCTTCTAGATGAGCGGCGCTGGTTGGCGGGGCCCGAACTGTCGCTGGCAGATTTTGCAGCGGCGGCGCATTTCTCGGCGCTGGATTATATCTCGGACGTGGATTGGACTTTGAACCAGACGGTGCGCGACTGGTATTCGAAGATCAAATCCCGCCCGGCTTTTCGCAGCCTGCTGGCGGATGCCATTCCGGGCTTCCCGCCACCTGCACATTATGCGGATCTGGATTTCTAGAGCGGTGAGCTTCGTGGGGCTCTGCCCCACATCCCGGGATATTTTCACCAAGAAGAAGGACAGTTTGAATTGAATTGTTCGGGGCTGAAAGCGGGTTTGGTGAGAGAGGCGCGAGAGGTCGGGTTCGCGGCTTGCCGGGTTTGTGCGCCGGAAGCAGTGCCGGAAGTTCCGGGACGGTTAGAGCAGTATCTGGATGTCGGATATCACGGGCAAATGGGCTGGTTGGCGGACCGGGCCGACTGGCGTGGGGACCCGCGCGTGCTTTGGCCCGAGGTGCGCTCGATCATTATGCTGGCGGAGCCCTACACGCCCGAACACGATCCGCTGGAGGATCTGGCACATCGCGACCGGGGCGTTGTGTCAGTCTACGCACGCGGCCGGGATTATCACGACGTCGTCAAGAAGCGCCTGAAACGATTGGCGCGCTGGCTGGTGGCCCAAGCAGATTGTGCCGTAAAGGTCTTTGTCGATACGGCCCCGGTCGCGGAAAAACCGCTGGCCGCCGCGGCGGGTCTGGGCTGGCAGGGCAAGCACACCAATCTGGTCAGCCGTGACCTGGGCAACTGGTTCTTTCTGGGGGCGATTTTCACAACAGCCAAACTGGAGCCAGACGAGGCGGAGGTGGACCATTGCGGGTCGTGCAGACGGTGCCTGGATATCTGTCCGACCGACGCCTTCCCGGCGCCCTACCAGTTGGATGCGCGGCGCTGCATTTCCTATCTGACGATCGAGCACAAGGGTCCGGTCGAACCCGACCTGCGCCCGGGTTTGGGAAACCGCATTTATGGGTGCGACGACTGTCTGGCGGTTTGTCCGTGGAACAAATTCGCCGTGCAAGCCCGCGATCAGCGGTATGCGGCGCGGGGCGATTTGGTAGGGCCGTCGCTGATGGATCTTGCGGGTCTTGATGATGCAGGGTTTCGTCAGAAGTTTTCAGGCTCGCCGATCAAACGTACCGGACGGGATCGGTTCGTGCGAAACGTGGCCTATGCCATCGGGAACTCGGGTGATCCGGAGTTGCGGCCTGCGGTGGAAGCCCTGACGAACGATGCCGACCCGGTTGTGGCCGAGGCGGCGCAATGGGCCGTCCAAAGATTGAAGTAGTCAGGGGAGCCAACTGTCGTATAGCGGGTGGTCCGGCTGGATCGGCAGCGTCTCGGGCTGGCCGGAGCGCGCGGAGGCGTAAAGCGCTGTCACAAGCTCCAGTGATTGCCGACCGTCGAGCAGGGTGACTTCCTGGCCGGGATATCCATCCAAAGCATCGGCGATGGCTTCGAAGAGGCCTGCGAACCCTGAGGGCCCCGAGGTGACCTTTAGAAGGGCCTCGTCGATCTGGGCTTGAGTTTTCGGCGCGCGCGCAGTGAACTGCCAGCCATTTTCGGCGGGTGCGTAAGGGGCGTGATCGCTTTCGACCGTGAACCCCTCGAACATCAGGCGCAGGCGGCTAGTGCTGTCCGCGGCGCCCAGGGTCACCGAAGAGGTCACCAGCGCGCCGGCGGCCATGCGGAGCGTGATGGCGGCGCAGTCTTCGACTTCGATCTCATTCACACTCGTGGCAACCTCGACATAGACGTGTTCGACCGGGCCCAAAAGCGACGGAAGCATGTCGTGGATATGGATGGCGTGGCCCAGGAGCGCGCCACCTTGTTCGCCTGCCCATGTGCCGCGCCAGTCAACTGCGTAATACGCCGCGTCGCGATCCCAGTGCGTTTCAAGCGCGCCGGCATAACAGCGCCCGGCCAAGCCAGCGTCCATCAACGCGCGGAGTTGTGCCATCCCAAGGCCGTAGCGGTATTGGAACACAGGGAATACAGTTCCGGCACTTGTCGCGGCCTTGGCGATCAACCTGTCGGCCTGGGCAAGAGAGGAGACAAGGGGCTTTTCGCAGACGACATGCTTTCCGGCGTCAAGGGCAGCGGAGCAGGCTTCGAGGTGCAAGTGCGGCGGCAGGCAGATGTCGATGATTTGCACTTCCGGGTCCGCAAGAACCGCGTTCAGATCAGTGGTGATTTCGATGCCTTGCGGAGCGGCGATTTCCCTGGCGCGTGCCTCATCCAGATCGCACACCGTCGTGACACGAAACCGGTCGGGCAGGGCGAGGTAACCCTGAAGGTGTTGGGCACCAATCCCCGCACCAATGATGGCGACGGTGTGGGTCATGCCTCGGCCAGCATCTGGGCGCGGATGGCCAGTTCGGTTGCGGTGAAGGTATGCGTTTGCGAAACGGCGGTTTCGGTCCGGTCCTGCACGTCGGCCAAAAGGCGCGGGAAATAGGGCAGTCCCGCGTCATTCGCATCGATGCGCGTGTTCTCTTCGCCGTTCACCAGATAAAGGGTGTTGGTGACATGCGGGTGGCCGATGTCGGTGTACTTCCGCAGTTCGATATGGCCTTCGGTCCCCTGAACAAAGAGCCGCCCATCGCCCCAGGTGGGTAGGCCGTCGGGTGTGAACCAATCGACACGGATATAGCCATGACCCTGATCGGACCGCAGGACCAGTTCGCCAAAGTCCTGAAAGCCAGGCTGATCGGGCATGGTCGTGTTTTCCACGTGGGCATGCGTGATCTCGGCTGCCGAGCTGCCGGTGAAATGAAGGAATTGATCGATTTGGTGGCTGCCGATGTCGCAAAGGATGCCGCCATAGCGTTCGCGTTCAAAGAACCAGGGCGGTCGTGTCTTGAGGTTCTTCTTGTGCGGACCAAGGCCCACGGTCTGAACAACGCGCCCGATGGCGCCGCCGAAGACCAGCTCTTCAGCTTTGGTGACGGCAGGCACCTGAAAACGCTCGGAAAAGTTGACCGACCAAATGCGCCCGGTCTGGGCTTGCGTCGCCCTGATCGCTGCCAGTTGGTCCAGCGTCGTGCAGCCGGGCTTGTCGACCATCACGTCCTTGCCCGCAGCCATCGCCTCTATGGCCAATGCGGCGCGGTCTTCCGGCACGGCAGAGATGAGGATCATGTCGATCGCGGGGTCGTCCAAAATCCGCCGCCGGTCTTCAACTTTGGTCAGGTCGGGGAAGACCTCATTGAACTTGTTTTCCGTCACCGCTGGACCGTCTGTCCAGTATGCCTCTGCCCGGCAGCCCTGTGCGATCATGTTCGACAGCATACCGAAGATATGGCCGTGATCGATGCCGAGCACGCCGAGCTTCAACGGCATACAGTCTTCCTTTCATCGTGCAGGTCACACATGGCGCGCACCGTTCAATGTGACGCGCTTGCCGTTGCGGCCCGCCGTTTCTATGGCGGTGATCAGGGCATGGACGCCGAGTGCTTCTCGCCCGGTGACAAGTGGTGGCCTGTCGTGCGCGATGGCCTCGGCGAAGTCCTCGATAACGGTTTGGTGCCAGTCGCTTGTAAAGGCCATCGGATCAACCCCCGCGCCTGAACCTGCTGTGTCCCCGATTTCTTCCGAGCGACCGTCGTGCATGTCGAGCCTCAGCACTCCGGCAGCCAAACGAGCCGACCCGTTTTGGCAGTGCAAAGTGATGGACTCCCCGGTTCCCGGAAAGCTGGCGGTGGAGGCAAAGAGGCTTCCGATCGCGCCGTTGGCGAAGGTCAGACCAGCGACGACGAAATCCTCGGCCTCCATCGAATGAAGCGCCGTTGTGGAACACATGGCCGTCACTTCGGCGACGGGGCCGGAGAGGGAAAGCAACAAGTCCAAGGTGTGGATTGCCTGGCTGATCAACACCCCGCCGCCATCGCGCGCATAGGTGCCGCGCCCCGGCTCATCGTAGTAGGATTGAGGTCGCCACCAGGGAACCGCGACTTCAGCGGCAACCAATGGCCCCAAGTCGTCCATCCGTTCGCGCAGCGATCTTGCCGCCGGGCGGGCGCGATGTTGGAGCACAATGCCAAGGGGTGTGTTGAGTTCCTCGCATAACTCGACCAGTTCGGAGGCGGCTTCCAGGGTGCGCTCGACGGGCTTTTCCATTAGGATGGGTTTTCCAGCCGAGGCAAGTTTCCCGACAATCTCCCTTCGTGCATTTGGCGGTGTGGTGACGATGACGAAGTCCACGTTCGGGTCATCAGCGATGGTCTGCACGCTGTCAGCTAGCCGGTCGCACACATCCGGAAAGGCGCAGATGAACCGTTCGCGGCTGTCAAGACTGGGCGCAAACGCGGATTCCAGCGTAACGCGCTCCGAATTCCGAAAAGCTTCTCCGTAGGTCTTGGACACCATGCCAAGCCCGATAAGAGCGGCGCGCGCCGTGTGTTCTTTGCGTGGCATGTCTTGCGTTCTGTCCGTTTAGGCGACCGCCGATCAAGCGGCACGCCACGATTGGCCGGGTGACCACAAAGATCAAGAGGGTCAGGGAACGGATTGTTTCCGTTTCGAACTGAATACAACGCGAAAGTGCCATTTTCCCGCCCTTAACGCCTGCGAATTTCAGAACGCAGGCATAAGCGAGCTCGAACGTGCTTAAGATATTGAACAAATTGAGACTCTGGTCCCGGCTGGGATCGCGCGCCGCGCGGGATCAAGACCTGTTGCGGGATGAGACGGGTGCCATGGATTCGCGGAAGCTTTTCCAGCCTATTCGCTCGCAGGAAGAGCTTTCCCAGGATGAGCACGGCAAGGTCCAACTGACCGGGCGGGCCCTGTCCAAGATCATCCGGGCAGAGGCGCCGCGTGCGGATCAGAAGTCGACTTGAACACCCGGCAAGCGAAGCTCTTTGACCAGTTCGCGTAGCTCCTGTCGGGCAGCGACGTTTGACAGGTTAAGGTTCTGAACGCCGATGTCACGCAGGTCCAAAAGTGTCAGGCCGCGTGGGAAAAGTTCCCTGAAAATAACACGTTCCGCAAAACCAGGGGCCACGCGAAACCCGATCCGCCTGGCCAATGTCTGTACCGCTTCGGCCATCTTCTTCTTGTTGTGCATGGCCTGCGCGCCGACGCGGTTGCGCACGACGACCCAGTCGATGGGATCGAGCCCGGCCTGGGCGCGCAGCTGACGGGCATTCCAGACCATCTCGGAATAGATCGAGGGCTTCAGTACCTTGTTCGTTTGGGGATCAATTTGCGCCAACAGATCAAAGTCGACGAAACTGTCGTTCAACGGCGTCACCAGCGTGTCCGCCAGCGAATGGGCGACCTGGCTGAGACGTGTGTGTGAGCCCGGGCAGTCGATCAGAATGAACTCGACCTCGTGCTCCAATCCGGTCACGGCGGCAGAGAGGCGCTGGTCATAAATGTTCTGGCCGGGGGCCAGGGATTCTTTGGCGATTTCAGGCAGTTCACGATAGATCGGGATGGGCAGGTTCAGGTTCTCCCGCTCCATGAACCGCTTGCGATTGTCGATGTAACGACCGAAGCTGCGCTGCCTCAGATCGAGGTCCAGGACACCGACCAGATGGCCCATTCGCACCAGGGATGTGGCGATATGCATCGCGACTGTGGACTTGCCTGCGCCGCCCTTTTCGTTTCCGACGACTATGATGTGGGCCACTGCTCTGCCTTCTGTCCCGTGACGCCCACCCGGCGCCCATTTCGGCCACTATATTGCGGGAGCGCGCCCAAGAAAAGATTTACCATGGGCAAGTGTTAAGCTTGCGTGCGTGCGCGGGGCGTTGCGTTCCCAAGCGCCATTCATTAACGCCCGAAAACGCAGGCAAAGCTGTCGATTCCGGGTTCGATATCGCGTCGGTATCACGTTGGTGCTGGTATCTGTGCTGCGCAGCGCGCCGCTGCGCGCAAAAAGACATCTTACCTGCGCCTCAAGGTTTCACGTAAAGTGCGCGTGGACGGTCACAAAGACATTCGGCGGGGCCGTCTTCGCGGATCAGGATCGGCTCGGTGATGGCCAGCCCCCAATCGTCCATCCAGAGCCCCGGCATGAAATGGAAGGTCATGCCCGGTTCGAGGACGGTCTGATCTTCGGCCCGGAAGCTGATGGTGCGTTCGCCCCAATCCGGCGGATAGGAAAGCCCGATGGGATAGCCGCAACGCGCGCTTCGTGAGATGCCCGCGCGCTCCAGCGCCGCGCCCAGAGCCTCGGCCACATCCGCCGCGCGGTTGCCAGCGCGCGCTGCCTCGATCCCAGCCCCAATGCCTTCGACCAAGGCGGCTTCAGCGCGTAACATCTCGTCCGTTGGCCGACCCAGAAAAACCGTTCGGCAGAACGGGGCGTGATAGCGGCGATAGCACCCGGAGAGCTCGAAGAAAGTGGCCTCGCCCGTGCGAAAGGTGTCGCCGGTCCAGGTCAGATGCGGGGCCGCGGCGTCGGGACCGGAGGCCAGCAAGGGCACGATCGCGGCATAGTCGCCCCAGTGTTCGCCCACGCCGCGAATGGCGGCGGCCGAGATTTCGGCGACCAGTTCGTTCTTGGCCAGCCCCGGTTCGATCCGCTCGCGCGCAAGATCGACCAGCGCTTCGGAGATGCGCGCCGCCTTCCGCATGAAGGCGAGTTCCTCGTCGGATTTGACCGCGCGCTGCCAGTTTACCAACGCCGTCGCGTCTACCAGCTTTGCTTGCGGCAGGCTGACGACCAACGTCTGGTGCGCCTTGGCGGAGTAATAGTAGTTCTCCAACTCGACGCCGATGCGGGACCGGGCCAGCCCAAGGTCCTGCAGTTTCTCGCCCAGATCCTGCATCGGGTGTCGCTCGGTCGTCTGAACGAAGTGTTCGGCGTAGGAGGTCACGCTTTCGGCCGCCATCCAGACAGTGCGCAGCGCGCCGTTCCGATCCTGCGCGCGGCCCCACCAAATGGGATCGCGGTCATGCGTGACGATGACACCCTGATGCACATAGAACGACCAGCCGTCATAGCCGCTAAGCCACGCCATATTGGACGGGTCTTCCAGAAAAAGGGCTTCGATGTCTTTCGCCGCCATGGCGCGCCGGGTCTTGGCAAGGCGGCGGGCGTATTCGGGTTCTGAAAACGGGATATCGGGCATGCCGACGATCTGGACAAGTTGCATGCCAAAGGTCAATGCGTCGCGAATGGCATGCAAATCGTCTTGCATCGTGTTGCAAACCCGATCCACTTCGTGTTGGCTAGCCACTGGCACGAACTTGGGACGGGGGATCGCCTTTTGCCAAAAGACACCGGAACGGACGATTTCGTCGTCTTTGACCGCGTTCAGAAAAGCTATGACGGGGAAGTTCTGGTCGTCAAAGACCTGAACCTGTCCATAGGCAAAGGCGAATTTCTGACCATGCTTGGGCCGTCGGGGTCCGGCAAGACGACCTGCCTGATGATGCTGGCAGGGTTCGAAACCGCCACCCACGGCGAGATTTTGCTGGACGGCACGTCGATCAACAACATTCCGCCGCACAAGCGTGGGATCGGCATGGTGTTCCAGAATTATGCGCTTTTCCCGCATATGACGGTGGCGGAAAACCTGGCCTTTCCATTGGAAGTGCGAAAGTTGGGGAAGGCCGAGCGCGAAGAGAAAGTGAAGCGCGCCCTCGACATGGTGCAGATGGGTGAGTTCGGCGGGCGGCGTCCGGCGCAGCTTTCCGGTGGGCAGCAACAGCGGGTCGCGCTGGCGCGTGCGCTTGTCTTCGAACCCGAGCTGGTGCTGATGGACGAGCCCCTGGGCGCGCTCGACAAGCAACTGCGTGAACACATGCAGTTCGAGATCACCAATCTTGCGCATGATCTGGGCATCACGACGGTTTATGTGACGCACGACCAGACCGAGGCGCTGACCATGTCGGACCGCGTCGCCGTGTTTGACGACGGGCGCATTCAGCAGCTCGCGCCGCCCGATGTATTGTATGAAGAACCCGAGAATAGTTTCGTCGCGCAGTTCATCGGCGAGAACAATACGCTGTCAGGCGTGGTCGAGACGATGGGCGACGGCGTCTGCACGGTGAAGCTCGATTCGGGCGATATCATCGATGCGAAGCCGGTGAACGTGTCTGCGCCCGGCGATAGAACGCTGGTCTCGATCCGGCCCGAGCGGGTCGAGTACAACAGGGACCGGTTGCGGGAAGGTGTCCACACTCTGAAGGCCAAGGTGCAGGAATTCATCTATATGGGTGATATTTTCCGGACGCGTTTGCAGGTTGCAGGCCGGGATGACTTCATCATCAAGACACGGAACGCCCCCGATCAGGTGCGTCTGACCCCGGGTCAGGATGTCGAGATCGGGTGGCTGCCAGAGGATTGCCGGGCGCTTGACGCCTGAGCCATGCCGCGCTTCGATGAGCTTCGGGGTTGCGGAAACAAGATGGGTCGGGTGCCAGTCCCGAGGTCCGGCCCTTCATCAACGTCGGGACATGGGAGTAAGAAATGAAATTGACAACCACTCTTCTTGCGACGAGTGCTCTGGCCGTTACGGCGGGCGCTTCGTTTGCGGATGGCCATATGGCCGATGAACTGACGCTCGTCTCGTGGGGCGGCGCATATCAGAAGTCGCAGCAGCGCGCCTATTCCGAGCCCTATGCGGCGGAAACAGGCGTCTCCTTTACCTGGGACGAAAGCTCGGCCGAGGCGGTCGCGAAACTCCGCGCGATGAACGAAGCGGGCAATATTACCTGGGATGTCGTCGACGTTGTGGCCGCCGACGCCATTCGTCTGTGCGACGAAGGTCTGGCGATGGAAATCGATCACGACGCGCAACTGGCGGCGGCGCCCGATGGCACGCCTGCGTCCGAAGACTTTGGAGAGCTGATCGTGAGCGACTGCTTTATCCCGCAGATCGTTTATTCGACGGCCTTCGGCTATCGGAACGACATGCTGGAAAAGGCGCCCGACAGCGTCTGCGCCATCTTCGATACCGACACCTATCCGGGCAAGCGGTCGCTGGAGAAGCGCCCGATTGCGAACCTTGAGTGGGCGCTGATCTGTGACGGCGTCGATATCTCGGACGTCTATGACGTGCTGGAGACCGAAGAAGGTCAGGCGCGCGCGTTCGCCAAGCTCGACTCCATCAAGGATAATACCGTTTGGTGGACGGCGGGCGCCGAAACGCCTCAGCTTCTGGCCGACGGCGAAGTCACCATCGGGTCGACCTATAACGGACGTCTCTTCAGCGTGATCGAAGAGCAGAAGCAGCCTGTGTCGATCCTCTGGGACTGGCAGATGTTCGATCTGGACGGCTGGATCATTCCTGCCGGTCTGCCGGAAGACCGTCTGGCCCGCGCGCTGGATTTCGTGAGCTACGCGACCGACACGCAGCGCCTGGCGGATCAGGCCAAGTACATCAGCTACGGTCCGGCACGCGCGTCCTCGGCTCCGCTCGTCGGCAAGCACGCCGACCTCGGCATCGAGATGGCGCCGCACATGCCGACCGATCCGGCGAACGCAGTGAACACGTTCCTGTTCAACTACGAATGGTGGGCGGACTATCGCGACGATCTGGATGCAAAATTCCAGGCGTGGCTGGCCCAATAATCAATCGTGTCGGGCGGGGATTCCCCCGCCCGTCCTTTTAGGGAGAGCGGCATGCCCAAGGGATACATCATTGGCCACATCACGGTTACGGACCCAGAAAGTTATCCCGAGTACGTGCGCCGCGACACGCCCATCCTCGAAAGCCATGGTGCACGGTTCGTCGTGCGCGGCGGGCAATCCGAAGTCAAGGAAGGCGCGGCGGGGGACCGTCATGTCGTCATCGAATTCCCAAGCTATAAAGCGGCACTCGCGGCTTACAACGACCCCGAGTATCAGGAGGTCGCCGATATTCGCCGCAGGTGCGCAGAAAGCACGATCATTGTGGTTGAGGGCTACGACGCATGAGTGTCGACGGCCCGGTCCTTGCAGCTGACGGCACGCCGCTGAAGCGAAGCCTTGCGAAAGCGCTCCGGCGCGAGAAGTTTCGGGCTTTCATGCTGGTTGCGCCCCTGCTGGTGTTTATCCTGATCACCTTTGTGGCGCCGATTGCCGACATGCTTTTCCGCTCGGTCGAAAACAGTATCGTTCGCGATACCATCCCGCGCACCGTTCAGGCGCTGCGTACCTGGGATCCGGAGGCAAGCGAGTTGCCCCCCGAGGCCACTTTTTCGGCCTTTTACACCGATATGGTCTTTGCCGAGGAACGCAAACAGCACACGCGGCTTGGCACACGTCTCAATTATGAAAAAACAGGCATTTCATCGCTTTTCCGCAAGTCGGGACGGCGCGTGGGCCGGTTCGACACTGATGAATACGCCAAAGCCTTTGCGGACCTGAACGCGGCGTGGGAAGACACCGCAACTTTCGAAGGTTTGGTCGGCAATGCGGCTTTGCCCGAGACAGCGTCGGCCTATGCCACGTGGCGCGCCGTGATCCTGGAAGATGATAAGGATCCCGCCAGCGAAGCGCCGTGGGATGTGGTTTACAACGCGCTTTACCGGGACCTGATGCAGGCCCAATCGGTGGAGCTCACCGACGCAATGCTGGCCGAGGCACAGGCGGCTGTCGCCACTTGGGAGCCGGTTTCGATCAGCGAGGCCTTGATCGATGTCGATGAAGACTGGGCCGACCCCGAGGTCTGGAAGACCATCCAGACCTATGCGGCGAGTTACACGCCGGGATACTTCCTGAATTCGGCCGACCTGCAACTGACGCCCGATGGGATCGAATCCCGGCCCGAGAACGAGCGGATCTACATCACGCTTTTTCAGCGGACGCTTTTCATGTCGCTGGTGATTACTTTTTCGACCATCCTGTTGGGCTATCCGGTGGCCTGGCTTCTGGCGAACCTGCCGGCGCGTCATGCGAATGTGCTGCTGATCCTGGTACTGCTGCCGTTCTGGACTTCGCTTCTGGTGCGGACGAGTTCGTGGAAGGTGCTGTTGCAACAACAAGGCGTCATCAACGATTTGCTGGTCTGGATCGGCTTGATCGACGATGCCGGGCGGCTGGTGATGATCAACAACCAGACGGGCACGATCATCGCGATGACGCACATCTTGCTGCCCTTCATGATCCTGCCCTTGTATTCGGTGATGAAGACCATTCCACCGAGCTACTTGCGCGCGGCGAAGTCACTGGGGGCGACCAACTGGACGGCGTTCTGGCGAGTCTATTTCCCGAATTCCGTGCCGGGGATCGGGGCGGGCAGCATCCTCGTCTTCATTCTGGCCATCGGGTATTACATCACGCCCGAACTGGTCGGCGGCACGCAGGGTGTCTTCATTTCGAACCGGATTGCGTACCATATCTCGTCATCACTCAATTGGGGGCTGGCAGCCGCGCTGGGCACGGTTCTTTTGGCGGCGGTGCTGCTCTTGTATTACGCCTATGACAAGGTCGTGGGAATCGACAACGTGAAGCTGGGGGGCTGAGAATGGCTGTGACTACAAATGGGGGCCAGCCCCCGTCGCCCGTGCCTGGCGACTCCCCCGCGATATTTTCGCCAAGAATAAAGCCGTTAACCTTAATGAGCGTTAACGTTGAGATAGGCGAGGGCAGAGTATGAGCGGTTTGCCTCCATATGCGACGACCGGGCAGCGCATCTGGTACTATACGTTCCGGGTGATTTGCGGGCTGATCTTCTTCTTTCTGATTGCACCGATCCTTGTGATCATTCCCTTGAGCTTCAATGCCGAGGACTTTTTCACCTTCACGCCAGCGATGCTGTCGCTAGACCCGGATGGCTATTCGCTGAAGCACTATCGGGACTTTTTCACGAACCGCGATTGGCAGCAGAGCTTGTGGAATTCGGTGACCATTGCCCCGATGGCGACGCTCTTGTCGGTGGGGTTCGGGACGCTGGCCGCCATCGGCCTCAGCCAGCCGCATGTGCCGTTTCGTCGGGCGATCATGGCGATCCTGATTTCGCCCATGATCGTGCCACTAATCATTTCGGCGGCGGGCATGTTCTTCTTCTATTCGCGAGTCGGTTTGCAGGGCACCTACTGGGGCGTTGTGCTGGCGCATGCAGCCCTTGGCATCCCCTTCGTCATCATCACGGTAACGGCGACGCTGGTGGGCTTCGATCGCAGCCTGACGCGGGCGTCTGCCAGTCTTGGCGCCGATCCGGTCACGACGTTTTTCAAGGTACAGATGCCCTTGATCTTGCCCGGCGTGATCTCGGGCGGGCTCTTCGCCTTTATCACATCATTTGATGAAGTGGTGGTCGTACTCTTCGTGGGATCTGCCGGTCAGAAGACGCTGCCCTGGCAGATGTTCACCGGGCTACGCGAGCAGATCAGTCCGACGATCCTGGCCGTGGCGACCATCCTGGTGGCCATATCCATTGTGCTTTTGGCCACGATCGAGATCCTGCGCCGCCGGTCGGAACGGTTGCGTGGCATGAGCCCCAGCTAACTTCGAATACACACGCATAGATTGTATCTATGTTAACGACTTGTTAGCTTAAGTTGTTCTAATTTTTATCGTAGTTTAAGTAGTGGGCTTGGTGAGAGACGGAGCGAGAATGAACGACGACATCTTTTTTGGCGGCAAGACGGTGTTGCTTGTCGAAGACGAGGCTTTTGCGGCCAAGAGGATTTCCAAACAACTGATGGCTCTCGGGATTCACGATGTGCTGTTCGCGGCATCGCTGGAAGAAGCGCGGGAAAACTTGGACGCCGAGGCGATCGATATCGCGCTTTTGGACGTGAACCTGCGCAAGGGCGAGACGACGATCGAACTTGGGTGGTCGCTGTCGGCGGAGAATGTGCCAGTTGTCTTCTTCTCGGGCTTTAACGCGCAGGAAATGGCACATGCGACGCGCGGGTACGAGTTCATGGAGAAGCCTGTCAGCCTGCCCCGTCTGAAGGCTGCCATGTTGCGGGCTATGCTGAGGGCACCCTCGCTTGCCCCCACTATGGCGCGCACAAAAATGGCGGGCCAAGAGGCCCGCCAGTCAGGATGATGCCAACAGGGAGGACGTTGGCAATCGGTAGATCGTAAGCTTACTTCGCGGTTGCCTTCTTGGCGGCAGCGGTCAGCTCGTCGGTGGCTTTCTTGACGGCTTTGGTGGCGTCTTCGCCCATGTCCTTGCCAGCAGCCAGCATCAGTTCGACGGTTTCCATCTGAACCTTCTTGGCGACCTCAGCGAAGGCAGCCATCGATTCAGCGCTCATTTCGGCTTGCGAAGATGCGAAGTCCGTCATGGCTTTGGTGTAGTCGGTCGGGTCTTCTTTGGCATTGGTGACAACGCCCAGCTTGCCGATCGTTGCCTTCGTCCAGCCAGCCGAGATCTCGGTCGACTTTTCGGCGGCGTCGAGCGCAACCTTCGAAAGCTTGTCAGCGAAAGAAGCCTGCGTCTTGAACGCTTCGGTCATTGCCGATGTGTCCACAGGGAATGCGCCCATCATTTCTTTCATCATCTTCGTGTAATCATTTTGTTTAGCGGCCATGGTTCTCTCTCCAATAGTGCGGCGGGAACCGACCCGTCGCTTTGCAACTGCAGAATATATACATGCTGCGACGCAGCAATACAAGACTTTTTGCTGCAGTGCAGCAAAAAATAATTTCTATATAATTCAGGTATTTAGGCAGATTTTGGCGTTTCGACGACATAGGTGCCAGGTGCATCGGCCAAAATCGGGAACCCCTTGGCCTTGCCCGGCCTCCGGGCCGCGACGTGCTTGCCGGACCGTGATCTGAGCCATTTTTCCCAGGTCGGCCACCATGAGCCTTCGTGGTACTCAGCTCCGTCCTTCCAATCGTCCGGTGCATCCGACCAATCCTCGTTGGTATAGTGCCCGTACTTGTTTTTGCTGGGCGGATTGACGATGCCGGCAATATGGCCGGATTCGGAAAGGATAAAGGTCTTGGACCGGCTGCCCATCTGCCGGACGCCGGTGTAGCTCGTCTTCCAGGCTGCGATGTGGTCGGTCTCGCAGGCGATGGCGCAGAGAGGCACCTTCACGTCCTTGATCTGCACCGTCTCGCCCAGCACTTCGAAGCCTTCGCGCGCAAATGCGTTTTGCTGACAAAGGCCGCGCAGGTATTCCATCAGCATGCAGGCCGGCAGGTTGGTGCCATCGCCGTTCCAATAGAGAAGATCGAAGGCGGGAGGCGCTTCGCCCATCATGTAGCTGCGGATAGCGGGACCATAGATTAGATCGTTTGAGCGCAAGAAGCTGAACGTCCGGCTCATGATGAAACTTTCCAGAATGCCGTCCTGTTTGACCTGTTCTTCGATGGCATCGACGAAGTCGTTCGACAGGAAGACACCCACTTCGCCCTGATCCTCGAAGTCGGTCAGCGTTGTGAAGAAGGTGGCCGACTTTATGGATTTGTCACCGCGCTTGTTCAGCAGGGCGAGCGTGAGCGACAGGGTCGTTCCGGCGATGCAATAGCCGATGGCATTGACCTGCGGTTCGCCTGTGATCTTCTTCACGCTGTCGAGCGCGGTCAGATACCCGGTTTCGATATAGTCATCCATGCTGAATTCCGAGTAACTCGCGTCGGGGTTTTTCCAGCTTACGACAAAGAGTGTGTAGCCCTGATCGACGATCCACTTGATCAGGCTGTTCTTGGGTTTCAGATCAAGGATGTAGAACTTGTTGATCCAAGGCGGGAAGAGAAGGATAGGTGTCTTGTAAACCGTCTCCGTCGTCGGCGCATACTGGATCAGTTCCATAATTTCGTTCCGGAACACGACCGAGCCTTTGGTTGTGCCCAGGTTTTCGCCAATCTGGAAGGCATCCTTGTCGGCGAGAGTGACCAGCAACTCGCCCTCGGAAGACTCGAAATCGCGCACGAGGTTTTCAAGCCCGTCGACCAGCGATTGTCCATTCGTTTCGACGGCGCGTGTCAGTGCCTCGGGGTTGGTGCCCAAGAAATTCGTCGGACTCATCAGGTCGATGATCTGCTGCGAAAAGTACCGGACACGTTTTTTGTCGGTGTCCTCAAGGTCGTCGAGTTGCTCGACTGCGCTGCGCACCGCATCGGCAGAGAAGAGATACTGCTGCTTGATGAAGTTGAAATACGGGTGTTCGTCCCAGAGCGGGTTAGAGAACCTTCGATCCTTAGGGCCGGTGTCATCGGGGGGATCGAGCTTGCCTTGCATCAGGTTTTGTTGCGCATCGACGTAATGCTTGAGCGCTTTGCCCCAGTAGCCGACCTGCCTTTCGAGAATCTTGGAAGGGTTCGAAAAGGCTTCGTTAAAATAAGCGGCCGCGGCCTTCATATAAAGGTCATGACCGGGGGCCTGAAGACCAGGATGGATGGACTTTTTCTGCGAAACTGCCGAGACAAACCGTTGCGATAACTCCTCAATCTTGGCGAGGTTTTCATTCAGAACCTCAAGATTCTGGGCGTTTTCGGTTTCTTCAGTTGTCATGGAGTAACATCCATTCTACGTTTTGCAGGTGCAGCATTTATCGCCTTAACGATGTCTGCACAAAGTATCAAAGCGACGTTTTGGCATCCAGCCACCCGGGTCGTAGGAGTTCGTGATATGCGGTACATGATAACGTACGACCTTATGGAAACGGTCCGGAACACGAACCAGTGGATGGGGGCAACGGCGCTTTCCATGGCATCTTACCCCATTTGGGGCATCGTGCCGAATCCCGCTTTCCGGCTGATGGCGGCCTGGGGCGAGGTGACCGAACGCAGTTTTGCGCGCATGGTCGCGAAGCCCGATTGGGGGATTGATACGATTGTCGCCGCTGACGGGCGCGACCATGTGGTGTCGGTCGAGACCGAGATCGCCCGTCCGTTTGGAGACCTGATCCGGTTCAAGGTCCAGGGGCGCCCGTACAAGCATCGGAAGATCCTTCTGGTCGCGCCGATGTCGGGCCACTATGCGACGCTTCTTCGGTCCACGGTGCAAAGCCTTTTGCCCGATGCGGAGGTTTGGGTCACCGACTGGCACAACGCCCGGGACATTCCCGTGAGTGTGGGTAAGTTTGATGTCGAGGATTACACGCTTTATCTGGCCGAGTTCATGCAGCAGCTTGGCCCGGACATAAACGTGATCGCCGTCTGTCAGCCTGCGCCGCTGGCGCTTGCGGCTACGGCGCTGTTGGCGCAGGAAGACCCCAAGGCACAGCCACGAACATTGACGCTTATCGGTGGCCCGATCGATCCCGATGCGGCGCGGACGGATGTGACCGACTTCGGGCGTCGCGTCACGATGGGCCAGTTGGAGCAATTCATCATCCAGCGCGTCGGCTTCAAATACGCGGGCGTCGGGCGGATGGTCTATCCGGGTCTTCTGCAGTTGGCGTCGTTCATGTCGATGAACGGCGAAACGCACAGCAAGGCCTTCAGTGAACAGGTGATGCGGGTCGCCAAGGGCGAAGCCGGGGACCACGACAAGCACAACAAGTTCTATGACGAATATCTCGCCGTCATGGACATGCCGGCAGAGTTCTATCTTTCGACGGTCGAGCGCATATTCAAGGAACGCGATATCGCCCGCAATGAATTCACGGTTGGCGATCGCAAGGTCGACATTTCCGCGATCTCGGATGTCGCTGTGAAAGTCGTCGAGGGTGAGCGGGACGATATCTCGGCGCCAGGGCAGTGCCTGGCGGCACTCGATCTGTTGACCGGGCTGCCGGAAGAGAAGAAGGCCAGCCATTTGGAGCCCGGCGCGGGCCACTATGGCATCTTCGCGGGCAAGAGCTGGCGGAACAACATTCGCCCGCTGGTTCTGGATTTCATCGATCAGAACAAGCCGCGGCGTGCGCGCAAGCGCAAGACGGCCTGAGCGTTACGTCCAGTTGACCTCGGCGCCGCCCGGAAGCGCGGCGCGCGCGCGCAGAGGCAAATCATAGGTGTAATTCGCCGTGTCGCAGAACGCGGCGATCCAGGCGTCATCCATCAGCAGGAAATCCAAGACCGAAGCCAGGAAGTCGGGATCGCGGGCGCGTTGCCTGAGATCGCCTTCTCCGGCACCGCTGGAGCCAAGAAAAACAGGCAGGAGATCGTCATTGCCAACGAGCCATGACAGGGCCTCGATTGCCAGAACCTCGGCGGAATGTTGCGACAGTGGTGTCATGATGGCCCCGCTAAAGAGTTTGTTAAGAGTTATGCGGAAAGACTGAACGGCACAGCAAGACTTTTAGACGAATTGCGCCAAGATGCCGAAAACTGTCCTTGTCATAGACCCCGTGCCGGTGAATCGCATCCGCCTTGCGGCCATGCTGGAGGCTGCGCACTATGCGGTGTCGACGGCCTCGGACGCAAGTGAAAGCCTGCGCGGCGGTCGTGACTTCGACCTTGTAGTAATCGGGTTGCTTATCGAACAGGCCCCGAGCTTCGTTCAGAACGCCATCACACAGACCGGGCTGAAGGATGTGCCGGTTCTGTGTCTCGATTCCGATCCGTCCCCGCTGCGTCGGCTTTTGGCGATGAAGGCGGGCGCGCGCGATGTGCTCTCGCGGTCTGCGCCGGACGGCCTGATCCTCGCGCGTCTGCGCGGACTTTTGCGCGATGGCGAAGCCGAGCGAGAATGCGACCGGCGTCGCATGACTGCGGCCAGCTTCGGGTTCGCCGAAGCCGCGACGGGCTTCGATGCGCAGTGCCGCATTGCCTGCGTGGGATTGCCGGAAGAAACCTCTGCCATGCTTCAGGCATCGCTGCCGCACAAGGTAGACGTGCTGGAAATCGATGACGTCCTGCGAGACGGTGCCGGTATGCCTGTGCCTGATGCCTATGTTCTTGCCAGCGAGGGTGACGGCGTGGACCTGAACAACCTGCTGCCGGAAATCAGGGATCGAAGCCATTCTCGCCACGCCCCGGTCCTGGTGTTGCACGCGCCGGAACGGCCCGACATTGCGACCCATGCGCTGGCCCTTGGCGCAAACGATATCGCGGTGGATGTGGCCAGTGGAGAGGAGCTGGATCTGCGGATCAATGCGATGTTGCGCCTCAAGCGCCTGCGCGATGTTTTGCGCCGATCCGACGAACAAAGCTATCGGATGGCCGCGACCGATCCGCTGACGGGGCTCTACAACCGGCGCTACGCCGAGGCATATCTGGGCGATCTGTTCTTCCGGGCGGCGGAACACCAAGCCGATTTTGCCCTGATCATTCTTGACCTGGACCACTTCAAGTCGATCAATGACCGATACGGCCATACCACTGGCGATGCCGTTCTGCAGGAAGTCGCGTACCGCTTGCGGGATAACCTTCGGGCCTGCGACCTCGTCTCGCGACACGGTGGCGAGGAGTTTCTGATCATTCTTCCCGAAACAGATCAGGCGGTCGCCACACACACGGCCGAGCGGTTGAGGAAGGCCATTGGCGCGCGGCCCGTACGGATCGGCGACGATCTGGATGTGCCTGTCACGGCCAGCCTGGGTGTTGCCATCGGGCGCGTCGATGCCGTGGGGTCACGGCGGAGGACGGGCACAACGGATGTCGAAGAGATGGCAGCCGGTGTGTCGATTGCAGAGGTCTTCGATACGGCCGACGCAGCGCTCTACCGGGCCAAGATGAACGGTCGCAACCGGGTCGAGCTTAGCGGCGCCGAAACCCTTTGAGCTTCTCTTCAAGCCTGTCCGCGTAGGCCGCACGCTGTTCCTGCGTCATCGCTTCGAGCCGGTCCAGCAATAGGCCTTCGCCCAGGTCCTGACGGCGGCTCGCGGCCTGACGCTGTTCGATCAGCAGGCGTTCGGCGTCCTCGCGGCTGAAATCTTCGGCGCGCAAAAGCGTTAAAAAACTCTGGAACCTTTCGCGCAGCTCCTCGCGGCTTTCCCGGAACCGGTCCCGGTTGCCGATGATCTGGCGCACCATCGCGCGGCGATCGTCCTGCGGCAGCGCCTGGAAGAACGGTGCGCCGATGACGCCGCGCACCGTGCGCGTTTCGTCTGTCCTTTGTCGCGGACCCTCGGGCGACAGCATGGACCCAACCACAAGCCCCGCGATCAGAAGATTCACGGCCAGTGACACGAGCAAAAGCGGCATGAGCCAGCGGCGTCTATTGGGCGGGGTCTCGGGCGTTTGATCGCTATCGGACATATGCGTCACCTTTACTCACTGAATTCCGCAAGGTCTGCACCCGGCAGGAAGGCTGAAAGCGACGCGGTGTCCTCCGCCAGGGGCGAGACGGACGGGACGATATCGGGCATGACAAAGCCGATCCAAACGCCAAGTACGGCGGCCCCGGAAAGACCGGAGGCGGCGAAGAGACCTTTCAAAGCACCCCAAACCGCCGGGCGTGTGGTTTTCGGGGAAGGCGCATGGGATGGCATGGCGTCCAAGGCTTCGGCTTCCAGCTTTGCCATGAACGCGTCCGTGGGTTCGGGCGCATGATCAGCCGCGGCGGAAAAGAGTGCTTCCAGCGCCCCGTCGTCCTGTGTCTTCCTATCCATGTCCATACCCCAAATCTTCCTTTCGGTCCGCCAATGCGGCCTTGAGGGTGCGTTTGCCGCGCGCCGTCAGACTTTCCACGGCCTCGATGCCGATGTCCATGATGCCCGCGATCTCGGGGTTCGAAAGCCCCTCGAGGTGCCTGAGCACGACAGCCTGGCGCTGCCGTTCGGGCAGGGTGTCCAGCGCCGATTGCAGCGCCTCGGCCCGGTCCTTCTCGGTCATCTGCTCGACGGCGCTGGCCAGGCCGCTGTCCGGTTCGGGCACGCTGTCGATGTCTACTTGCGCGCGTGTCTTCCGCCGCCGAAGCCGGTCGGTGCAGAGGTTGACCGTCACGCGATAGGCCCAAGTGGACACCTGCGCTTCGCCCTGGCGCCAGTCGGGCGCGATCTTCCACAGCTTCAGCATGGCTTCCTGCACCACGTCTTCGGCCTCGGCCCGGTCGCCGAGGACGCGGGTGGCATAGGCGAAGAGCCTCGGCCCAAGACGGCCAACAAGCGCGCGCCCGGCTTGGGCATCGCCATTGGCATAGGCCACCAGCAGGGCCGCATCGGGCGCATCTTCGGCAAGTTCAGAAGCCATACCGCTCTTCGACTAGCGCCGGATCGCCTCTCAGGCAATCCGGCGCGCCAGAGATTATCAGTTGCGCCAGCCGTGACCACGCTTGCCGCCTTTCCGGCGCTCGCCGAACCGTGCTTGCGCTTCTTCGAACTCTCCGGCGCTGATGCCGCCCGAATTGTCGGCGTCGAACCGCTCGATCATCCGGCTGCCCATGCGGTCGCCGCCGCGGCCCTGGCTTTCGATCACATCGCGGCTGAGAACGCCGTCGCCATCGGCATCGAGGCGGTCGAACATGGCCTCGGCCCGCTCGGACGCGCGTGCGGCACTTGCAGCGGTGAACTCTTCTTTGGTGATCGAACCATCGCCGTCAGCGTCAAGTTCGCCGAAACGGTTGTCGCGAAGTGTCGCAAAATCCTCGGTCGTGATCTCGCCGCTGCCGTCTGCGTCCAGTTCTTCGAAATTGAGGGCCATGCGTTCGCCGCCCTTGGCCAATGCCGCGCTGCCACCCACGACGATCAACGTGGTTGCCAGCAGAATTTTGAGTGTCGCGTTTTCCATCTTTAGGTCTCCTTGCCTTTTGTTTCTGGGAGTTAAACGCAAGGGGCTTGCGGTTCCGTCGCGGATCATGTGTTTTTTTACTCAAGTCCATGAAAACAGGGGTCCGGTCCATGCAGGATATTGTTGTACTTTCAGGAGCACGTACGGCCATCGGGACGTTTGGGGGATCGCTTGCGGGCACGCCGCCTATTTCCTTAGGCGCGACAGTTGCGGCGGCGGCTCTGGAGCGCGCGGGTGTCGAGGGCGCGCAGGTAGGGCACGTTGCCTTCGGTCATGTCATCAATACCGAGCCTCGCGACATGTACCTGTCGCGCGCCGCCGCGATTGAGGCCGGCGTGCCGGACACGACGCCCGCGATGAACGTGAACCGGCTTTGCGGGTCGGGCGTGCAGGCGATTGTTTCCGTCATTCAGTCCCTCTCAATGGGAGATGCGGACTTCGGTCTGGCTGGCGGGGCTGAGAACATGAGCCGGTCGCCCCACGCCCTGCCGTCTGCCAGATGGGGTCAGAAGATGGGGGACACGGGCGTCGTCGACATGATGCTGGGTGCCTTGAATTGTCCTTTCGGCACGGGGCACATGGGTGTGACGGCCGAAAACGTGGCGGCGGAACATGGCATTTTGCGCGAAGATCAGGATGCCTTTGCTGCCGAAAGCCAGACCCGCGCCGCGAAGGCGATTGCCGAGGGACGCTTCGCCGATCAGATCGTGCCGGTCGAGGTGCGCGTAAAGCGCGACACCGTCGCTTTCGAAGTCGATGAGCATCCCAAGGAAACGACGGCCGAGGCGCTGTCCGGCCTTCGGCCTGTCTTTCAGAAAGATGGAACCGTGACCGCAGGCAACGCGAGCGGCATCAACGATGGCGCCGCCGCCATGGTGCTGGCCACGGCAGAGGCTGCCGAACGCGCGGGTCTTAAACCCCGCGCCCGCATTTTGGGTTACGAGCACGCCGGTGTCCGACCCGAGGTCATGGGTATCGGTCCAGTTCCGGCGGTCGAGGCGCTTCTGAAGCGCACCGGACTGACTGTCGAGGACTTCGACGTCATCGAATCGAACGAAGCCTTCGCCGCCCAGGCTCTTGCCGTGAACAAGGGCCTGAGCCTTGACGCAACCAAGGTTAACCCGAACGGCGGCGCGATTGCGCTTGGCCATCCGGTGGGTGCCACGGGCGCCATCATCGCGGTCAAGGCGCTTTATGAGTTGGAAAGAACGGGTGGGCAGAAGGCGCTGGTCACCATGTGCATCGGCGGTGGGCAGGGCATCGCCCTGGCTTTCGAGCGGGTCTGAGGCCTCTTTCTTAACGGCTCTTAACGGCCCATTTACCAAACCGCTCTCATAACCGGCAACACATCCCTGGGGAGTGCTGCCAGAATGGACCTGTCGAAACGCCTTTCCGATGAACGACGCGCGCGCCTTGCTGCCGAGCGGTTGCTGGAGCAGATGAAGAAGGAACTGTACCAGGCCAACGAAGGTCTGGCGCAGCATGCCCGCAAGCTTTCCGTCGAAATTGCGAATACCCAACAGGAAGTGGTGGTCGCACGCACCGAGGCTGCGGATTTCCTTGAACAATACCAACGCGCCAAGCAAAGTCTGGCAACGGCGGAAAGTGCCACTCTGATTGCCGAGCGGCGACTTTGGGACTCGCTTGAATCTATCCGTGACGGCTTTGCCGTCTTTGGGCCTGACAATCGTCTGGTCAGCGCGAACCGGGCCTATCTGGCCGTTTTCGACGGGCTGGAGATGGTGCGACCGGGCATTGCGCTGGAGGAACTCTTTGCGCTTCTCGCCGAAGAGGGGATCGTCGATACCGGTGGGCAGAAGGCGAAGGATTGGCAGTCGATGATGATGGCGCGCATGGATGCGCATCGGATCGAATCGACCGTGCTGAAGATCTGGAACGGTACCTACATCAAGCTGATCGACCGACGCACGAGGGACGGCGATTTGGTCACGCTGGCACTGAACATCACCGATCAGATCGAACGTGAGAAGCAGTTGGAAGAGGCCAGCTTGCGGGCCGAAGCCGCGAGCCGTGCCAAATCGGCGTTCTTGGCGAACATGAGCCACGAGATCAGGACGCCGATGAACGGGATCATCGGGATGGCGGATTTGCTGTCGGAATCCCATCTGGACGAAGAACAGCGCCTTTATCTGGACACCATCCGGTCCTCGGGCGAAGCCCTGCTGGTGATCATCAACGACGTGCTCGACTATTCGAAGATCGAGGCCGATAAGCTGACGCTGAAGCATCAGGACTTCGACCTGGAGAATTGCGTGCACGATGTCGTCCGGCTTCTAAGCCCCGGCGCCTTCGACAAGGGCCTGCAGATTGCCGTCGACTATGATCTGTTTATGCCGACCCAGTTCACTGGTGATGCCGGACGGCTTCGGCAGGTTCTGACCAACCTTGTCGGCAATGCCATCAAGTTCACCAGCGAAGGCCACGTGGCCATTCAGGTGGTCGGCATTCCCGGCCCCGAGGAGGGAACCTATCGGGTCCATGTCACCGTCGAGGACACCGGCATCGGCATCCCCAAGGCCAAGCTCGACGACATCTTTCGCGAGTTTCATCAGGTCGAGAATGAAAATGACCGCGCGCATGACGGCACCGGTCTGGGTCTGGCGATCAGCGTGCGGCTGATCGAACTGATGGGTGGCGAGATTTGGGTCGACAGCGAAGAAGGGCGGGGCTCGGCCTTCGGGTTCCAGGTGACCTTCCCCGTGGTCGCCGACATCGAACCTGAAGAGATATCGGCGCCCGCTTGGATGGATCGCGCGATCATCCTGAGCCGCGAGGGATTGAATCGATCCATCTTATTGAAGCAGCTGAATATTTTCGGTCTGCACTCCGTCGTCGCGGCCTCGACCGAGGAGTTCTCTAATCTGCGCCCATCCGAACGGGACCTCGTGTTTCTGGGGGTCGACGTCGAAGACGATGTGATCGCCCTTGGTGCCAGCTTGCGCGGGCGCTTTCGTCCCGCAGCGCTCTTTCTTCTGACAGACGCGCCGGTGCGGTCGGAGGAGTACGCCGAAGTCTTTGACGGCGTCCTGCAGCGCCCGGTTCTACGCGCCGCATTGTCGAAGGCAATGTGCGAGGTGTCGAAACCCGAGGAACGGGCGGAGGCGCCATTGCCTTCGGTCATCGAAACGGGGTCTGACGTGGGTATGGCCCCTGAGCCTATGTCAGAGATCAAAACCTCTCTATCGGAAGAGCCATCGCCAGACGAAGAAATCCCTGCGCCAGAGGCGGCAGAGGGAACCGTCGCTGTGCTGGTGGCAGAAGTGGACGGGAGCTTGAAAGAAGAACCGCGCGAGGCGGTTGCCTCCACGGTCGGACCTGCGGCACCACTGCCTGAGCCTGAGCCCGTCGTGCAAGCGGAAGATCTCCAACCCGCGCCGCCTCGGGATACCCGTTCCGAGTGGCCGGACGTGTCGGGGCCCGCCGCCGCAGTCGCAAAACCTGAAACGGAACGTGAAGAGCGGACCTCGAAAACGGAACAGGCTGAAGAGGTTGCTCCCGAATTGCAGGCCATGTTCCGAGCGCGCCGCAGATCAGGGTCGTCTCCAGATGATGGTCTTGCGCATTCCGACCCAGAGCCAACGCTGGTCACGGTGCCGGCGGAGGCATCGGAGAATGGTTCGCCCTCAATGTCCGACGCCCCAACTGCTGATCCGGTGCTGGGGGTCGATCCGCAAATCGGGCCGACGCCTGCCGTCGCAGAAGAGACGCGGCAGGACACGACTGCCGAAACTATCGATGTGTCACCAAAGGCAGAGACCGAGACACCTGAAAGCACCGATCCAGATGATGCGTCTGCAATCGCGCAGACCGTGCCTTCCCTGGTCATTGAAGTCGATGCACCCGTTGGAGAAGCTGGCACTTTGTACGGCACGGTGGAACAGCCCGCGCCAGCATCCGAGGCCCCGGCTCCGGTCGACACCCCACCCGATCATGACATAGCCGTCTGGGATGCGGATCGGGCCGAGGACGCGTTTCAGGTTGCGCCGTCCCAAGCAGCCGCTGCCTGCGCTCCACCACTGGATGCCGGGTTTGACGCGATCGAACCCGAATTCGATCTGGTTGATGCGGGCCCGCCAAGCCCGGATGAGCCGCGCCTGATGCGAGTTCTGGTCGCCGAAGACAATCGCACTAATCGGCTGGTTCTGGAAAAGATGATCAAGGGATTGAACATCGAGTTGAGCTTTGCCGAGAACGGGCAAGAGGCGCTGGACCGCTTCCAATGGCAACGGCCTGACATCCTTTTTACCGACATCTCGATGCCGAAGATGGACGGCAAGGAAGCGGCGCGCCGCATTCGCGCGCTGGAAACCGAGACGCGGGCGGATCCGTGCCCGATCGTTGCGATCACGGCCCATGCGATGGAAGGTGACGCCGATGAGATCCTGGCCGCCGGGATCGACCGTTACCTGACGAAGCCGGTTAAGAAGGCCGCGTTGATCGAGAACATTCTGGCCGAATGCCCGGAGGGCGTGGAACCCGTCTTCCCGGAAGAAGAAGTTCAGGCGGCGGCCGCCTCGGTGCGGTGAAAGATCAGCGTGTCGCCCGTCTGGTCGACGCAGCGGTAACCGCCAAGGTCGAAATCTTTCAGGCCGTCGACAGTCGTGATCCGGTTTTCGACGATGAAACGCGCGATCGAGCCGCGCGCCTTCTTGGCAAAGAAGCTGACGATCCTGGGTTCGCCGTTCTTCAGCTCGTAGAACTGGGGCGTGACGACCCGGGGTTTCAGGGCTTTCAGGTCGACGGCGCCGAAGTATTCCTGGCTGGCAGCATTGACCAGAAGATCGGTGCCAAGCTCTTCGGCCGTTTCATTTAGCGCCTTCGCGATGTCCTGACCCCAGTAGTCGTAAAGCGACGTGCCGCGCCTTGTTTTCAGGCGGCTGCCCATTTCCAGCCGATAGGGCTGGATGGCGTCCAGGGGGCGCAACACACCGTAGAGCCCTGAGAGGATGCGCATGTGGCTTTGTGCCCGCGCCAGTCCGTCGGCATCCAGCGAAGCGGCGTCAAAGCCCTGAAACGTGTCGCCTGCAAAGGCGTAAAGCGCGGGCCGGGTCATGTCGGCCTCGGGCGCATCGGCGAAGGTCTTGAAACGGTCGCGGTTCAGCTTGGCAAGGTCGTTGGAAAGATCCATCAGGCTTTTCAGCTTGGCCAGCGTCAGTTGCCGCGCGTGGCTTGCCAGACGGTTTGCGTCCTTCTGGAACATTGGCGTGGTCATATCGACCTGCCGTTCGCTCCAATCCAGTCGTTTCGCCGGGGACACGACAACCAGCATCTACTCACTCCTTCATTGCCTCGCCGATCAAGTAACATGATTTGCGGCGAAGACCAGTCAGGTCTCGGCAAGGATCTCAGCGAATGCGGGGCCGAAGCGTTCGGCCAGACGGTCGCCCAGAAGTTGGTCGAGCTTGTCTGCCGCGTTCGGTCCAAGGGCCGCGACCTTGGCCAAGAGCGAGGCCGAGCAGCTCATCGGCTTGCCCGTACCATCCGCGCCCCGCGCCAGTTCGGCCTGCGCGGCCAGCAGGCGGTCATAGGTGTCTCCTGCCGCCCGGCCCGCCAATTTCCGGCGCGCGGGGTGGGGGGTGGCGACGGCTTCGCCCGCGATGACCTCCAGAAAGGTCTGGCCATAGCGTTCCAGCTTCTTCGCGCCGACACCACTGATCCCTGCCATGTCGTCGAGCGTTTTTGGGCGCTTCTCGGCCATCTCGATCAGCGTCCGGTCGGGAAAGATGACGTAAGCCGGGGCGCGTTGCGCTTCTGCCAATGCCCGGCGCTTGGCCTTCAGTGCGGACAGAAGCGGTGCGTCCTCGTCCGAGACCATTGTCTGCGCGGGCCGTCGACGCGGCGCGCTTTCGAAGCTGTCTTTCCGAAGCGTAATCGGCTCTTCGCCCTTCAGAATGGGTTTGGCGGCATGTGTGATCCGCAGCGCGCCGTGGCGTTCGGGGTCGGGGCGGACCAGATCGTGGCCCATCATCTGGCGAAAGACCGCAGCCCACTGCCCGCGTCCGATATCCTGCCCGACGCCGAAGGTCGGCAGTTGGTCGTGGCCGCGTTGGCGCACCTTTTCAGTGGCGTTGCCGATCAGGATGTCCGTCAGGTGGCCCACGCCGAAGCTTTCGCCGGTCCGCAGGACGGCGCTGAGTGCTTTCATCACCGGCTCGGTGCCATCGAAGGTCTCGGGCGGCGTGTTGCAAAGGTCGCATAGACCGCAGGGCTCGCACGTTTCCTCGAAATAGGCGAGCAGTTTCTGGCGACGGCAGCCCAACGCTTCTGCCAGACCCAGAAGTGCGTTCAGGCGGCCATGATCGGCCATACGGCGCTCGGGCGGGGCCAGGCTTTCGTCGATCTGCATGCGCCGAAATCGGATGTCGTCGGAACCATAAAGCGTCAGCGTTTCCGCCGGATCGCCGTCGCGCCCCGCGCGGCCTATTTCCTGGTAATAAGCTTCGATCGACTTCGGCAGATCAGCATGCGCCACCCAGCGGATATCCGGTTTGTCGATGCCCATGCCGAATGCCACGGTGGCAACAACGATCAGCCCGTCGTCGGTCTGAAAACGCTGCTCGACTATGCGACGCTGATCTGGCTCCATCCCCGCATGATAGGCGAGTGCAGTGTGGCCGGCGTTGGTCAGCGCCATGGCAAGTGTCTCGGTCTTGGCGCGTGTGCCGCAATAGACGATGCCGGACCGGCCCTTGCGGGCAGCAGCGAAACTCAGGATCTGCTCGCGCGGTTTGTTCTTGGGCGCGAAGGCAAGGTGGATGTTCGGGCGGTCGAAACCTCCGAGGAAGGTCCTGGGTTGGGTGCCGCCGAACAGACGTGTGACGATCTCATCGCGCGTTTCGGTGTCCGCCGTGGCGGTGAAGGCGGCGAGCGGCACGTCAAGCGCGCGTCGAAGGGCACCGATCCGCAAGTAGTCGGGGCGGAAGTCGTGTCCCCATTGGCTGACGCAGTGCGCTTCGTCCACGGCCAGAAGCGAGACGCCGGCTTGCGCAAGAAGCCGCTCGGTTCCGCCCGACGCGAGGCGCTCGGGCGCCATGTAAAGAAGCTTCAGCTTGCCGTCGTGCAAGTCGCGAAAGACGGCGTCGGTCTCGTTCTCGGTATTGCCGGAGGTCAGCGCACCTGCCGCCACGCCCGACGCGCGAAGGGCGCGGACCTGATCCCGCATCAGCGCGATCAGCGGTGAAATCACAACCGTCAGGCCGGGGCGGAGAAGCGCAGGCAATTGAAAACACAACGATTTGCCGCCGCCCGTGGGCAGGATGGCCAATGTGTCTTCGCCGCCCGTGACGGCGGTGACGATTTCCTCCTGCATAGGCCGGAAGCCGTCAAAGCCGAAGATTTCGGCCAGAAGAGCGTGGGCGGTCGGGGTGACGCCGTCCATCGTTTGCCTCAGATTTTAGTCAACTGCTCGTTGGCTACACTGTGGCATCTGAAGATGGTGTGAACAAGCCGGGTTCGTCAGAAACGTGCGCCAAAACAGCCGACGCTGACCATGGTGTTGGGGATCAGGATATCACGGAAGATGATGATCGCGATGAACAGGACCAGAGGTGCCAGATCGAGTGCGCCGGTGTTGGGCAACATACGGCGGATAGGGCCATAGAGCGGCTCAAGAAGGCGCGACAGTCCGTCCCAGATCGAATGGACCAACGGCTGGTGCAGGTTCAGGACGTTGAAGTTGATCAGCCAGCTCATGATGATGTGGACCAGCATGATGAAGAAGGCCACGTTCAGAAGAAGCTGAATGATCTGCAGTATCGAACACATGGGGTTTCACGCCTTTTTTGGTGCGTCTGACCTAAGGGGTGTTGCTGCGTCCCGCAAGCCCCGGAGTTCCGCTGCGTTTCGCTTGACGCGCTGAAGAAATCGTTAAATGCGCGGGGCGAAAGGATCGGACCCATGTACCCCGTCATTCGCCTGCTGAAGGAAACCTATGTCAATCGGCGCCGAGCGCCTTTGGCGGTGGGCGAGACGCATGTCACTCACATGCGCGCCTGGCCTTGGGATATCGACATCTTTCTGGACCTCAACAACGGGCGGATCCTGACTCTAATGGACCTGGGCCGTTTCGGGCTGTTCGTGCGGATCGGCATTCTGAAGGTCATGAAAGAGCGTGGCTGGTACGGCACTGTTGCTGGCTCGGCCGTGCGCTATCGCCGTCGGATCACGGTGATGCAGAAGCTGGAGCTTCGGACCAAGGTCATCGGTTGGGATGACCGCTTCACCTATTTCGACCAATCGTTCTGGCAGGGGGACACCTGTTGCACGCAGGCCATCATTCGGACTGCGATCACGACTGGCAAGGGCATCATCCCCACGTCCGAGGTGGCGCAGGCGATGGGTTTTGCGCCCGAAAGCCCGCCCTTGCCAGACTGGGTGGCGGCCTGGGCCAAGGCCGAGCGCGAGCGAACGTGGCCGCCCGAGCGATGAGGCGTTGCGCCGTCGCCTGTGCACAGGTCTAAGAGGGGCATGGAAGCGAAGCGGCGAATCCTTGGCTGGTATTTCTTCGATTGGGCGAGCCAGCCTTACCATACCGTGTTGCTGACCTTCGTGTTCGGGCCGTTCTTCGCGGCCATAGCGACCGAATATTTTGCGGGCACCGGTTTGGACGAACAGGCGGCGGATGCGCGCGCGCAATCGCTTTGGTCGCTGTGCCTGACCATATCCGGGCTGATCGTGGGCCTTGGCGCGCCCTTTCTGGGGGCGCTCGCCGACACATCGGGTCGGCGATTGCCCTGGATTGCCGTGTTTTCAGTGATTTACGTCCTGGGCGCGTCTGCCTTGTGGCTGACGGAACCCGATGGATCGAACCTAGGGTTCGCCTTGGCAGCCTTTGCCATCGGGTTTGTCGCGGCGGAATACGCGTTGATCTTTACGAATGCGCAACTGCCCGGTCTGATCGACCGGGCCGAGGTCGGACGCGTCTCGGGCTCTGGCTTTGCCTTCGGGTACCTCGGCGGCCTGATCGCACTGATCCTCGCACTGGCGCTTCTGGTCGAGCAGGCCTCGGCCCGCACGTTGATAGGCATTGCCCCGGGCTTCGGATTGCTTGACGCCGAGGCGCGCGAAGGCACGCGCTTTGTCGGTCCCTTCGTCGCGCTTTGGTTTGCAGCCTTCATGATCCCCTATTTCCGATGGGTCCGCGAGGAACCAGAGAGGCCTGGCCGCGCGTCCTTCCGCGACGCCATGGGACACGTCGGCGCATCGGTCCGCGACTTGCGGGGTCGAGGGAGCCTGGCGAGCTTTCTGGGCGGCTCGATGCTTTACCGCGATGCGCTGAACGGGCTTTACGGATTCGGCGGCACCTATGCGCTTCTGGTCCTGAACTGGGAGATCACACGCATTGGCATTTTCGGTATCATCAGCGTCATTTCCGCCGCGGTACTCTCGTGGATCGGGGGACGGCTGGACCGGTACTTCGGACCCAAGCCGGTGATAATCGGCGCTGTACTGGGCCTGATCGTGGTCTGTGCCACGATTGCGGGCATGTCGCGCGAGGCCGTCTTTGGCGTGGCAATTGCACCGGACTCGGGGCTGCCGGACGCCATCTTTCTGGCCTGTGGCGTTCTGATCGGCGGGCTTGGCGGGATCGTGCAGGCCGCAAGCCGGTCCCTGATGGTACGCCATCTGGACCCGGGCGGTGAAACGGCGGGTTTCGGGCTATATGGCTTGGCCGGTCGCGCGACAGCCTTTTTGGCACCTGCCCTGATCGGGTTGGTCACGGTCACGACGGGGGATGTGCGCAACGGTGTCCTGCCGTTGATCGCGCTCTTTCTTTTGGGCCTTCTTCTGCTACGTTGGACGAAACCAGAGGGAGACAGAGCAGACCCATGGTCCAAACCCTGATCAGGGCCCTTCTTTTGAGTTGCTTCTTTGCTGTGCCAGCGGCAGCGCAACCCTTGGCCAAAGAGCTTTTCGGCGCGAAATCCACCGGCTCGAACCAACGGGCTGCCCCGCACGGCGGTTACGCCAAGGGCTGTCTGGCGGGTGGCGCGCGACTGGCAGAGACCGGGCCGACCTGGCAGGCGATGCGGCTGTCGCGGAACCGAAACTGGGGGCATCCGGAAGCCATCGCCTTTATCGAACGTCTGTCGCGCTTCGCTGCCAAGCAGAAGGGCTGGAACGGGCTCTATATCGGTGACATTTCCCAGCCGAGGGGCGGGCCGATGCTGACGGGCCATCGGAGCCACCAGATCGGGCTAGATATCGATATCTGGATGCGTCCGGCGACGCGTTTGAACCTTACGCGGAGCCAACGCGAAAACATCTCGTCCATTTCGATGCGGCGATCCAAGGGGGCCTTCGTCAACCAGAACTGGACGCGGGCGCACCATGAAATCCTGAAGGCAGCGGCCAAGGACAAGGCAGTGGCACGCATCTTCGTCTTTCCGGGCGCCAAGGTGCAGATGTGCAAGGACGAAAAGGGCAACAAGGCCTGGTTGCGCAAGATCCGGCCGTGGTGGGGGCATCATTATCACTTCCACGTGCGGCTGAACTGTCCAAACGGCGCGGCGGGTTGTGTCGATCAATCGCCGCCGCCACCCGGCAACGGCTGTGCGGACGCTCAGGAATGGGTCAACAATATCCTCAATCCGCCGCCGCCGGACCCGAACCCCAAGCCAGTCAAACCGCGACGTGAATACGTCATGGCAGACCTTCCGAAGCAATGCTCAAACGTCTTGTCGCGGTAATCCTTTCCATGCAGCCTGTCTTGGCCTCGGCGGAAACGCTGGAGGCCATTGGCCTTTACGCCTGGGAAACGGAATCGATCCAGGGCATCTCGGGCCTGGAAGTGACAGATGATGGCGCGGGTTTTGTTGCCGTCAGTGACCGCGGATGGTGGATCGAAGGGCGTTTCGACCGCAAGGGTGACGCGATTGTTGGCGTCGATCTGGATGGTATCCGTCCGATCATTGGAAACGATGGACTGCCGGTCGCAGCTCGCCGCGTTGGCGATTGGTCGGACGCGGAGGGGTTGGCGTTTGCCCCCGATGGCTCAGCTTATGTGGCGTTCGAACGTTGGGCCCATGTCTCGCGTTTTGGCCCGGAATTGGGAGTAGGGCAATGGATCAAGGATCATCCGACGTTCTACGATCACGCCGAGAACTGGCAATTGGAGGCCACGGCAGTTGCGCCGGATGGGACGGTCTATGTCTTTTCGGAAAAGCCTCTGCTGGATGGTTTTCCAATCTATCGGCTGGGGGCCGACAAGCTCTGGACCATCGATGGGTATCTGCCCGAGCAAGACATCTTCGCGATTGTTGGTGCGGATTTCGCCGATGACGGTGCGCTCTATCTGTTGGAGCGCAAGCTGGTGGTCGGTCTTTGGTGGCAGAACCGTATTCGGCGGGTCCGTCTGGACGGTTCAGAGGACGTGATCCTATGGACGGGGGAGCGTGGCGAGTACGAGAACCTGGAAGGCATCTCGGTCTGGCGCGATGAGGCCGACCTGCGTCTGACGTTGGTGTCCGACAACAATGGCGCCAACAACACGCCGACGCAGTTCGTCGAGTTCCGGTTGGTTAAGTAAGGTTCCGGGTTGCGCCCGCTTCGCGGTCGCGCTGGGCCGCCGCTGGCGCGGCGGCTTGCCTCCGGCGGGGATATTTTACCAAGAAGAAGGTAGGAGGCCACGGATAGTGGGCGCCTTGACGAATATTGGCGCAGACGATAGGTCACGCGTTCCCCGAAAAGGGGCCAAGTCTCCGACCACCTTGTCAAAACGGAACCCAGATATGACCCGCCTAATCCCCGGCATCCTTGTCATGGCCATGATCGTGGTCGCTTCGAACATTCTTGTGCAGTTCCTGTTCGGTCAGTGGCTGACCTGGGGCGCGTTTACGTATCCACTGGCCTTTCTGGTCACGGATGTGATGAACCGGGTCTATGGCGCATCTGTCGCGCGAAAGGTGGTGTTTGCAGGTTTTGTGACCGGCGTGATCTGTTCTCTGATCGGGACGCAGATCATGGGCGAGTTCGGTCCGCTGGTCACCTGGCGCATCGCCGTCGGCTCGGGGCTGGCGTTCCTGACGGCGCAGTTGCTGGACGTGGCAATCTTCGATCGGTTGCGCGAAGGGACCTGGTGGCGCGCGCCGTTGGTGTCGACACTGGTCGGATCGGCGGTAGATACGGCGCTTTTCTTCACCATCGCGTTCTCGGCTGGATTGGCGTTCCTGGAACCTGCAAATGACGTCAGCTGGGCCAATGAGGTGCTGCCGCTTCTTGGATCAGGCCCCATGGCGCCTCTCTGGATCTCGCTTGCCGTGGCCGATTGGTGCGTAAAACTTGGGCTGGCCTTACTGGCGCTGGTGCCGTTTCGCATGATTGTCCGGCGGCTGACGGCTCATCCGGCGTAAATTAATTTGACAGATACCAAATCTGTGGCACCTTCCGCCTATCGGCAACCAATGAAAGGAGGTGGTCCAGTGTCTAGAGCGATATTGGAGAATGAGGTCCGGACAGTCGTGGAGGCCGCCGTCTAGGGCAATCCCAGACTAAAACATCCATGATTGGGCGTTACGGATCCTTTCCGGTCCCTAACTGGCCCATCTCCAAGAACCTCGGAAGGGTCGCGCCTGGCGCGGCCCTTCTTCTATGTACTGACCTCGGCAATCATGGCTGTTTGTCCGTCGGCGCGTTCGATCTTCGCAGTCTGACCTTCGGTCACGATGCGAAAGGGCGTCGCTTCGAACACCGGCGCGGTGGCGCGATAAGTGAAGCGACAGGGGCGCGGTGTCTCGACCAGAGTGTCGGCCAGAAAGGTCGCCAGAAGCGGCCCATGCACCACAAGCCCGGGATAGCCTTCGACGGTACGGCAGAAATCGCGATCCCAATGGATGCGGTGCCCGTTCTGGGTGATCGCAGAGTACGCGATGAGTGTTGTGTCCGGAACGGTGCGAAATCCATTTCCAGGGCGCGCTTCCGGCACGGAATCAACCGTTTCGCCAAGGTTCCGGTCGCGGTAAACGATCGTTTGCTGCTCGCGAACGGCTGGGCCGTTCTGGGTGATCTCGTGCACCACCGTCACGAAAGCAAGATCGCCGCTCTTGCCGGATTTGAAGGCGACATCCGCGATACGGCTTCGTTTCACCGCTGGTTGCCCGACGAGCAGGGGGCTAAGAACCTCGACCACGCCACCGGCCCACATGCGTTTGGTGTAGGGTAACGGCGGCATGAAGACCCCCAGCCTTTCGTGCCCGTCGTGTCCCACCTCCGAAGCCGGCAACGCAGAATTGAAATAGGACCAGTGCCAGGTCGTAGGCAGGGCTTCCGGCACCGATCGTTCCAATAGGTTCGCCAGCTTGGCGGCCGGTTCGGGGGCCATCGTGTCGTTCAAAACACGCTCGCGCCCGATGAACGACATGCATTTCGCCTGAATTCCCTTTGACATGTCGCCCTGCCCGTTGCGGTTTTACGCATCCCTACACACCGAAGTGCATAAGGTTAATAGAACACTGGTTTTCGAGCGATTCTCGCTATAACAATTCCACCAAAGGTTGTGAGGTAACTTGGATGGATGATTCTGACCCTATGATGGGGCAGACCGAACGCAAGCTCGGGACGGTCGACAAAAGCTTCTACTTGATTGGAGTCGGGGCCTCTGCCGGCGGTCTTGATGCCTTGAAGCAATTGGTTTCGCAGATCCCCGCCGGGTTTCCGCACTCCATGGTCGTGGTTCAGCATATCTCGCCCGATTACAAATCGCTGATGAGCGAGATCCTTGGTCGTGAAACCTCGCTTCCCGTGCAGGAAGTAACCGACAATATGACAGTCTTGCCCGGTCATATCTATTTGATCCCGCCGAAGTCCAATATCGTCATTCAGGGCACCGAAGAAGACAGCAACATCGACCCCACCGGGAACGACAGCTCGGACTTCACCGGTCTTCGGTTTTCGCTGGTGGACCCGACGCCGCGCCCAGCCATGAACTTGCCGATTGACCTGTTCTTCAACTCGCTCGCCGAGGCGGTGCAGGACCGGGCGGTTGCGATCGTTCTGTCGGGAACCGGATCGGACGGCAGCCGCGGCATTCGTGCGGTGAAGGATCGCGAAGGCTTCGTGCTTGTGCAGGACCCCGAAACGGCAGCCTTTGACGGGATGCCGCGCGCCGCCATTGCCTCGGGCATCGCCGATCTGGTGCTGTCGCCCGACGGGATGGTTGGCGAGATGCGGCGCTATTTTCAGATGCGCGAGAGCGGCATCCTGAACGTCGCCTCGGTTTTTGAAGATACCGACGACGAATTGCGTGAAGTCCTTGCGTTGGTCAGCAAGGTTTCGGAAATCGACTTCACGCTCTACAAGAAACCGACGCTCAAGCGACGTATTGCCCGCCGAATGGCCTTGGCCGGGTATTCGTCGCTCGGCGAATATCTGGAACGCCTGCGCAGCGACAGTGCCGAACTGCATGTTCTTTACCGGGAATTTCTGGTTGGCGTCACGAATTTCTTCCGGGACCAGCCTGTTTGGACGCAGATGCAGGAAACCGTGCTGCCCGATCTGTTCAAGGAAGGGAACATCGACGAACCGGTGCGCGTCTGGTCGGTAGGGTGTTCGACCGGGGAAGAGGCGTTTACCACGGCCATTCTGTTGGAGGACTATCGGCTCCGCTTCGATATCGTGCGTGATTTCCGCATTTATGCGACGGATGTGAACGAGGCTGCCATTCACGCGGCAAAGGACGGCATTTATCCCGACACTGTCCGGGAAGAGATACCTTCGCGATTCATCGACCCAAAATTCCTGACTTTTCAGGCAAGTACTTTCAGCATCGCGCCGTCGATCCGCAAGCGCGTGATCTTTTCGGCCCACAATGTGATCGAAGATCCGCCCTTCACACGTATGGACCTTATCGTTTGCCGCAATCTGCTGATCTATCTGAGCCCCGAGGTGCAGGCAAAAGTCATGACGCAGTTTTCCTTCTCGCTTCGGCGTGGTGGCATTCTGCTTCTGGGGGCGGCGGAAACGCCGGGTCAGCATGGCGGTATGTTCGAAGCGGTTGTGAACAAGTCGCGGATCTATCAGAACACGCGTCGCATCGAGTCCGCGCGGGCGCAGACGAGCTACAACTTTCCGGAAACGAGTTTCATGCCGCGGTCGCGGCGCATGGCCGACAGGCGCGGGCAGGGCGAAAGCGAACTGGCAGATCTTCTGATCGTCCAACTGGAAGCCACGGAGAGCTGTGTTTTTCTAATCGAAAGCAGCGGCAAATTGATCCGCAGTTTCGGGAAGCACGATGACATCATTCAGCTACCCTCGGGAAGTTTTTCGCCAAATCTGTTGGAAATGGTGGACGAGCGGCTGCGCGGTGCAATTGCCTTGGTGTTGCGCAGCGCCGAGTTACATGGCAGCGGCGAGAAGCGGAACGTGCGACTGGCAGACAAGAATGAGTTCAGGACGCTCGACTTGTCGTGCCGCAAGATCGCATGGGAGGCCTATACCACAGCCTTTGCGTTGACGCTGCGGGTTCGCGACGTAGCGGATCTTCAGGGGCATGGCAGGCCGAATCTCGACGAATATGAGGCGACCGAGTCGCAGCGATCCTACATCCAGCACCTGGAAAGCGAGATCGAGTCGCTTCAGGACATGCTGAGCGCAACGGCCGAAGATCTGGGCGCCTCGAACGAGGAGCTTCAGACGACGAACGAGGAATTAATTGCCTCG
>JAAUYH010119494.1_pt1 | contig 37925 bp, 28 predicted proteins | sample 7278061 | NCBI WGS metagenome assembly JAAUYH01 (sample SAMN14350203, study PRJNA611818) | marine sediment metagenome | isolation source: surface marine sediment (0.6m) | place: French Polynesia: Moorea | collected 2018-08
GACTTCGATAATACTAGAATTTGAATAGCCCATACTGAAAAGAGCAAAAGCTGCAGCTTACGCTGGTGTACTAGGTGACCGAGAATTTGATAGCAGAGTAGGTTTATATAGACATATTGTAGAAATAAAAGAACTATCTTACTGCACTGGTGTGTAATTTTTGAAAGTCCTCCGGGATTCGAATCCACGATCATCAGTCGATGATAAATTCTTCATGGCCATTTTGATACGCCCGTGTTCCAATGATTCCTACCAATAAAACGCGGAGTATTTAACAGTCAGTAGATTAGGTGAAATCCTTAAAACGGGCTATTTTCTGGCACATTGGCAATGGGCTTTGAACTATTTCTGGAAAGAAGTGCTATGTAGCTCTGACATAACAGAGAAGAAAGCTAGTTGGAAGCTTAGTGAAAGGAAATTTAATCGAAATAAATAAAGGAGAAAATAATGAAGCAAAAGCGTATCAAATATTTATATTCCAATTAGATAATTTGAAGTAAATTGATTGACCTTTCGAACTGGAACGACGAAAACAAATTCAATCCCAGCAGCTTGCCCAGTAAAACTAGCTCTCAATTTCCAATAGTCAACTCTAGCATGACTGACATATGATTATCTTCCAGATTAGTTTTTTCACTAAAATTTCATAGCTGTTTCGTCGAATCTAGATCAACTAGCTTATAGGATGAATCGCACAGATAGACTAATATGTAATATCCAGTACTCCGATTTAGTCTTTGTAGATAGTAGGAAGCCACTCTCTTCAAATACAAACTAAGTCGTCCTCAGAAATCTACGGGTACTACGTCGAATGGTAAGAGGGACTCGTGAACCAGAGATACTTATAATAGACTGTGTGCTGTACTAGTGGTAGAAGTGGTGGTAATCGTCTAAGTGCTTGCGTTGTATGAATGCCTAGATTTCAAAAATTTCGATGTCCTAAGCGGCTAAATGTTTTGCAGCGTTAATTGACTTTATTGTAACGAATCTCGCAGACATTTCAGATCATGCTTGCTTAGTTGAGAAAACACTGAATTAGACCGTGCTTGATTCACTTGCGATATGCTGACCTTAACAATTCAAGTTACCCATATACCTCTCGTAAAAATTATCAAGTGGTTTTAAGAACTATCAATGACTCTGAACAGCAGTAAAATCCGGTACAGCTTCAATAATTCGCGCTTATCGTCACCTTGCTCGGCAGAAAAATGTTGTACCTTTCATTGCAGCTCTCAATTTTGTCTTAGATGTTAAAAGACAGAACCTTAAAATGGTTACGAATTACATTCGCATTGTGACAACGCCGACGCCGTATCTGATGTGAATTATTCCAAACCCTCCTCAGTACTTCACTCAGTTTGATTACATTTCTATTTGGAATAGATCAAAATGCCTGTGCCGTGCTTGGCTCTCTCAAATCTGGGAAGAGTCTATACAAGTTTTTCATAATGCATTTATAAAAAATTGTTATGGTTACGAACCGAATGTCAACTGCAATATGGAAATTGAAAGAGATCCGGATGTTGGGTAGAAATTCAGATAATTTACTTGCTACTGTAGCGTATAAATTCGTGTCTCAACGCGACATCCCGGGGTAAAAATTCAACAAAAATAAATTTTGAAGTATCTCTTATTCCCCATTTGTTACCAAAACTGAAATTCCTATTGTATAGGGCAAAGTTGCAGAGTTAAGGGATAACCAAATATGTGCTGGTCTGTATTCAAAATACAATGAAGAGTATAATTCAGGTGTGGTTCGACAATATTTGCTTTTTGAAAGAAAATTCATTATTTCTCGTGCAATGTATAGAAATAAAACTATTTCGACGGCATGAAAACAACGACAACTGCATAGCACGACTCACTGTATATCGTAAACTGTCGATATGTATATTTGTGAATAGAGCGAATGAGGAGTCACGGAACCAAACAGCCACAAGTGCAGAAGAATCGCTTGTTGTCGAGCCGCAGTATAGTCGAAAACAATGCCCACGTACGAGCGCGACACTTGGCTAATAGGAAAATCTTTCAACGGAACCCGCAACGTGCACTCGGGCCAGTCCGTACAGTACAACGCACGCAGATTTGCCAGTGCAAATGATGAATGCTTTTTCGTGCGTTGATTGGTGGTTTGGATGTTTTCAGAATCCATTAATCCGTCTCTCACCCTGACTCATAGCGTAGTTGAAGCAAACCTAAATTTGCATGATAATCCTAGTCTTTCATAACGGAGCTAGAATGCGACACGGCGCGCACAGACAAGCAGCAACTTTTCTTTCGTTGGTCGAGCAATTCCTACGCGAATGATTCTAACGCAAGGTATGACAAGAAGTGTCTACCTTGCACAGACAGGGACTGCGTTGTATGTACACACCAGCGCTCAGATTCTGAGATTCGCAGCGCAGATTTGAGCAAGATGATTCCGACGGTGCCTTGCACCTTCGGGCCGAAATGCGTGATATGCGCGTCGCCCGCGACGGAGTTCCGGAAGGCGGTATTTCACGTGGTGGCGCAAATCCCCGTGGGCAAGGTGATGACGTACGGCGCGGTGGCGAGTGCGATCGGGCGCCCGCAATCGCAGCGCGCGGTGGGGAACGCGCTGAAGGCGAACCCGTTCAATCACGAGAACGTCACATGTCACCCGCAGGTGCCGTGCCATCGCGTCGTGGGCAAGTCGCATCTGGGTGGCTTCTTCGGCACGAAGAACATACCCACCAAGGTGCGATTGCTGCGTGACGAGGGCGTGTGCGATGACGCTGGCGTGGTGGCGCCGCAATGTATCATGGACGAACTCGCTCAAATGAAATGAGGTTGTAAACGTAATTGGTGACCGTTCGCCGAGAATTCGAATTGCTGTGTCAGTGGCTCGCGGTGGATGGCGGCGAGTAGTCAAAGACTTCACGCAATCTATACTTAGCGATACGAAGACTTCTCGATAATGGCACATCGCACCATTAATTTGACGTTACTGTACAGTACATTCCTCTATCCTTGTGTCCTCACTTGTCGATTATTCGTAGCAATGTTGATGCCAAACAAATCCAAGTTGTACCGTAGTGATGGAGAGGACGGCGATGCGAGGATACTCTCCTGCGTTCACGAAAGATTACGTAACGCGGACGGGTGACGGGTACCGCCCGCTGCTGGGTGGCAAACTCGACGTTCAAGTGGTGGATACGCTTGGCTTACGGTAAATTGGAGTGAGGGTATCTGCGAGCGTTAGACGCGAATAGTGACGATGAGGGTACCGGCACCGTAATTTCCATGCGTGTGACCCACGCCACAAGAAGTACGAAAGTGTTACGAAAACGAAGGAACCTTTACTTGACGACGACAACAGGGATGGCAAGCGATGCAAATAAAGAGAGGAAGAGCGCATAAATTATGATGTACAAGACGGTCAGCAGCCCGCACGGTCACGCGCAGGCTACACCTGGGTGGTGACGGGCGGGGAAGGCACCTCTGCCGTTACCGACGGCTCCGGGACGGTGCTCTCGGTCTTCTTCTTCTTGAACATCGCACGGTCGAATGTGTGCCACGAGTACACGCACAGTAGCGTCGCGAGGATGATGGCGACGAAGTTGGCGAGCAAGGCCAAGGAGAGACCACCCAAACTGGCACTGGCACTGGTACCGAGTGCCACGACGATGAACGCAAACAGGACGTGAGCGGAAATCCAACACACCTTGCTCGCCAACTGTTCCGCCAGCATGTGCAGTACGAGCATGGCCACCGCGACGATCGTGCTGAACACGCTGAACGCGATCGTCGTGGCGTTGCGTCCCGAACAGAACCTGCCTCCTCCCTGCCTTTGGCAAAACTCACTTGTGGTTCCGAAGGAGATGAGCGAGCATATCGCGATGGTCGCGTACGCGAAGGTCTTCAACAATTTGACGGTCGACACCATGTTGCGCAGTAGATGTGTAGCCTCGGGGCTTTCGCGGAGTGGAGTTGCGGAGTGTGATGTGGTGGGATATAAAAAATCTAGTGACAGTGTGGCAGGGACAGTCAGCCTGACTGAATTGCAGCACTGTACGACCAATGAGCACGCTGGACGCGGTGTAAACCGGCCATGATTGGATCGGGAAGTATTTAAATATTTGAAAAATAGAGATACCGCGATGAATGGGTTCAGTCCGGTCACGTGCAGCACGATTCCTGTGCGCGCAAAGGTATGTGACCTGCACTTCTCGTATGAGGGAGGGACAGTTACATAACACGCGCTCTTGCAATCCCTCGTGCACTCACCGCGTCCGTTTCTCCATAATTCCGCTCGTTTCGACTCTGCACCTTGGCATTGCTCGCTCTCGCTCGCTCACAGTCAGTGTGTGACGATGCAACGCCGTTGGTAGGCTACGCTCGAATGCAAGCGGTGTATTCAGCAGGGTGTCTGTCCGGCGCGGCGCTCACCTTCGCTTGCAACTTTCATTGCATGTCCCGGTTAGCACTGCGGAATCCGAAAACTTCCATAGGATCGCGCTGCATCTCCGTCGGATCATTTGCGTCGCTGCCCATCGCTTCCTTGATACACTGGTCCTTGCAATCATTCGCCCACCCTGCAACTCGCCGCCGTATGTACACACAGCGCAGCGCGGCACAACAATGGATCGTGTTACATAATTGTCACATATCGACGCCGCTCGTTTCCCGTCATTTCGACTGGCGCTGACTCGAACTGCCCATTGTCACATCAGCTACGACGCTCCGTATGGCTCGCGCACTGAGAGCGGCGGATGTGCACATAGGCGGGCGAGCAGGCACGCGCTCACTCGGCCAATGATCGCAACTGCGGCGCACCGAACAGAACGTAGCGCCGAGATGCGGTGGATGCGAGAAATTCCCAGTGCTGTACAGTATCGAGCACTCTTGCATTCATCGACGTTTCCAGCACTGTAACCGCCAGCAAGAAGTTCGGCGCTGCAGTATCAGAGACTCCGTACACTTCTCCCACCACCGACCTCCTCATAATCCCGCCCCCTCCCCAGCCCCATTCACCACTCCATCGCTCCTTATACTGAACAACAAACTGCTGTTCACCGACCTCTTCACCCCGCTACTCCCTCGCGGCACCGCAACGTAACACCCGTCTACACCTCGTTGCCCGGCTTCCTGTAATTACGCATGCGTGGCATGTTTCAACTACTTTTGTCCCGTGCCCGAGGGGGGCTTCGAATACCCTACACCGTTTTGGGTTGCGTGGATTTCCTTGTTTCCTCTCTAATTCAACTTCCGTTTCGCAGGGATTAACTTCTGATTCGTTTATAAGGCGGTTGATTTCTAATTTGCTTTTAAGTAACTCTTTAGAACTGAAGCAGTGCTAACCAAGATTGCATTTCGCCATACAGTAGCTAAGAGTTCTATGTTTGAATCAGAACTTTGCATGATTAGTAAGTTAATCCTACTGCCGACTGGACAAATTCCAGATAGCGAAAAGGTCGATTATCAACTGAAGTCCGCTGTTAAAAAATATTTTATCATAGGCTGAGCTACAGAACCATTTACTTTAGTTCAGAAATCGATTAGTGAAAGTGGATTAACACAGAAATTTGCGAATTCCTTAGTCAGATCTTTCATCGATAGAAGCCACTCCAGCAATTCGTCGCAGTTGTGGGAATAAATTTGATGTCTTCTGTTCATAAGTGATAATATTTTGAAGAATGTATGCATCTCCGAGAAAAGATAAATGAAAATAAATTAGCCCGATTGAGAAGAATGTACCCACAAACAGCTTGACAAATAGACTCAAAACTAGTTAAAAAGTCGGTCGCATAAATTTTCAAAGTTATGCCAACTCCTAGGTAGAAAAGCAAGAATATATACGATTAAACTTTCACCTTCATTACGACACCCCTTTATTGAGAAATTGAGTCCAAAAACTCATGCACGCAATAAAAGCAAGTGAGTCTTCCGAAAGCAGGTCTGCCAATATTATGTGGTCCAGGGACTGATCCAATTAGATCGGTAGCAAGTATACGAAATTAAGCTCTGTACTGTGGACATTTTGCTTTGTAGAAATAATTCTAAATGAAGATTCAGATCGAAATCTGGAATTTATCGGCTCTTCGGCAACCACACATGACTAAGGACTCTACAAAGTGGTTTATATACCCGGAATTTCAAGAATCAAGATTGCTGTTCTTTTTGAAAGGATTAATAAATTTTGTTGGTTCTATGAAGCGATTCATCAAAGTGAATATCAAAATGTGGAAGCTGCAATCTAGTTCATTCTCTCAATTTTCGACAACAAGGCTGACCAAAGGCATACGGTTAAATTTAAAAAGTAACTCGTAGAGTATCGCATGCTTTTGGTATTATACTAGCCAGTTACAAGCAGAATTTTTATTTGAAACGGTGTACAGGTAATATGCAGCAATCTCATGCTGGGTAGATGGATGGAAAACATTAGGAGTAGAAAAGAGTTTTTTTCAAAAAATAACTAAAATTCCTATTGTCGTTAACGGTTTTATTGTTGACGAACTGGAGAAATTAAGTGCATATTGCTTACTCCTGCTACCGATCCAGGTAAGACCAAGGCGAAAACATGAAATATTCACATCTTTTATCCATCTCCAAAGCAATGAATTTTCAAAAGGAAAAAGTTATTATAAATGACTGGATTACTTTGAGTGCCTTTTATGGAGTTTATTAAACCAGAATAAAAGTTAACGAAATTTAATTCATCGCTTGCCCTTGCATAGACTCAAAATTATTGCTTTTGTCATGTTAGAAATCAGAGATCAATCTTGAGGCGTTTTGAAGAGAGCACTGGCTGCAGGAGTGTGTCTGCACACTGATCCATATTTCTACGTACAAACAAAAGATGAAGATTTGGAAATGTAGAGCACTTCAATGCTTGGCAGTAGTAACTATTGAGCTAAGGCGACCGAAGTCCGAGTTGACAAGATTCACACGTAATCAAAGCACTCTCTTATTAGTTATGAACTGGTTATGTCGGCTGCAATTTGACGTCATGCTCAAAAGTTTTAGTCGGTGAGAAAACACAGGACTGAGATAAGAAGCGACGACACAAAGGAGAAGCTCGGGTTGTAAGCAGTACGGAAAATAGAAAAGGCATAGGCACACAGCGAAGGGATGGAAACGATTACGGCTAGGTGGTGACGTCATCGGGTTCCCGTTATGGAGAATAGGGGTACAGAAGCCCCTGCGGCGGAGGACGGGGTGATTGGGTTACGGGAGCACACTGTAAGCAGGGGGAATTCGCAATAGTGCCCGACCGCACGCATTGATCTATGCAAACAAATGCGAGGCGAGCCATCGGGCAGGTCGATGCTGGCGCAGCGCGACGATGGAGCGGCTTCTGAACGTGCGCCGTGCGCGGAGCCGTGACGCACGCTACGCCAAGTCTGTGGCGCCGCAGGACACGGAGCCGCTACTGACGCCGCGGCGGGCGCGCAGCCGTGACGCGCGCTTCGGCGCGTCGGCCGCGGAGCACCTGTCGCCGCGGCGGGGGCGCCACAAGGAGGGCCGCCACCTGCCCAACTTCCTGTCGCCGTCCGAGCCGCCGCTGCGCCGGCCCCGCCGCGCGCGCTCGCGCGACGCGCGCTACAACGCGCCCCCGACCCCGCCCTCCACCGGACCCCCCACCGCGCCTTTCGAGCCCCCACCCTTCTTACCCAACAAACTCCTGAAACCTAAGCGAGGGTTGAGGCGAACGTCTGCGCCAATATCTACGCTGCAAAATGCCGCCAACGCCGCTGCGAAAACGGCGACCCCCGCTGACGCCCTAGCTGCCGCCGCGGCCACCCCCGAGATTCAATCAACTCGTGAAATACGACGCGGCATCAATCGATCCGGCCTCCATTTCTCACGCTCCGATGCAGAGGCGTCGAGGCGTGCGGGGCCGTACAAGTCGCGCACGCAGGAACGAATCGACGTCGCAAAATCGGACGAATTCAAGGAGTCGAACCCCAAGTTCGACCGTATTCCATCAGCGCCCGCCATAGGTCAGCGCGCGGAAAGCACAAGGAAAGAGCCCCCCGTGGCGCCGCTGAAGCGAAACGTGCCCGAGTCGCGACGCGTGCCGGAGCTGGCCGACAATCGCAATGATCCGCAGCAAAGTACTGCTGAGCTCTCGGTATCTAGTGGCCCCAGCTTCGATGGGCCGTCGGCTCAAAAACTAGCCAGCAAACTGGTGAATCGCATGCCGGATCGACCGCGCTCCCCCAACCCGTCGTGGTCGCGCACTGCGGTTCCCTCTGCAGTTCTCAACGCGCAGGTGCAGACGAAGAAAGACGAGTCGCCCGAGAACGACACCATACGTGAGCAGCAACACACCAAAGACCAGCGCACATTCTCGCCGCCGCGGATACATGGGAAGTCCAAGGACCAAACGTCGCAGCAACGCACGGGCGCGTTGCCGCGGGTGAAGAGTGGGAACGGCGTGGAGTCCAAGTTGCACGAGTCGGCGCTGGCGCGGCATGCGCAAATCGCGAAACTGGGCCGCGCTACGTCGCCGAAACGAGCGGAGCGAGATAGTTCTACATCTTCTACACGACGTATCGGGCAACCACGAACAAGACGAATGATGGGACGAGATGAAGCGGTGTCGACGGCTAGGAAACGTGCTGTGGCGCCGCAAGACCAGGCAATTCACAAAATGCCGACAGCGCTGGAGAAGGGGCGTGCGGTGGAACAACTGGTGGACGCGTTGCGAAAAAATGGGGAGACAGTGTCGATAATTGAGAATTCGCTCAAGGCGCTGGCGAAGATCATGGGGGTGCATCAAAATCGCGAGGCTATCGGAAATTGCGGTGGGTTGGAAGCGGTGATTGCGGCGATGGGACGACATGCGGATGTGGCGGCTGTACAAGCGGATGGTGCGAAATTATTGGCACTGGCGGTGTGGACACACGCGGCGAATAAGGAGGCGTTGGTGTCGGGCTTCGGGGTGGATGCGATAGTAACGGCTATGCGAGGGTTCACACATGAGGCAGAGGTGCAGACGCGTGCATGCCAGGCGCTGCACAATGTGGCGGACTCGGACGCGAAGTACAAGGAGATTGCGGGGTTGAAAGGCGGCGTGAACGCGGCGATTGAGGCGCTCGCGGCGCACACCGTCCACCCCGAGGTCGTGGAGAGGGCGTCGATGGCGCTGCGCACGCTGGTGTGCGGGGTGCCCGCGAACGTGGAGCGGCTCAGCAATAGCAGCGAGTGGGCCACCGTGCTGCTGGCGGTGCTCGGCGCGCACAGCATGGACGAGGCAGTGCAGACGTGCCTGCTGGCGGTGCTCGCGGAGGCGGCCCGCGGGCATCCGAAGAAAATCCCGCAGCTCATCTCAGCGGGTGCGCTGGGCGCGGCGCTCACGGCCATGCGCAGGAACGTCCATCGTCGCGAGGTCCTACTCGCTGGCGCGGGCGCGGCCAGAGCACTGCTGGAAACGGGTGCGAAGGAGGCCGACGCCGCGCTTAGGGCGGCCGGCGGTGTCGCCACACTCATCGACATGCTCCACTGTAGTGTCACCGCACCGCTCCCGCCCAACTCGAGTGTTACCACCACAGCGAGGGACGCGGAGTGGTGATAGCGCTGTAGGCCAACTTGTAAAGTAATGTGTGGGGCCTGCAGAATTGGAATACACTTACTCCGATTTCTTAGGAAACGGGACCAAGTTGAGGCGAATCGCGAGGGTGCTGCATACGATGTCAGTGATTCGATTGCGCCGTTGTGGGACTTTGATTGACGTCGCCCGTGCGAAACGGGTAACTGTCGGAAGGAAAGACCAACGGGCGAAGTGGGATTGGAATATATGATCGAAAAAATAAGGGACTGAATAGTATGACAAAGTGGATGAAAACCGAACCTGAAGTTTGTCGGTCGTAGCTGAATGGTATGGAGCAATTCTTCATGCTCGCACGCCCTTGGCTTAAAATACTATGCTATACAACATGGGCATGCATTCAAGCAAACAACATCATGTTATGTTTGTAGCTCCAAATATATCTTTCTCCTTTGCATACCGAACGCGAAGTGGAAACCAAGTTATCTGTAGAACAGGTCAAGCTAAAAATGAGAGGTGCACTGGCACCGAAACTCGTTCGAACAATCACTATGCCGAGCACGATGGTTGCCGATGTGTTTCCACCTGCGGCACCAGCGCAGCAGCCAGCGATCGAGAACTTGCTCAAGTCGTGGGCGTACGCGCTGATCGCCATGTTTTCAGCTACAGGCAAGCGAGCCCACGCCACTTCATCGACACACTGACACAGTACTAACACGAGCGACGCCGCAGCGTTCGGGATGTGGTCGCGCGAGTGCACGGAGGCGGCGCAGGACTGCAAAGGCCTGGGCAAGGTGCTGGTGGCGTCGTTCGCGGCGGCCAGCGGCGTGGCCGCGCTGGTCATGCTGTCGCTGTGGGTCACGGCGGGCGCGCGCGCGCGCGTCCCGTGCTACTGCGTGTGCCACGCGCTGTTCGTCCTGCTCGTCACCGCGGCGGCGCTCACCTTCGAGGCCCGCGGCAGCACCATGATCTGGCTGTGGCTGGCGGCCGTGCCGGCGCTCTTGCTCATCGTGTACAACTGGCACGAGTTGTGGCCGTTCGGGCTGTGCGATGTGCCCGACGAACAGCACCCGAATGCCGTGCTGGCCAACACGGACACCGTCGATCTCGTCGTTTCCTCGAATTGCTGCTGTGAATCGCCGCAACAGAGTGAGGCTGGCGCGTCGCTGGATGCGCGACTCGAACGCACGGGCGAGCTCCATCAGCGCTGGTGACTAGAGTGTGGTAAATAGTTTCATGTTTATGCCTGCTTGCTATTGTTGGGCGCCTTCTTTCGTACGCAGGCATAGCACGTAATTCAATTAAAGTGGCGACTGTAATATATGGCTGTTCGAGTTGGATTCAGGGTGAGATTGCTGTTGCATGAGATTCTCACAACAGCTGGGCGAGTGTTCGGACATAAAGCTAGAAGCGTACATGAGATGTTTGGACCGCTTATATGATGAATAACTAACGTACTTAGATAAATGGTAAATCGATCATCTACAATACGCATGATTGGGATGAGAAGTCGGGCTAGTACTGTACACAGTTTTGCCTCCTTAAAATCCTCGACTCTGAGTTGAATGGTAAGACAAGAATAGAATCGGTCTCGTTTACAGTTGTACTCCCGCAATAAGATTAAGTGGTAGTATTTTTCAAAAAAGGAATCCAACAATTTTTGTACGTATGTTACTTCAAAGATACACATACTTGTTTACTGTTAGTCGAGACAGGCAGATGGCAATACATATTGAGGTACCGCTCTGGTAGGGACGCTATCAAGTGGATCGAGAAGTACTGATCTCATTTGATGTACACCTGCATAGAAAGTAGTGGAAGTGAACAAGTGCTTGATTAATCCTATCATGCAGATTTACTACGTCACAATCAAAAAACCAACAGATTTTACAATGATGGTCAACGTGTATCTCCAAGCTTTCGTTATTCAAGTTGAGATTTCGTTCGTGTTCCATTTTCACGTGTCTGATCGACTTCAATTGCTCTGAAAATCTGCTTCGTGCTTTGCTAGAACGTTGGAGATACAGTTTAACAGTAAGTACCCAAGACCGCTCGATGATGATTACTCTGTAAACAAGAATTATCTGAAATTGAAGGTATTACCGTATTTCGGCGCTTGGAATGCTGGCGTCCCTCTCATGTGCTCCTACGCCCCTAGAAGAAGGAATGACTAAAAATACGGCTATTCTTGATTTTTTTGTATTTGTCATAATAGAAACCTTGTTGATTCCTCTCACGGTTGAATTAGGAGGAAATTTCATCTTCATTCTATAATATCTTTGAAGTAGATCCTGGTATAATGCTTCTAATTCAGTTGAATGGTACCGAATATTTTTCGTTCATTATGCTTGTTAGTCTTGTCCCTAACACATTGCAGAAAGCAACATTCAACACGAAACTTCTTTCTATTGTAGCTGATTTGTTTGGGAGCGCAAGTAGACGATCTTTTGTAATTCTGCCACCAAATACGATTCAGTCGAATTTGCTTTATGTGAAGAAATACTTTCTATGTTCGATTGTGGCTGCGTTCACCAATCATTGTACTTCTTGGAGCAGGAAAAGCGGAACTGACCAACACAAATCCTGATAATTTTTCCATTTTCAAAAAAATTTAAGACGTGATTCCCCTTTTACGTTCTTGCAATGCATGAAGTACATATGTTGACTGTCGGGCACTCGAGGTTTTTTTCGAAAGCAAATCTTGAATGAATATTCGAAAACCAAATTATAAATTTATTAATTTAGGTCGAATACCTGTCTACTACAATCACTTCAGCGGCGTATACACTTTTAATAAACGTAAAGCAATACTCAACGAAAGATCACCAGCAGTAAAACAGGCAAAGGATGAAATGTGCGGTAAAACTAGGATGCTTGATTGTTCTAGTGTTTTTACCATTACTTTTTGAAAAAAACCAAGAACAAGCGCCAATAAATGAGAACTCTATTACTACTCGAGCTAAGTTTTGATTACCATAGTACTTAAAAGATATGCTTATGAATTTTCAATATAATTCTAAGTGGAAGTATTTATATTACTTCGTTTAACTCTGCTATTTACGTAGAAAGTAATGTTTTACAGGATTCTTCACATTCTTATTCCAAGTAAAGCATGTGAACCGAAAGAAATATTAAATTGATTGATTTTTAATATTGTTTTTTCCTATTCAAGATTGGAAAGTGGTGTTTCTTCTGAGCTATGCTTCACTTTCATCGAAGTATAGAAGCTTCCAGCAGCAAGAGCACCTAGCAAAGCGATAAATAAAAGAGTCACCGCCGCCCATTGATAATCAGATTGAGTCCATGAATATACATCGTATCCTAGAAGACAGAGCAGAATTGCCCCGAGAAGAATGGAAAACCACAAAAGATACAAGCTTGACCTTTTCTTCCATGCATAGAAACCGAAGCTGAATACAAGAAAGCAGGGTACGTAAATTGCAAAGGTTGACCATTGTATTTTGTATCGTACATTATCGAGAATTGATAGGGAAATACATGTTAATATGAGCAAAGAAAGTGCGATAAGAGGAATAGTATTTCGCATACTGTTTTCACAGCTCGCGTCTGATCAAATGTTCTCACTAATTTCTCTACCGTCGATAAATTCAAATTGCTGACTCGATCATGTTTTTGCTTGTTCTTTTCGGGACATTTGATTGAATTTGTTACATTTCCTAATTTCGATTCACGTTTAACAAGTTATTTCTGAACTCACCGTATACTGTTGAAATCGTAGGACGTACATAATAGAGGAAGATTTAGCCTAAATAACGATACAGTAAACGTAGCAACCAATTCAGCAAAAAATTTACAGTAGGTAAGTTGACAATTGATTCACAGTTCTCTATTTCACAAAAATTCCTAGCTGTTTGACTGCACCGTATGATTTATTTATCTGAATTCGTCACGTAATGTCCCTAAAGATGTTATCATGGTACCACAATATGCTCTTTTCGTCTTAAGTTTGCCTAATTGAGCTGTCCGGTCTATGGATGTCGTCGCAATAGTTTCTGGATTCGAGTAAACAGACAAGATAAAAAAGTTCACGTGGTAATCGAATATGCGTTGTATCTTGCAATTCTCCTTTTTCCTGAAAAATATTCACAGATATCCTTCTTCTTTCTCAATAGCAGACTCGTTGAGATAGTGCCACTTTATCGTGTAAACTGGCGTTGAGAGCCCTTTAACCAACCCACTTCGGTGAAAACAATCGTTTCAACTTTCTGGAGATTTCCTAAGACTTTTGCTATTCTTCCACAACCTTCGGCAACTAACCAAAGTAAAAGATCAGAATGTATTAAAATAAATCTGTGCAGACAACAAAATCTAAGAAGGAGAGGGCGGCCGCCCTCAAAATCACGATAACTATCTATAAATCGGGACCTGAATTACAGCAGCCTGTGTGTTCTGCCAATTATAACAACCATAGAGAACAAATAATGCAGTGCAAACTCAATACTTTCGGCTACATTATTCAAATTAGAAACATAGGTTTTCTCTTTTGGCATACAGAATCTTGACCACTGCGCATCTTTCCTGGTTACTGTGTTTGGGAATTTCACTATTCCATTCAGATAAATGGTCATAACTACTGCACACTACGACAAACTCGCCTAGAATTGTAGAATGGCGAACGTTTCGTTTGTGGTAGAACATAACTAGCCGCTTCCACGTTTTTCTTATCGCAATCGAGCTTGTCTATTTATGTTGTACCAAAGATAGTGTACGTGACCGGAGAGAAGTATTAGGCGATGGCTACTGGAGATTTATTGTTCTGATTGGTTATACGGATCAAACCAAAACAGCCACTGGGTTTTCAAACTGTTTTTAGTAGTAGTACCTCAGAATACGGAAGCAAATAGCTTTGAATTCGATTGACACTTGAATTACAACGACTGAATATTGCAATTAGGAGCTTCAGTTGCAATCAGAGCTCTTTGTTTTACTCGAGAATTGACAAATTGCAAATCAAGTATGATTTTCAACTTTCCTGGATGTAACTTGGGACTACCGTGGTGTCATCTAAAGAGCACAATGCTTACTCTTTCTCCTTGTTTTCGAGAAATTGATCTGTTTTTTCTTAAAAATTCATTCATTCAATGATGAATTCTATCAGGCTGCCTTTGTCGAAATTCTTTTTCTACAATTCTGTTAACAAGTCAATCATACTATTTCCGTGTTTTTGCACCAAGTCAATAGTAATTCAAATGCCTATTTTCTTTTGGATCATCCAACATTGAGAAGTGATAGTATTCAGAAACTACACTATCAATTTCGACATGCAACTGAAAAATTTTGCTAGACAAGAATTAATTCATTCCTAGGGTATTTCGGTGAGATCTAGAAAAATTAGTCTCGGCTTCAGCGCATTAATATTTCAAGAGATTCACTACGGCTAGACTGATGAGAAAAAGTTCGAAAACTACACATGCACTTGTACGGATCGTTTTGTTTTTAGTAAACGACTCATTTTGAATGAGCTCAATTCATGTGCAGTGCTAAAAATTATTTGCTTCGGCTCAGAAATGAACAATTCTGCGAACAACGGGTTCTTAGATGAAGTAACTCCTGTCTTTCGTTCTGCCTCCTCCCAAGCGCAGGCTGCCAATTCTAATCATTTTTGAAGCGTTATACTAGACTCAATTAGAAATCCACAGCGTCTCAAATTCAGTTACAATTGATGTAAATTTACTTCGTTTTTAATCTTGCAAGTATTGAGGCCTTTAGTCGAAAGACTCGAGATTCAACTGGATCATAGATAATGAAAAACCAATTGGTATGACATGAAATAAATACAAGGAATATTTGTTCGGAAATTTTCAATCATAAATTACTTCAGTGCTTCCCTTTATCGAGATCGCTCGCACCACTCACTTATGTTAATGGAACGGAGGACAATCCAACAAGTTTGAGTTGATGATTTCACTGCAGAACTTTAATCAATTTGTCTTATGGAGATGCTGTAGCGCGATCAGTCAGAAAGCATTGGATCAACCTCGTAATGACTGCTGAGAAGCTCTTGCAAGAAAATTCACCTGATCATAGCTCATCAAGCAACTTTCAACTAGTCTGGCGGAGATTCAGCTTGGTATTAATATCCGAATTTGATTCTAGAATGCGTTCTTAATCGATTGAAGTTAGGGAGCTAGAAAAAACCGATTTTTGGTATTTTTACCCTAGCCGCGCTAAATTAACTGCAGCTGTGTAGACTTCCAGTCTGGTATGGTTTCGATTTTTTGTCTCCTGCAGCAGCGGTAGCCCAATCAATAAGACACATGAGTATATTTATTTTTTGGAAATCACAGCTCTGCTCATGTGTTAGTCATTGGTTTTCTTCAGTGAACTGCCACCAGTTCAGCCTATGCAAAAGATTTGATAAGTCTTCGGAATTTCTAACAATAGTGGCTCTGTATACCGAAAAACCACTAATTAGATTCGTTATTACCATGAAATCTCCTGCAGCTTTTAACAGGACTTATCCGTAAAGGTGCGTAATGTATATTAGCTGTGCCAACAACAAATTCCGGTATTTGCAGATTTGGGGCAGAGAAAACTCAAGTATTATCCGAATAAGTACTAATATATATATATATTGATTTATTCAGACGATTACATATTTCAGCCACTTCAAATAAAAATAGAATACGGAATTGAATAAAATAGTTATTCAACAAACTATTTCCTAGTAGAGTCCTCTGGCAATGATGTACCGCCCAGTTTGTTAATAGATTGATTATGACCATAATAAAATTAGGTGGTTCAGTTTTTGTGCACTAGGCGAACCTCAATAGGCTCTTCAACTCCTACTGCTCCGTTATAATTGTGGTTAGTTTCGTAGTTAGACATAGTTGGAACTTGTAACCCACAAGAAACTGAAAAATCTCGACGCTGTTGCGAATCTCACATATTGACACTCTAGTGCACGTGATTATTCTCAAAACCGCCAGTACGTTTACGGGCTCCTTTCACTTTTCAGTAAATCGATACGCATCATAGAATACATGTGTGCTTGTCACAGGGCATATTCTACACAATGTCCTCGAGAATTGATGTTCTCGTTCTCCTTTCAATCGAATTGTGATATGTCGACAAGTCACAAGTTACTAATTGAATGAAAATAAAATTCTTTCTTGAACTAAATATAGACTACGAAGTGCCAAAATTTTTTGCATTTTTCAACATTCGCAATAGCGAATCGAATGTGAACACATCTCGATAATATGAACTGTAACGATTGACTAGCCAATGTGCTATCATTCCCTACTTCAAAGTTTTCTATCTCGAATGATGTTTACTAAGCTCTTGTCAAACGATTCAAAACAAATATAGCACGGTGCCCATCCTCTTCTGCGAGATGATACACACCTGAAATGAGTTAAGTAGTTTCTGCTCGAAGCTACTCTCATTCTACTGCAGAATTTGAGTCACGAGTTTTTTTATTTACTTGACGAGGTTGAATAATTTTGTACTATACGTCAGCAAGTAAATAATAGGAACGAAAACCACTTTAAGTTCGATGTGTCTTATAGACTGGATAGGAAAATTAAAGAATACGTGAACTCAACAAAGCTAGAAAGATTGCAATTTTTCCCCTTTAATGATATTTGGATCTAGAATATGCTAAATTTGAGTTGATTATGTCCCGATTTCCTTCAAAGTTGGTGGGTTGTGAATGATGTAACAAAAAATCATGTGTTCTGAGAACTTCGAGGAGATTCCAATTTTTTTGACAAATTTATAACTCAATTTTGTGCGGCGAAGTGCAATCTGATGTAATGTACAGCAGTTTATCAATTTTTCGAGCATTACAGTTATTGATAGCGGTGGTTATAGTTGCATGAACATTAAATTTAAGAACTGTTATCCTAGTCAAAGTAAGATGCACTTGAAATATCGAGGGTAGTTTTTCTCACTTTTTGATTTGGCCCAGAATTCTTCCTCAATACGAAAGACTGCTTCCTAGTCTTACCTCGAAAGTCTTGCGAAAACAATCAAAGCTACAAATTTCATCCATGAATTCCCTCTTGCCGAATCTGAGCTAGCTTGTTACGAGTCTTGCTGCGCATTTGTCTATGGCTCACGCAGAACCCCGAAATGCAGTCATAACTCTTGAAATACCCTCAATGACTTCATAGATACCACAGCAAACATAAATTGTTTGCTTTCTGAGATGATCATGGCTAATTATGTACAGTACTTAAGACCGAGAATAACTGGGGCTAGACTATTTCACGGAAGTAGGAGTGATTCGTAAAATTCCACAAAAACTGCAAAAATTTTAGTGTGATGCTATTGCTGTGTAATGGATATAGTCCTGGACCAATAGCATCAGCACTAAATGGGTGAATAGAAGGAGTACAACCCATCGGATTAACGGATTCTGAAGGAAAACATACAATATAAAAGTAGCCATGATCGATGTTGAACCGTGCATGGACATTATTTCTTAGAGTAAATAATGAACTCAGTATTGACATATCCGGAACTTCTGCGAGAATCTTCGAGAGAGTATCTCTTTTAGCGACTCCCCTCTGTTTGAACAATTTCCCGAAAAATGTTTTGAAGGCGAAGCCTATATCTACACAAAGCTTTAGCTACTGGCTTACTATAGGATCAAATGAGATGAATTTAAGTTGTAAATAACGTGAACTCGGAATCGCAGTGATATGCGATCAACACAGTATATGTCGGCCTAATTGAACATGGAATTCTTTTCGAAAAGGGTCCAGCTTAGAAGGTTGTTGTGAACCTCTCTATTGACTCCTCAAATAAAATTAGTTTCTAATGCATTGTTCGGAAATTCAAGAGAAGCACAAAACGAAATATTAAAGTCACTTAAGCGTTTGAAATAGTTACGAACATTGATACCTCACTCTTCGGACGGATGACAAAGATTTGATTTTATGAAATGTCGTTTGGCAATACAGATCTGACTTTAACTACAAGGAAATTTTTGGTAACCTTTTATGTAGAAGACTAAAATGATGTCGAATATCTTGAGCGTTAATAACAACATCTAGTGACAATATAAGGACTGTCGATCTTAAATTCAAGAAGTTAACTTCACTCAATGAAGCCAATTCTAAAATTGGCTGTCTCGACCCCCAGAAAAGTGCTTAGATACATTGCGCGGGGTTTCAATCTTATTTTTTGACAAAATGATTGTTTTTCTAACCACTATCGGGTTGTACCGCAGTAGTTCCTAAGTAATCCAATTTCAGGCGCTTTGAATATGAGAAAGAATCTGCAAGCGGACTCGCTTTGGTAACTTTGTATTCTTGTTTGCCTGCATTATCACGTACAGTACTTACACTCGTTTCCAAGGATTTGAATAAATTTCTCAATGTTGTTCACTTTCTCTTGGGAGCACTTTTAGTCATAAATTGGTTTCGAAATTTCAGCTTGTAGCAAATCGGATAGTAATTCTGCTTCAAAGTTACGTTGTATGCAATTAGAACTCGAACTTGTATTGATACTGTTTTGGTTTAGGATAATGCGTAAAAGATTTTAAAAATTTACAGAATCAAGTTGATTCTGCTCTTTTCATCGTCGCCGCTCTCACCAAATTATTTATTCATAAGGCGTACGGAATCATGAACCGTTTTCGTCATTCAACATGTGCACTCTGGCAAACACAGTTCTGCTCATGAACGACCAGTTAAATCTTTTTCAATATTTCAACCTCAATGACTTGGCTTCTATTTTTGCTTTCGAACGGACTGATCATAACCGTATTTTCCGATCTATTTCAGTTCTCATAAATATATGAAACTGGATATGTCAAGGATTGAGTGTAAAATTAGATCTGCAATATTTGGTTTTCTCAACTGTGCTATAATTCGCGATGGTCAACTTTTCGCTCCAATACAAACTCGTTAAATAAATGGCATGACCGGAAGCATCGTTCTCCATACTTCGTATTTGAATTGTTTGATTACCTAATTTGCAGTTTTTCAACCTGTTTCAAGCATTTATTTTCCACTGTAAGCATAGTAGGATATTGTTTTAGAATTTTTATACAGTAAAACAAAAGTTGATTTCCATACCCAACTTATGGGTGCCGTTTTTCGTTGTGCCTGTTCTGCAAGAACGCAGCACTTTAACAATTCTGTAAATTTTTCTTGTAACACACTGTATATTGGTTAGTATCACCGGTTGCTACGTTAAAGATGATTTCAGTTAAAGTAGAAATATGAAGGGACAACTACGAGAACATTCACGGTCTTATATTTCGCGGTAGTGCTTTTTTTGTGAGTTTCAGGGCGCATTTAAATGGATGTCTGAATCGAGCAATGAATGAACCATGTTATCGAGATTCTGTAGTTATGCGTCGTCATACTCAAATTATAATGCTATGAGCTTACTTTTGCACACTAGTGAACTACAGCAGGAAGATATTCTATTCAATAGAACAATTACGCTTCTGTACCTGACCTTGGAGCAATCAACCTACGCACATGGTCAGAAAGGGTTGCAACTAGTCCGCATGCACCTTCGCACCAAACCACGAGAATCCGGCCGTCCTGAAAAATGATGTAACTAAAATTAGCACGACATCCAAACGCCAGCCGCCCCAGGATGTTCTCGTTTTCGATGCCAAGGACCGAAATTCCATTCCTCGTAGACACAGCCCCAGGTGCACAAGATTCAACGCTGCCCACCCGTCGTGTGAGATGAACGCGACACCGGAAATTTTATCACCATGGTTGCGCGGATTGAAGCTCTATACCGGATCTCTATGCCGATGGGGAGCCAATTTATCCTTGCCGACACCTCATATCGATGATTTTTCGCTACGGACCAAGGAATAGCTCGCCGCTTCGTTACCGAGCTGGTAAAACTGTAGCCACCGTTTAATCTTTAGAATGATGACGAGCCCGTTGTCTTGCGCAGTAGCTCTCATGAAGAACTTTGCATTCTCTCCGAGACTCTCCTGGTGTGCAGGGGTACAAATAACGCTTCGATCGGCGTCGAGGAGGTGTTTGGCTACCTTGCTCTCTGCCTTGAATCGCCGCTTGTGGAAGTCCTTCGCCGTTTAGTGACATTAGTTTGGGTGGGATCGAGCACGAACGATTGAATTCAGAAGTGAGAAGGAAGAAGCATAAAGTAGGGAGTACAACGCGGGTACTGTTCTAGTTGGCTCCGCAGACTAAATCGGAAAAGTTATATGAGATCGGTAGAAATGCTCTGCCGCTCCGATTGGATCAGCACAATTGATCCCATAGTCGCTTACAAATGATGATGGTTTCTCTTAAGCGGGAAAATTCTTAATTCCGTTTCATTAGATCGCTGACGAACAAGTAGACACCGAGTCGCATAGTAGGCGAGTAAACTTGGCTAAACCACCTCAACTATGTACTTACGCGTTTTAGTGTTTATCAGTAAAATTTGCTTGCAGCGAAAACGATAATGCCACTCGTCGCATCAAATCAAGACGAGTGGTGTGCGGAATTCATGAACCATCATCCGTTGTTCCCTACCAATAGTTTTGTTTCTCACCGTACCGGTTTTGAACTAAATTTCCCTTGCTTATTAAGCAATAGGAGATCTTCTATTTAGGCTTGTTTCCCATTTTGTAGTTTCAATATCCGCCAAGGGTTCTATCGCAGCAGTTTCATCACTGTTTTGAATGAGTATGCAAAATTCGATTTTTTATTTTTTGTCTCGATTGATCGGATAGAAATAATCATCCTAATTGCTAACAATCCACGCTGTGAATTTTATTCCGCAGTAGATTTCTTATAATTTATTCCAATGGTGATCTAATTCGTAATAAACAAAATTGAGTGATCGAAAAAGCAGAAGGAACAGGTAGTCCTTGGAATCCTTCATCATTTTCTAAAATCGTTCTCCTTTCCTTCGTCTCTCAATCAGAAATTAGTTACTGGAGTACTCCCATTGCTTTTACGGATTTTCGAGAAAAGGTGGAATCTTAACGTAGAAAGATTAAAATTTTAGGGTGCCGTTCGAAAAAAAGAGCAAGACCTCAGCCTTCAACATGATCTACGAATATTTTTGTTGAAATAAAGCCAGCTGTTGATCACAGAAGCCAAGGAACTAGAGAATTTAAAATTAAGCTTTGCACGGGTAAAGCAATAACTAACATTATCCAGTAGCTTCTAGTAAAGATCTTATTTAATAGATTCATTTCATTTCTCGCTGAATTCAGCATCTTTGAAAGCTGCTCGAGCACGAATCAGAAGTTAGGAGTGACTGATTGCCAAGAATACGGTTACGAATTTCAAGAAATAAAAAATCTGCCTGTTCTGTTACAACAGTAAGTGATTTAAAGTAAACCACGTAAGAAAATAAATTCGACTTATTTAGAATAGAAACTGAGGTCAACAAATAAGAAATTTCCGATATTCAATTCGTTTTATCCCTGCCCAATTTGAATCAAGCAGCGATTTTTCTGAATTTTTGTTATTTTTAGCTCTTGGATCGCATAAGTGAGCTGCATGAATTTTAGCTGCAAAAACCAATGAAAATACCGGTGCAGATAATCGTTTAAGTTTGCAGTTCGTTCCTGATTGCTTTGAGAGTCGACATTTTCGCGAGAGTGATTATCGGGAAGTTTTCTATGATGAAGACTTAGCGCATTATGGACAACATATACGATTCGTCACTCTCTGCATCCTATTTGCAATCAAAATGTTGAATCTGTTGAGCACCACCTTAGTGGAGGCGCTTTCTAGACTAGTTAATAGATAATTTTAGAATACTTAGTTTTTATTGGTTGATCTTTCTAGCTATACGTCAACTCTAAGCCCTACACTACAGTGCTATAATAGCCATTAGTTTGACTGCGGTAGCGCATGTAGGATGTAGAAAAATTTTAAATTTATTAGGTAATATGATAGCTAGCTAAACTACTAAAACTAGTGTCTGGGGCCTCCGTTTGGGGCCAGGACAGACCTACCACCCGTTTGGCCGCCCGCCCCTATCTGTCGCGTGCTGTGTGTGAGTTTTCGTCGTTGCGCTTGCGCCGCTCGCCTTGTTCCGCGCGCTGTTCTGCTCGCCCTGTCAGTGCGCGCTCTCGCCGCTTGCCTTCCTCGCGCTGTTCGTGTTGCGAGTTGTTCTGTCCCGTGGTTCTTTCTGGTGTTGCGTGAGCGTTCGCGTGCGTTCCCTACATCTGTTCGTGTCCGTGCTCGCTTGCGCTCGGTTTTTTACGTCGCGTTCGTCCGTTCTTTGCGTTCCGCGTCCACGTTCGTAGCTACAGACGTAATTGTTCTATCAGTAAGTTTTATTGCCTCTCCTTCCGTTTCGTATCGTACTTTGTATTCTTTCATTGTCAGGTCCTAGTTCAAACGTGTCTTGTTTCCCCCTTTCTCAGCTTGCCGGGTACTCTGTTTAAGTCAAGTTCTGGGAAAGGAGGAAACGAGCAGAGCTAGCGACAGGTGTAGGTTACTATTTCTAAGAAATTAGATTTTTGGATACTTCTATTCTATCGAACAGCCTTAGAGCTCAATTGCGGGACAGTATGTCTATTGGGCTGTCTCTAGGTACTTTTGTAAGCAAGAGAATAGAGTGTTCACTATCTAGTTTAGAAGTTTAGGATTCCTAAGGGTTTGGAAACTTTCTATCTCAGTATTAAACTTAGCAACCTTTTCTACATCTTAGTGGCCAGTCAGGGACAAGAAGTTAGCGCAGGTACACCTGCCGCGCCAGCAAGCCCTGTAAGCGGGGGCGAACCGTCGAGAGGACGAGGACCGCCACGCGAGGGGCTCGTGCTTTGTTCCGCGGCGGTATTACGCGCCGTGAGCCGAAAGCGAATAGAAACTTCACGAGCCCAATTGCAAGAAATAGTATACTGTAGATTTTACGGGACCGCACCGCGCTAGCCATACGTAGGCAGGCGGAGCAAGACGCTACCATTGGCAAACGTGTTGTGAAATTTGCGGCGTCCAATATCCCCATTACACTTCTTGCTAGCACTACAATTGACAAAAGTCCACAGTGGATCGAGCACACCAAGGGTAGGACTCATAAGAGAAATACTACGGTGGTCTGCTCTTTCCCTGAGTGCCGTACTGTCTGCCCTAAGCGTAAGAACGGAAACTACCCTACTTTCAACTCTTACAACCAGTGGGCAGCGTACAAAGCCACTAAGGAGCACAAGTCCAACCAGTCCGGTCGCTAATAAGGCACTAAGTGCACCACCTGGATATCCGTAGAATATGTTATTTCAAGTTTGTTGTTCTTCGCATTGTATATTGTTCTGTAAGTTGACGTGGGATTATTTCAAAAGTGCGCTTGTGATCGAATATATATCATTAGCAGCGTCATACTTACCACAATTTGTAATCTTTACACTGCTATGTAAGTTGAAGACTCCGACCATACCCGCGAAACTCGAGGTTTTAACTACGCACGCAACAAATCCATCAAAATACTGCTCTCTTCTCGCTCCCTTGGTAATTACATGTGAGATATGCTCACGGAGAACGTACAGAATTATAGAAATGCTTTTTAACCGGTTTGCTCTATTTGCTACGGACCCACATCGATTTCCAAGTTTCTTACTTAGATTCGAAATTTATGTAGCTACCTTCTCTACTTTTCACAGGCGAACTGCTACCCGCATTGGATGCTATTACAGTCTCAATTTTTCGACTTGATTACAGATATGGGAAACCTACTTGTTTAAAGAGTATGTAAGAAGCTATCGATTACTCGACCTGCCATACCTGAATAAATCACGTCTTTTTCTTTTAAAGTTCAGTAGTACATATCCTTTATCTTGGCGATCGACACAGAAACTTTCACCTGCTAAAAATAGAATATTTAAGTAGCTGTATGGTGTCAAATACTCTAAAATGACATATGTAATAATTTTCCATCTCATGTGATAAAAATGTAGGAAGTGGTTCAAGCTGATATAATGAGTCACTTACAAGTTGGTCTAAAATTCATATTTTTAAATTTTAGATTATGTATTTCGAGATTTCTTTACTTCACTGTTAGATCATGGTATGGAAATAGCATACAAGTTCATCTGCAGACTCGCTTTTTCAATGGTTTCTGTGAGGGTTCTAGTACAAAATTATCTGGTAGAAATTATTTGCAATGAACGTTACGCGACGCGCATTTGTCACTAAGTGCCATTCGCGGTGCCCAAAGTACTGTTAGATTTATATTTCACATGAATTCTTTGAAATCACACGTTTGCTGAAATGTTCGAAGATATTCTTGAAATTCTCGAGCATATTAGAATGAAATATCTAAATCATAATAATAAAGCTGGATATATGCTATATGTCTGAAGAAAAAAGTAAAAGAAATTAGTAGCGTATCCGCAGACGACTGACTGCCAGACTATTAGTGCAAAATATAGAATAGTCAAACTTCCATGATTCGTGTTCCGCGCGATGAGAACCAGCAAAAATAGTTCTACCGATAAGCAAAATTGTAACACTCATGAAGAGTAGAAACGTGATGCAGAAGGCTAGCCAAGTTGCAGAGACCGGATTTTTAGATAGAATTTCATAGGCAATGGAATGATCAAAGAAGTGCGGAGTAACACTATGCCAAGAGCAGAATCAAATGCAAGCAGTGAAGCAGCTGGTAGTCGACCTTGTCCTATCGACATAGACGATAATTATCCGTTCGAATTGAGGATAAGTTCTTATCTATCTAGTTCAGCCATGTTAGCAGCGATACCGCTAATACGACGTTCATGTTAGTCAAAAGTCCAAAATTTAACGATTGAGTCATAAGATGCGATACTTCTTTCTCCAAACGGGTAATCCAGATTTTCTAGAACAAATCGTCGTTTGATATAAATAGATGGAACATATTCTGTAAAAAACGTCCTATAATTATTATATAACATGTCCTGAATACTTTTTGCAAGAAGGTCAGAACCTGCTAACAGTCGATATAATTCCTATCTTTACCAAAAGAGTATAAGGTGGGGTTGAGTTTAAGTTCTAGAGAGGCTATTTGACTAGGCTTGAGACTCTCATTCTGGAACCTAGTTTCTTGATTTGAGACTGATTCCTTATTGCCAGTATTTTTCGTTATCGGAACAAAACATTGGATTAGAATCGATTATTAAGTTGGCTAGGGTCAATTTCAAAGTTATTCTAATTCTTTACTTGATTGTTAGTTTTTATATGTCTTCAAACCAGATTCTCTACTTTTTGACTTGAAACAGAGAAATTTCAAATATCTTGTTCCAAATGCTATTTTATTTTGTTCTGTTTCTTTGCAGTAATTTAGTTGCAGAGAAAAATCTCTGTAAGCGAATTTGCTTCTATTAAAAATTTAGTGGGTTCTAATCGTCGCATCTGCAACTTTGAGCTCATCGTGGTGTTATGGTATTCGAAACAAACAAGATTAGAGTTTCTTGTTGTCTTCTGATTTCTTCTTCGTTAGTAGTGCTACTTACTTGCACTCATTCCCGAGGATTTGAATAATCTTCTCGTTTTCATTCATCTTTTCCGGCACACAATGTCAATCATACAGTGACTTTGGCAATTTATCTTTTAGCTGATCTGATTATATTTCCGTATTGTAATCAAGTGGTGTGTAATGCTACATCAAGCTTACATCGCAACAATTTTAATGTTAAATGATGTATCTTTTGGTTAGTGTCATCGAGCGAATATATTTGTAGAACTAGCCGTTCCACAACGATAGCATCTATCGTTACAATTAAATTCTGCACTCCCTTTTCACATTCCAAAATTCGACTGAACTTGTACTTAAGTGCCCCGTTCACAACTAAGGTTTACGATATGAGAAACAATTGTGGACTAGAGACAATCGATCAAAGGCTGTGCAGTGAAGGAGACAATGTGCACAAGTCCACTGCAATGCATACAACACACGAATAAGTCGAGAAGTGCGCTAAAATTTCGGCGTAGATGATTTAGCTAAACCCGAGAGCAACACCAACTCGTACCTGCCCAACATGGTCCACTACCGCACCATCCGGGCCGATCAAAGTTGTGCGGAATAGAAGATGATATGATCGAGTACAGCGACATCGGCGTTAGTGCAGCGCGACAGGTTTCGCAATGGATTTTCACGCAACCAGGATTTTAACATGCATCTGCGGATAAACCAGCACTAATGTCTGCGTGCCCAAATGTGGCCTTCTCTTCGCGCGTTGCGGCAGTCTCATAAATCACGTGCAGAAACTCCATCATGAACATTCTTTCCAAGGCCTATTCCTTCGTTGCGACCGTACCTTCACAGAGCGCGACAGCTTGAGCGAGCACCCATTACTCATCCGTCGGAACTTGTAGTTCCGATTTCGAGTGATGACTACTCGGGAGTCAGCCGCACATTCGGGAACACACAATTGCGCACACTTAGCCGTATTATCTTTTGTGCTTTTAGTTCATTGCTCGTTTCTCCTCCCCTTTGCCTTGTTTCAACTGGAGTAATATTACAACACTTAACGCGTTTGGCCGAAATTGTTGGTACGGATGGCAGAACATAGCTGAAGGAAATACAGTGGCTTTTTCGTTTGCGTATGACGATATGGCTCAAAGTGTATCAGTTCGAACTATCGTACTACAGCTTCTACCAAAACTGAAAACACAGGCATATAACGGATGTAATGGTTTTCTATGAAACTTGAATCAAAGTGCATGAGCCTTCTCCAATACAGGGATCTCGGAGAGAACTCTTTGAATACATTCGCGCACAAGGTGAAGCCTCAGGGAGGTCCGTCGAGCAGCTATACAGCAACGACGAAGAAAGCGCTCGCAGAGCACCGCCTACATCTGCAGTGTATTCGTTGGAATGACGTTGTATCGTGTAACTTGGAACATCCTAGGTTTGGTATTTGGCTGTGTCATGGCCAAACAAGCTAGCGAGCAATTTTTAACTTTCAAGACCACCTCTGCTAAAGTAGAAACAAGCAGAGACAATGCAAGGAACATTCTATGTCTTATGCTTCGCGACACCGCGATTTATGTGAGGTTACGCGCGCATTCAAGTGGATGCCAGAATCGAGTAATCAATGAACCTTTTCATCTAGGTTCTGTAATCTATGCGTTATTGATCTACTCAAACCATCATGTTGCTGGCCTACTTTTACAAACTAGCGGACAACAGTACCAAGTTCTTTTACTCACTGTCGATAGGGCCATCATGCATCCCTAGTCGACCTTGGAGCAACTAGCACACGAACATGCTCAGGAAGGGTTGCAACTATTCCGCATGCCCCTCCGTACCCGACCACGATAATGCGACTTTCCTGAAGAATTGTATAATTAAAAATATAGCGGCATCCAAACGTCAGCCGCGCCAGGATGTTTTGCCTTTCGATGTCAAGTATCGAAATTGTGTCTGGAAGAAAAGTGTAACCGCTTTCGTCGGAAGGTGCAGACGACTGTACTAACAGATGCCCGCTCTCTAGCAGCGTTGGATTGCTGAGCAGCAGGCGGTCTCGTATGATTTTGACGAGTGGGTATCGGGCTTCGTTACGATACACACGAAGCTCACCATTTCGACGACTCTGACCACCATACATACTGCATGTCACAACAAATTTGCTTGACATCGCTGAGCCGATGACATTCGCATTGTGATGCAACACAGCGACCCGCTTCTTCGTATTGGCATCCCACAGACGAGCCATGCGGTCAGCTCCGCTGGTAACAATTGTGCCGTCGTGAAAGGAAACACTTCGGATTGTACCCTTATGCGCAAGCCAGATACGCGATTCCTCCTTCAGCTTGCGACCTTGCTCATGTGTAAACATTACCAGATGGCCGTTCACAGTACCGGCGGCGAACTGTGTATCACTGATTTTGCATGGCCCTGTGGAGAAAGTAACATCCTTCACCTTCACCCTTTCTATGCGTATACGAGAGCGTGCATTCCACGAAGACATGGCCCCAGGCGCATCAGATTCAACGCTGCCCACCACGTCCGTTGCTATGAACGTGGCACCGGTAATGTCATCACCCTCGTTGCGCGGATTGAAGCTCCAGACCGGATCTCTCTGTCGGTGGGGAGCCGATTCATCGTCACCGACACCAGATACCGAGGATGTGGCGCTACGGTCAAGGGGATAGCTCGTCGCTTCGTTACCCAGCTGGTACAACTGAAGCCACCATTTTTCCGAAGAAATGATGACGAGCCCGTTGTCTTGCGCGGTAGCGCTCATAAAGAACTTTGCGTTGCCTCCGAGACTCTCTTGATGGGTAGGGGTACAAATAACGCTTGGGTTGGCGTCAGGGAGTTGTCTCAAGAGCTTACTTTCTGCTTTAAGTCGCCGCTGGTGGAAGTCCTTCATCGTGTTTTGACGGTAGTTTGGACGGCTCGAGCACGAAGGCTTGAATTCAGAAGTGACCAAGGAGAAGTAACTAACAGCGTGTACCGTGGGTGTATCGCTCGGGTCGGTTCCGCAGCATAAATCGGACAAGAGGTAGGCAAGTGGCAGAGTGGCTTCGTCGCTCTGATTGGATCAGCAGAATTGATCCCATATTGCTTACAGTTGACGGTTTCTCTGGAACTGGAAAATTCTAACTTCCATTGTATTCCATCGTTGACCAGCTCGCATATTTAGCGGGCAAACTTGGCCGCACGGCCCCATCAGTGTACTTTGTCACTTTCCAGTATTCATGCACAAAATTTTTTTGCAGAGAAAACGATAGTGTCACCCTTCGTGCCAAATCATTCGAACTGGCATGCGCAATTTGCAAACTACCATCCATTGTTCCCTCGAACCCTGCAACAGACAATCGTCCTTCTTGATAGCGAATGTGCTTTTACAGTTCGCGACACCATCAAGGAAGTTATGTGATGCTCATACTGGCCAATAGAAATTTTTGCTTTACTCTATTGACGCACATTACTGGTGAACAGCAGCAATGACTTAACTTCCTTGATGGTGTCGCGGACTGTTAGCAGGAATATCGGCTATCCCATATTATTTTTAAGAGCGACATTGAATTTTCGGCAACCGGGTACACTTCGCCTTGTGATAAATTCCAAGCTCTCTACTCGATAATTTCAGTGCTTTTAGTCTTTTCGGGTTCGAAAATGTAAATCTTTTACGGCAATACTTAATTTCGTCAAATTCGCACAACAAACCTTTTTGCTTTGCTCATCAGTACTGCAGAAATTAAATTCTTGAGTATATAAGATTCCCAACGTTCCACTTGTCTATTGATGTCACATGGCTCTAAATTGTATTAACCAATAATCACCTTGAGATCGAAAGCGAGATTCAAATCTGAAACGGCAAAACCGTTAGATCGCAGTTCACAGCAATCAAGAAAATACCGATGAAATAAAAGAATGAATTGAAGATAATCTTGTTCCAATATTATTTTCAATCCATTTACAAACATTGCGATAAATTCAATTAAAGGCATAGCCGAAGGAAAAGTAGGAGACTGTGATACCTTAACCTGATTTGCGACGTAGAAAATGGACACTGGTTTACTAACATACTGAGTTGTGGAAAATGAGGAGGAGCACTCCAAATTCTGGTAATAGTAAAACGCTCTTATAAGCGCGATGCCGAATGACAGCCTACAAAAAACTTAATTGGATGTGTAGCATCTACAATGATCTATTTCAGAATTAGTATGAAAATTCGGAAGTCTCTTGCAGTTACGACTGGAGTTGCGGTTCTCGAAAACAGTTATATTCATTGAGCTGCTTGTGCGTTCTAGAATTCTGTAGAGCCCATAATTTCAATCCGATTTCAGTATCCAATAGTCCTCATTTATTAATCAAAATGAAAGCTAATCAAACGAATGATCCATTTCACCTGGTTTTCCACTGTTTTAGCGTATCAATCAAAGGAGGTTGAAGCATTTGCCCCTGCTGTACTGTTTGATCCCTTTTATGCTTCAGGTAGCCCTAGGAGTTTGGAAATGCTACAACTTTAGATTTCCGGAGACCATAACAATTTTGTTCCATTCAATACTAACAACTATGGATTTTATTCTTATCATCTTAGATTTTCTCGTCTGCACTACTATTTGTCAATACCGATATCCGAGGTATTGGAATACTTTTCGTGGTGTATCCCCTCATATAAGCAATTCCCTGCTTCAAAGATTTTGGATAGCTCCGCTTGTAGCCTCCTTCCTCGTTTTCCGTGTCGCATTCAAGTCGACTAGAACGTTCATCAGAGACCGCGTCGATACGATTTTGGCGCATTTATTACTTCCAATTATGTACGTTCTGTTTCGTACCACAGGTCGGCCGGGGTTGTAGTACCAACCAAGGTCCTTCTGAAGTCATACACAATGATTGCATCTGCACTTGTTGAAGTAGTTGAAATGCCTTGGTGCTGGAACCAGCCTTCGCAATGAGAAGTAGTGATTACGACAATCCATGCCCACTCCGCAACATGATCTTTGGCTTACAGTTAATAATTTCTTGGTTATTTCGAATCCGCCACAATTAATTGAAAATAAACAAACTGAGTTTTCGCCGTACACAATGAGTTCACCATGTGAGAGTTACGTGACGCGCACACGTACATTCGCAAATTCGAGTGACTGTGAATTCGTACTTGAGCGTCACATTCGCAATTGCGAATTTGTGATACCAAAAAGCGGGGTGGACAAGAAACGATCGTTCCAACAGTGTGTGGCGCAAAGGCACAGTCCCAAGTTGACTGCAGTGCGCAGAATAAGCGTAAAACAAGTCAAGAAGGTGGTGCGACAAAACGAGTTACCCCGAAGAGAGTGCAAGGCAGCCAATCAGACGCGCACGTATTATGGAGTTGTGCCCGAGCACCGAAACGAAAACGGTGGATTTAATTTTCGGTGCGTATGATTAACCCAAGAGCGGTAATTTAAACGACAAGTAGCACACGAGCGTACAGTCACCCCAACACACACCGCCGACATGGTCCACTACCTTCCCGACGTAACCGTGCACGCCCGCGCGGAGCGGGCGGCGGGGCCGTCGAGCACGGCGACGGCGACGGCGGCGTCCGCGCTGCTCACCCTCGCCAACTCGCGCGGCCCGTTCCGCTGCACGCACTGCCACCGCGCGTTCCGCCGCAAGTGGGATTGCAAGATGCACACGGAGGCGGTGCACCTCAAGATCAAGCGCTACCGATGCCCGCGCCCCAACTGCGGCCGTCTCTTCGCTCACCGCGGCACCCTCACCAAGCATGTGCGCGCGGTGCACGATCGCGTGCGCCCCTTCCCGTGCCCGTTCCCGCGTTGCTACCACTCGTTCACGGAACGCGGAAACCTGAACAAGCACTTGCAGCGCGTGCATCATAAGAATTAGCTCGATCTTGGCGAGGCGACTACTCCATCCCCGGCCGCACGATCGAGACTGTACTACCACGCATGCTCGGGGATATCGTTAATAGCGCTTTTCGTTGGTTTGTTTATTCTTGTTATTTGCCTTGTTTAAAATAAAGCGTTATTACCAAAACATCAAGCACTTGTCCGGAAGTTGAAAGTGCGAGTTGAGAGCGGGGGCGTGCCATCCTAGTTGCGAAAGGTAGAGGCGGCTGGAAGGTAGGTGACGCAAGTGAACGCGGGCACCTCCGCAGATGGTGATACGGCTTACAGTGTCTCGATCGCGAGCACTGTGCTAAAGCCTCGCCCCAGTCGAAGACACTAAGTTGCACGTCGCACTATAGCTCGCTGTCGAACGTAAGTCGGACGGCATGCACCTTCTCCCTCGTGGCGATCTGTAATCGAAGTCATTCCGTATGTCGTGGCGATTTTGGCGCGGACCTGGCACTTTTTCATTTACAGTGAAAGCCACATGCCACGAACAACAAATCAGAGCTGTCAAATTGCGTAGAATGTTTATCGAAGAAATCGATCTACAAATGGTGCAGTCAGGCCAACACGCGATTAGCGCGGACATCATCAACCAACAACAGACGGGCACTACAAAGAGGAAAATCGTACAAAAACAGGTTTTGCCGCTCACGACCTCACTGTTAGCGAGCGAAAACTAGGCGCGACTAATGCGTGACGATTGCCTCTCACTTTCCATGACGTAGTCACCGATAAGAAACATAGAACGCCTTGCAACAGCAAAACGTTGCCCCACTAATGAGACTGCATTCAAGGAAGCACCCTGACTCGAGGCATAAGCATACTGAGACAGTCAACGAAATTGGAAAAATGCGGTCAATGTCAGTATTTGTCAACTCCTACTTCCATCGTCACTTGTGCACTACAGATTTCGCAAACTATCGGATCTATGTCAAACAGTACCGGTGAAGGATCTGACATACGTTCTCTAACTAGTTTACACGCTTCATTGTCAGTGCTTATTGCTAACATGTCAAATTTCTATGTCGAACCGAGTATTAAACAATGCCATGATATGAACACAGTGTTCATGCTATACGCTTTACCGCGAATTCTCGTTTGGCCCTGCAAGAGAGGTGAAATCAGAAATCTGCTATCTGAGGAGCAGAAACATGCAGAATGATTTGATTGTTCGATTCACAGTGATCGCACTGAAGCAGGACGGTGGCACATACGAGATGGCGATTCCTCAACATGACCATGTCGATCCCGTGGAAACCGTACTATTCCGCACTCGCACAGCGATGCGGTTGCACTGCGCCGACGCCACAGCGAAAAGCAGAACACTCTCGCAATGCCCGATGAAATCCTGGCTCTGCAAATCGCGTTCATTGGTAACTAATGTGAACCGAAAATGAGAAACACAGTACAATTCACTTGTACACTCTCTTGTTATCATTGTGCGCTAACGCATAGTTCATGAACTACAGTAATTGTACCGTACACCTCGTTGCAGAAGGTACAGCAAAACGTGTACTGTACTTAGGGTCTCGAGGCGTGAGCAGTTGTAAACCCAGTCATGGAATGCTCCAATAATATAGGTATGAAGAGCACACCCATTTCTTCGGAGATAACCAAAAGAAAGAATACATAGAACCGATCCATGATTACGTAAGTATGACAATGCCGGCGGAACCCCTTCGCTTGCCCTACCGAATTTTATCACGATCAGGCATACTCAACACTGTACGGTGCAACGCTTGGTGTAGCCCCTGCACTTCAACTGAACTGATTTACTCTCCACCGTTCGGAGCACTTTCGATTCAAACCGACGCATAAATAGCTGGAGAATTAGCAGATCCGACACGAACTCCTGAAACAGACGAATTTGCGCAGTTACTACTGCAGCCAAGTGCCCACAATGCATAAGATTCCTACGTCTGTTGATAGCAATGAAACGATCAACACCGTGCTGGTCAAACAGGACGTGGTACGACGAGCGGGCGAGTTGGGCGAGATGCGCAACAGTCGGATCCTTCTGGTGTCGCCAAGAGTTTGCCCAGTCAGCACCGAACGGTGCATTACGGAATGTGCCGCGCCGGTGCTCGTGTATTGTGAACGACAAGAAATCCCCTGAGTCAGTGATGTGTACTGCACGAAGTCGCGCGGAGGACAACCAATTCGACGTGACTGCGATGCCGTGCAGTCCTGTAGAAGCCTTGATCGAGTGCCCGCGAATTCGTTGGCAGGGTCAACACTCGCCAACGCGCGATCATACCCGTCGCTTCGCGCACAGCCACCGTTCTGCCAGCGTTTCCGCCGGGCGCGCAATGCCGAACAACCCGGACAGCATCGCGCGCCCCTGACAACAATACGCGCGCCGACCGTACAGTACGGTCCACGAACCGGCACGAGCACGTCGCGTCCGCGTCCGCACAAAACAGTCGCTCGCAACACACGCCAGCACATCGCCTCATGCGCACGGACGCCGGGGTTTTCCTCGTTCCTGGGGACCGCACCACTCCTTGTTTCCACGCCACTCTCGATTGGGTGTTCCCACAACTTGAACGTCTGTATTCCGTGGCGTTCTGCGCGGGGACCAAGGTCTTCTCAATTTCCTCACCCCACATTAATCCTCGAACTGTACGGACGAGCTCCCCACCACCGTTCCTTCTCCGCACCCCACATTTCGCACGAAACGAAAAAACACGGGAAGATGACGTAGAGTACAGTAAGAAGCGGAAAGTTTAATAATAGTAGTAATGAGACGGCGAAGCAGGTTAGAGTCGGCACACTACGGCAGATAGTCCGCACCCACGTGAACCGCATGTACATCGGTGGACCTGTGCGCGCACTGCGCCGTGCGCGCGACGCGGCGCTAGAACGTGACCATCTCGGCGGTGTCGTCCACGCCGCACGAAATGCCGGGTACATCCTCCTCGTTGTTCCGCTTCCCTCGCAGCCGAATGCTGGCCCCTATGCACAGCGTGTCATTCCGCACCAGCGCGCTGTCGACTTCTTCCAGCTGCTGCCGTGACGCCAGGTTGGGGAACCCCGCGCGTTGTCCGCTCCTCGTGAAGCGCACGCCGTTGGCCTGCTTCTTCACCAACACCGGCTTGCCCTGTTCGTCCGGCTCGTGCGACACGACGAACAACGCGAAGTCGAAGCACACGTCCACCTCGCCATGGCTCTCCTCGCTCAGCACCGCAACGTACAGCCCCACGCCGGTAGGCGTGGGATCGACCACGATGCGCCACAGCGCGCCGGCAAAATATCTGGTACTTGTATGTACCGGCTTCGCGAGTGTGCTCCACGCGGGGATGTGGTCGGAGAAGGTGAGCGCGTCCATCCGTCGTCGCCGATAACATGGTGAGCAATCGAGTAGTGTCGGTTCCGCATCCCTTACCGCCAGTCCACGCCTTACGAAACGCGTCACCGACGGGTACTTGGTTAATATCTGCGACGTCTGTACTTCGGCCAATTCCTCCGCATTCATTGTAGGGAACCGCACCAACTTCACAAGACCGCTCACCACCGATGCGTCGCCGCGTGCGCAACTCTTGCACCAACCCTCAACCGCGCGCCATACGTCCATCTCACTGTTCACTTGCAGGTCGTTGAGCTTCACCAATCTCACCATGTAGGGGTACGGCACAAACTGCCAGTCCGTCACAGCCGCGAAGCGCTCCTTCATCACACGCCACGCCGCCTCGCGAACGATATGAATCACATCGCCCCCGCTGTCGCCGCCTTCCCCGCTAGCCGCCACCGCCGCCGCGAACACGGTCGTGCATCGTTTGGGGTCGACGCCACCCCCCCGAAGGTAGGCGTCGAGCACGACGGTAAGTTCATCGAAGCGATACTCGCGCGCCACCTGCACCGCGGCTAGCGCGGCGGAAGTGTCGAGTGGCACGCGAACGCCGTAACAATATCGATAACACACGTCCCAACCAGCGCGCAGCACGTCGTCCGCAGCACGCGGCACCTGAATGTGCACCTGGCGCTTTGGTCTGCGCACAAACTCAAAGTCGTCCTCGCCATCCACAGGCGCGGTGAAGTCGAGGTCGAGTCTGTCGGTGCGTTCGTCCTCGAAGTTGGACCGGAAGCGCGAGCTGTGGGCGGCGAGTACGGCGCGGTGCGCAGGGAACACTTTCCCTGCGGCTATGACCTCGACATCGGCGAAGTTGGCCAGTGTTTTGGGGTCGAGTAACGCCTGCGCACGCCAGGATTCGGTGCTATTCAACGCGGTGAGCATGACCATGGTGTTTGCCAGCAGTACCGGCGGGGGGGATAGACGCGTGTGTGAGCCGAGGTGTGGTGGGGTTGTGGTGGGTGAGGGCGAGAGGGAGAGATGGCGTGCAAGGCGGCTCGTCCGTGTTGCAGCCTGTGCACGCCCACGTCATGTCGTACGCACGCAACATCCACGCCCCCTCAAAGCCCCTCCCAGTGGACCAGGCAGGGCGCCGCCCAATCAGGCGCGCTGATTACAGGCACATCAAATCAACACGCAGTGCGCCGTACGGAACGTTACATTTCGCCCCGAGAACGACTCTCCAACTCGCACTCGCTCGGGTCACGAGACAGGGCGATGGCGCTCGATTTCATCCGCTCTCCTTATCCGTTCAGCTTTTTCGTCACTTCTATGCTCGTTCGACTACCTCAATAAACGTTCGTTGCGCGCTCGACGCGGAAAGCCAGGACACCACGAGGATCGATCCGCACAGCACAATTGTTGACGCATCACCTGCCCCCGCACGCCCATACAGTCACAATTCACCTTCGAATTGTGTACCCCCAATTTCATAATTTGATCGCATTTGATGCACCCCTGTGAGCAGTCAATAAAACCCACGCAAATCACAAGGTTTTTCCCTGTTCACTGTACGGACCGCAATGCACTTCTCGCCTTATTTTTGGCTGCGACTCGGAACCTTCCCTTCTGTGTAACTTTACGAGTCGGTTTCCTTTTCCCTTATACCTTCTTCACACGCACCTGTGAGTGACGCAGTCCTGTAGATACACCATTCAATCCTTTTTTCGTTGCCGCTGATCGTGCGTAGGGTTATTTCCGTCTCGAGGACGACGACGGCGACGACGGCACGGATTCGCTTGCTGCTGCACGCTTTTCTCTTCCTTCTGCACACGGTTCATTTGCAGCAATGTGCAACTAGCAGGAAAGCGATGGGTCAATCGTGCTGGCAGCGACTGCCATATGCTAATGAAATAGAGCCATTAAGGTCGAAACTACCTCCTCAACACTGTGGCCAGATCGCATCCCACCGCGCGATAGCGGATCGACGCACATAGCCTACTACCGTAGAGTGACGATGACGATGGCGATAGTGCATCAATTTCTACACCAGGTTCTCTCCTCGGCCTAGACCCGATTCACTCACGGCAGTGTAACAACCAGCATCGCTCACATACCTATTTATATCCATCGAGAAGCGAGGGGAACCATGTAGACAGTGATGGCGAATACTCACTTAAATCCCATCAGTGCCTTACTCAAATGCAGTAGTACGATGAGGATTGACGGTTAAACTAAATCGCCTGAACTCCATAGCAAGCCACATCCTACCGCGTGATACCGGATCAACGCGCGTTGATCTCCGGATTGCATACGGCCGTCGTGCGAAAATGTTAGCCTTGGACAGTGACGCGGCGCCGCTCCCACAGTGTGAACATCAAGATGATGACCAACTTCCTTGTTCGTGATGAAGCAACGATCGCATCAACTCGGTGCGGTACAGCGCAGCGTAAGGAGATGAAGTAAAATAGGTCGGTAACAATTTGGAGGTTTCGTCATTCCTCACTTTTTAGGTATATGCCCAGATTCGCAGCACTGCCACGCACAATACGACCATGGAGCACAACCTGCGTACCGATGCAACCGACAATGTAATCACGGCCACCCAGAGAGCCGACAAGGAGCGCGGCCCGAGCATCGCCACACCCGAGCATGTCAACACGAAACCGTACGGGACGGCAAAAGGCGAGCGGAAGGCAGCGCGAGTGGCACGCGCAGTAGCAAAGGAGAAAAACGGGCTTACAAACACGCCGCGCCGCGTGCCCGCGCAGGGCGGCACCGCGGCGGCACATTGGGACGCGTTTTACAGCCGGGGACTGGGCGCGACGTATCGTGACCGGCACCTGCTGCGCGGCGAGTTCCCGGAGTTGATGGGCGCCGAGGCGGC